>Ga0207653_10000015_pt1 | contig 150553 bp, 120 predicted proteins | sample KBSK5251metaG_FD_184341 | JGI IMG/M metagenome (GOLD analysis project Ga0207653, IMG submission 184341) | Corn, switchgrass and miscanthus rhizosphere microbial communities from Kellogg Biological Station, Michigan, USA - KBS K5-25-1 metaG... | ecosystem: Host-associated > Plants > Roots >... | reverse complement strand
GGTTGCGCGCTCCCGCTCACATTAAATGCGTGCGCGCTCCGGCCAATCAGCGGCACCGTCAGCGCCGCTATGGCCACCAGCACTACAGCCAAGAAAACTGCTCGTCTTGTTTTCATCGTCTATCCCTCTCCGTCTTTGGTGTTTTCAACCTACCCTAGCTTGCCCGACCACAACGTCGAACTGAAGAATACAGGTAACGCTTGGTCAAACCGATCCAAGCGACCCCAGCAGACATCCGGGTCTGCCAGAACTCTCAACTTCTACCACTCGTCATTTCTACTATTGCCTTCCCCGCTTCCGTGCGTCCTGTGCGAAAGCACCGGGGGCTAAATAGATTCCGCGAGATAGCGCGGCAAGAAAGAATTTCTATGATACTTTCAAAAGGCTGCGCATATCAACGAGAAAAAGCGAAACCCCGAAACAGCTTGCCTTCAGCAATATCGCAAATAGACAAACTACCGGGGCTGATCTCACAGTGCATAGATTATGCCAAGACAAGGCCAACCATGAACACCTTGGGCTCCTCCCGCCCAACAAGAGCCTCTATGACAACAGATAGCATTACAAGTTTTAGCTTCGAAAGGAGCCGCTCTCTCGAAACCTAACACTCGAAGGCCCCTCAATGGGCACTTAGTATCCGAACGCAGTGGCCACTTAGTATCCATCGAGGGGAAGGAACTGTCCGGTGCGCTTGCAGGTTTTAAGTCGATGCGAAGAGCATCGGTATCGTGGGTTTGGTCATGAAAGCGATGAATAGCTCCGCTGGTCAGGCTCACTCAGGTTGCTTACATCCTTCATGCGCATCTATAATGCGCGTTCGAGACTCGTGCGTCGTCGACCAGCCCTCGCGACTAGATCGGATTAAGGGGTCGTTTTCACTGTTCGGCCATCCACGTCGCAACCGCGAGCTTTTCCGGAAGCCAATCGAATGCAGAAAATCAAAGATAGATATCGGAGCTTGCTAAGAGGAGAGAGGGGATTTACGAGTCGCAAGCCACTCGGGCTCGGCCTCGACGTCGCTCTCGCGTATCCTAATACCTATCACATAGGAATGTCGAATCTCGGTTTTCAGGCGGTCTACCAACTCTTTAATTCTCAACCCGGAATCGCCTGCGACCGGGTTTTCGTACCCGACGCAGACATCGATAGGGAACTTGAACGCACACAAAGCTCGCTGCTATCTCTCGAGTCTGAAACGCCAATTACGCAATTCGATGTACTCGCGATCTCGGTCTCGTTTGAAACCGACTACCTGAACATTCCCAAGCTTCTGAGGCTCTCGAAAATCCCCGTGCGAGCAAACGATCGCAACGAATGGCATCCGCTCGTAGTCATGGGTGGGGCAGCCGCCTTCTTGAACCCCGAACCAGTTGCGGACTTCGTCGATGTCGTCTGTGTTGGCGAGGGTGAGGTGCTGGTTCCCGCGCTGCTCGACGTAATGAATGCCGCCGACGGCCGCGATGACCTTTTGCTTCGGCTTGCACGCGAGCCTGGGTTTTACGTTCCTCGATTTTACCAAGTCAGCTACGACGATGATGGTCGTATAAGCGAGATTCAGCCAACGAACGGCGCGCCACGGCGTGTCTTCACGATGCGAAACCCGATGCGAAAGCAGGAAGGCAACGGCAGCTTCGATGACGATTTCATCCCGGCCAGCGAGATCATAACCGACAACACCGAAATGAGCGGACGCTATCTGGTAGAGATTTCGAGAGGCTGCTCGATGGGTTGCCGGTTTTGCTGGGCTGGCTATTCGTATCTGGCGCCACGCGTATTCTCGGCGGACAAATTGCTCGAGCGCGCCGCTGAGATGCGAAAGATTACTGATAAGATCGGGCTCGTCGCGACCGCCGTTTGTGACCACCCGGAGATTCATCAGATACTTGCGGGCCTCGAGGAACTCGACTACCAGGTTTCAGTTTCGTCGCTCCGGCTGGATCAGATTTCGCCAGAGCTTTTGGACGCGTTGGTTAGGCGTAATGACCAGCAAATTGCCATTGCGCCGGAGACCGGTTCGGACCGCCTGCGCCGCGTAATAAACAAAGATCTCACGAACGAACAAATCGTCGAGATTGCGGATATGATTTTCGAGCGCGGCATCCTCAACGTGAAGCTATACATGATGATCGGGCTGCCGACCGAAGAAGATGAAGATCTAGATGCGATCGTTTCTTTGACCGAACGGATTCGCGATCGGATGCTCGAAGCGGGCCGCCCACGCGGCCGCGCGGGCTCGGTGATCGTTTCGCTGAATGCTTTTGTGCCAAAGCCTCAAACGCCATTTCAATGGGAATCCATCCAGCCTGAGCGCGTGTTGGATCAGAAGATCAAATACCTGACTCGGGCCTTGAAACGCATGCACAATGTTGAAGTGCGAGCGATGTCCTCGCGCATAGCTCAGCTCCAGGCACTGCTCTCTCTGGGTGACCGGCGAGTCTCGGAGTTCATTCTTGAAGCCGACCGCACCGGTAATTGGCGCCAGTCAATGCGAGGCTGGATCGATTATGCGCTCCGCCGCAGATCTCTGGACGAGCAACTCCCGTGGGACGTCGTAGACATCGGCCTCACGACCGAGTTTATGAAACGAGAGTATCTCCGCGCGATGGCCGAAAAAACAACGAAACCTTGTCCAGCCACTGATCCGTGCGTTCGCTGCGGTGTTTGCGACCCCCGAACCGTGCCGGAAAACGCGCTTGTTCAGCTGGAGTGGATGAAACCCGCCAACTCATTCGCCGCATTTGGATCCACCGGCGATTAGTAGACTAGATTACTCTTGACAAGAGACTCTTCTTACAATAGATTCTCACGTCTGAAGTATTGCTCTGGCTCCAAAAATAACTAAATCAGTACAACGAGAACTACCCCGCTTGTCCCATCCTTGCTGAACACCTGAGAAAGCTGCGGTTCAACTGACTCTGTGAAGTTTGACAGGGTTGCCGATCTAAATCCGGGATGCTTTGAGGTCCGGGGCTCCCAAAAACGGCCGAGGCGGCCGGAAGGAGAAAGAAACCGTGAAGCATTGGAATCTCACTATTGTCGGACTCGCACTGGGCGTGTTCCTGCTCGGAACGAGCGCCCTCACACAACAAGCACCGAACGATCAAAGCCGAGACGCTTCGACCGCGGACTCTGGCGATCACGGTTATATCAATGATGGCTTCGTTCACAAGCTGATAATTGGAAGCGAGGAAGTCGCGGTGTACAACGATCTGGCGAACCGCGGCGCCATCATAGACGAGATCGATTACGGAAGCTTTAAGGTTGTCCGCGTTAACGAGATGGCGGCGGGTGGACGCGGCGCGCTAACCGCACTCTCGTTACCCGTTCGTGACGACCAGGACGTGATCAATCTCAACGGCTTTACGCTTGATACCAACCAGCCCGAAGCACTGAGCGCGGCATTGCCTGCTGACTTGCGCCAAACTGATATGGCCGACGCAGTCAGGACCGGCAGCGAGCCACACGGTGGGCTCTACATAATCCAGTTTGCCGGCCCGATCAAAGATTCGTGGCTCGGAAAGCTTAGGGCGACCGGCGCCGAAGTTGTCAGCTACGTTGCCTCAAACGCTTATGTCGTGCGAGCGGGATCAGCGGCTGCCGCCGAACTTGTCCGGCTTAAGAGCGAAGACTCAGCCGTGCAATTTCTGGGAGACTACGAACCTGTGTATCGTATGTCACCGGTCATCCGGCAAGCTCATACGGCATCGACGGACTCCTCACTCGATGTGACGGTACAGGTCGTCGCCGGCCGAGGCGCTCGGCGAACTATCGATCGCCTGCGCGAGATCGCAAATGACGTGGTTAGTTCCTACGACGTACTCAACTACAATAACGTCGAACTGACAGTCTCCGCGTCGAAGCTTGCCGAAATCGCGCGCCTGAATGATGTCTTCGCCATCGAAGAGCGAGGGATCAAGCGCCGGCTCGATGAAGCGCAAGGTCAGATTCTCGCGGGCAATCTCTCCGGTAATATTCCCACAGGCCCGGGCTATCTGACCTTTCTTGCAAACAAAGGCTTCACGAGTTCGCAGTTCGGCTCATTCGTGGTCGAAGTCGTCGACGACGCAACCTCGATCACCGGTCACCCGGATCTTCCAACCGCGCGAGTTATATTTCAAAACAATCCGACAAATCAAACCGGAGCGCAGGGAGGACACGGCTTCCTGAATACAAACATCATCGGCGGATTCAACAGCGGGACGGGCGCCGCCGTGGAAGATGCTAATGGTTTTAACTACGGCCTCGGTATCGCGCCATTCGCCCGGATGGGCTCAACAGCCATCTTCGGCGGCACCGCCTCGAGCGCGACGACCTGGGAGAATACCGCATACGGTCAGGGCGCCCGGATATCGAGCAACTCGTGGGGATTCCAGGACAATCTCGGAAATCCCATTCCTCGCTACGATACCAACGCGCAGAGCTACGACCGGATTGTGCGGGATGCTCAAACCGGCGTCGCGGGGCTACAGCAGCTCTCGATTGTGTTCGCCGCCGGCAATGACGGCTCGGGAGCGAATACGGTGAGCACCCCCGGCACCGCCAAGAACGTGATCACGGTCGGCGCCGGTGAAAACGTTCGAATGACCGGCACTGATGGCTGTGGTATCGCCAACTCAGGAGCCGATAGCGCGAACGATGTAATCTCTTTCTCGAGCCGCGGTCCCGTTAACTCAGCAGGTGGCGACGGACGTACAAAACCTGAAATCATGGCGCCGGGCACTCACATTGAAGCCGGCGTTCCGCAGTCGAACTACAACGGCTCGAGCGTCTGCAATCAATTCTTCCCCGCCGGACAGACGCTTTATGGATGGTCGAGCGGCACTTCGCATTCGACACCCGCGGTCGCAGGAGGCGCGGCGCTTGTCTATCAGGATTTCCTCAACAAAGGACTCGCGGCTCCAAGCCCCGCCATGGTGAAAGCCTTCCTGGTCAACTCTGCAACTCGAATGACCGGCGTCGGCGCCAATGACACGCTGCCTTCAAACAATCAGGGAATGGGCCGCATGGATTTCAGCCGCTCGTTCGATGGAGCGGCGCGCATTCTCGTCGATCAAACTCAAGTGCTGGGCACAACCGGCCAGACCTTCCAGACCACGGGGTCGGTCGCTAACACAGGTCTTCCACTTCGCGTGAGTCTCGTGTGGACCGACGCGCCAGGACCGACGACCGGCGCACCTTATGTCAATAACCTGGATCTCGAAGTCACGGTAGGCACGACCACATTCAAAGGAAACGTGTTTTCCGGCGGCAACTCTGTAGCCGGAGGCACTGCCGACGCTCGAAACAACTTCGAGTCGGTCTTTCTTCCCGCCGGCACGACCGGAAACATCACGGTCACCGTACGAGCGACGAACATTGCGGGTGACGGTGTTCCCGGTAACGCCGACACCACGGATCAGGACTTCGCGTTGGTGATTTATAACGCGACGGCGACAACTGCCGGTCCCACAATCGGCGTCAGTCCTGCAAGCTTTAGCTTCAGCGCCACTGCCGGGGGCGCGAATCCGGCGAATCAATCGCTCAGCATAACCAACACCGGCGGCGGCACGTTGACCTGGTCGGCCACTACGAACACGACGTGGCTTTCGGTGAGCCCGACGTCAGGTACCGCTCCTTCGACCACAACGGTCTCGGTAAATATCGCGGGACTCGCTGCGGGGACTTACAACGGCACGATCACGATAACGGCGACGGGAGCGTCGAACTCGCCGCTGAATGTTCCGGTGACATTGACGGTGAATTCCGCGGGCGCGGAATTGATTGTCAACGGCGGATTCGAGGGCAGCAGTACGCCGTGGGTGCTCTCGGGTTCGGCTGTGAGGTCGACCGGGAGCTTCCCGCATTCCGGCACCGGTTACCTGATTGTGGCGAGCGCCAACAATCAGACCGGGGCCGCATTCCAGCAGATCAGCATTCCGAGCGGTTCGGCGCCCGGTTTGACCTTCTGGCTCAACGTCACTACCGCCGAGACAACAACGACTACGCAGTTCGATCGCCTGTTCATCGAAGTGCGCAACACGTCAGGTACCCTGCTCGCAACTCTCGCGACATTCAGTAATCTGAATGGTGGGACTGCGGGCGCTTATGTGCTGCGCGGTCCATTCAGCTTGTCGGCTTTCGCGGGACAGACAGTTCGAATTCAGTTCCGCGCGACAGAAGACTCTTCGCTTGCGACAACGTTCCGCGTCGACGATGTATCGGCGCACTAAGCCGGTTAGGTTAGCGGCCTCTCCCTGATCGAATCAAAGGGAGAGGCCGCTCCTTTCTCTGAAGGTTGAATTAACAGGATGAATGGCTAGCCGGGCTTGCCCAGATAGGCCGCGACCACTTCGGGATTCGACGCAACTTCTTCCGGTCGTCCTTCAGCCAGCTTCTTTCCATGATTGAGCACGATCACTCGATCGCTGATGCTCATAACGACTTGCATCACGTGTTCGACGCCGGCGACCGCCGAAATTCCACGCTCATCTCTCAATCGCTTTATGAGTTCGATTGCCTGTTTCGATTCACTGGGATTGAGCCCGGACATCACCTCATCGAGCAGTATCAACTTCGGGCCCGTCGCAAGCGACCGCGCAAGCTCGAGCCTCTTGCGCAATCCGATGGGCAGCCCCTCTGCCTGCGCATCGCGAAGCGATGATAAATCGGTGAACTCGAGGATGTCGTCGGCGATACGCCGAGCTTCGCCGCGATCCCCGGTGCGCGCAAAAGCGCCGACAAGAACATTCTCGAACACGCTGAGTCCGCGTAGCGGTTTCACCAGTTGAAAAGTCCGGCCGATTCCCGCCTTCGCAATCTGGTGCGATTTCTTACCGATCAGATTCGATCCGTCGAAGATGATCTCGCCGGCGGTCGCGTTGTGAACGCCCGTGATCAGATCGAACACGGTGGTCTTGCCCGCGCCGTTTGGCCCGATGATGCTGACCGTTTCACCCGCGCTCACGCTGAAGCTCAGCGAGTCCACTGCTACGACTCCGCCGAAGCGCTTGGTTAGATCTTTTACCTCAAGCAGAAACACGCCGTGGTTTCCTCCCAAAGAGCGCGGCGACCCTTCGAAACCCGCCCGTCAATCCATCGGGCATAAACAGGATGATCAGAATAAGCAGCGCGCCGTAGATCAGGAGATTCGCCTGCGCGAATTCATTCCTGAAAATCTCCGACGACACTTTGAGCAGCACCGCTCCCAACACCGGGCCCGCAACCGTGCCCAGCCCGCCGACGATTGCCATCAACACGATCTCAACCGACAACGCCAGCGGAAGCACGATCGTGGGATCCACGAACAGAAAGTAATTGGCGTAAAACGCTCCGGCGACGGCAGTCAGACTCGCGCTGATCGCAAGCGCAATGAGTTTGTACTTCGTCGTGTCGACGCCGATGGATTCGGCGGTTTCCTGATCCTCGCGTATCGCCATCAGGTAGTAGCCGAGCTTACTGCGGCTGATCAATTGACAAAGCGCAACGGTCGCGACGGCGACGACAAGAACGATGTAGTAGTAAGGAACCTTGCTGGTGCCACTGAATCCGGAAGGACGAATCACAACTCCGACCGCGCCGCCGGTCAACTCGCTCCAGTTCAACGCGACCAGGCGTACGACCTCGCCGGCCGCGATCGTAGCCAGCGTGAAATACGGCCCGCGCAAGCGAAAACAAATCCATCCTACGACCAGCGCGATCGGAAGAACCACGATCGGTCCCGCGATAATCCCCCACCACGGCGACAGCGCGGTCTTGCTCGCAATGACCGCTGCCGAGTACGCGCCAATGCCGAAAAACGCCGCGTGCCCAAGCGAGAGCTGCCCCGCAAAGCCTCCCAGAATATTCCACGCGGAACCAAGCGCTACATACAAGAGAACCAGTATCAGGACGTGTTGAGAATAACGAGCCGTAAAGAGGAACGGCGCGGCAAGCAGGAATATGGCGAGTGTTGAAAGGTAGAGTCTGCTTCTCATCTCAGTCAAATCTCAAATTCGCCGGCCTCTGTCTCAAAGCTAGCTCAAAGCTCAGCTTTCAAATTTGAGATTTGAGATAATTACAATCACAAATTCGCCGCTCCAATTCAAAATCTCAAATTATCTCAAATCTGAAATAATCTGAAATCCCTTATCCGAGACCCTCATCTCGACTCATACTTTCGATTTCCCAAGCAGCCCCGAAGGCTTCAGTGTCAGCACCAGCAGAAAAATCACAAACGCAATAACGTCCTTGTATCCGGTCGCCACATACACCGCGCCAAGCGACTCCGCGATCCCCAACACTATTCCGCCCACGAGCGCGCCGGTCACGCTTCCCATTCCGCCCAGCACCACGACCACGAATGCCTTCAGCGTGAACGGCGACCCCGCGTTCGGCTCGACTCGATAGTAGATCGGCATCAGCAACGATCCGGCGGCGCCCGCGGCGGCAACACCGAATCCGAACGTCAGCGCCTGGACTCGCTTGATGTTGATCCCAATCAGGCGTGCGCCCTGCGGGTCCTGGGCAGTTGCGCGAATCTGCCGGCCTGTCCCGGTCTTGACCAGAAAAATATAATTGGCGGCCGTGATCACAATCGCGATTCCGAACGCGGCCATTTGCGGTTTGCTCAGGGATATGCCGCCCAGGTGTAACGTCGCTCCGGCGTAACTGGTCGTCATCGTCAGATAGTTCGAAGTGAACAGCAGCAGCGCAGTGTTGATCAGCACGATGCTGATGCCCTCAGTCAGCAGTATCTGATTCAACTCCGGCGCTCCGAGCACCGGCGCTATCAAAGTTTTTTGAATGATCACACCCGCGATGAACATCGCCGGCATCACGACAAGCAGAGACAAGAATGGATCGATGTGAAGACCGGTGAACAGAAAATACGTCGCGTACATTCCCGCCATCACCAGCGCTCCGTGAGCGAAGTTCACTACGCGCATAACACCAAAAATAATAGTCAGCCCGATTCCGATCAGCGCGTAGATCCCGCCGGTCAACAATCCGCTTGTCAGCGTCTGAAGAAGCTTCTCGCCCACGGACACGGACACAGCAACGTGCGGTTCACCGGCGGCGATCGAGTCCGACACGACGGCTCGAGCTCGCCACTGCGGAGTCGGAAGCACCGGTGTCCTGATCGCGGCCGACGCCGGCCACACCGTCACGAACTTGCCGTTCAGCACCTGAGTGATCGCGACCGGATGCTCGTTCTGCCCGACGTCGGTGAAGTGAATGGGCCCAAACACGGAGTCGATGTTCGATGTTCTGATCGCGTCTCGCACCGCTGTGCGTTCGGTTGATCCCGCGCGTTCAATCGCGTCCGCGAGAATCTTGAGCGACATGTAAGCCTGCACACTGTGATAAGACGGTTCGTAATTCCATCGCGCTCGAAATTGCCCGGCCCACTCGCGTGATCCGGTCCACTTCGCATCGGGCGTCCACTGAGTCACGGAGATCGTATACTCCGCCGTGTCACCCGCGCCTTTCAGAAAATCCGGCAACGAAAATCCAGCGCCGCCGGCGGTGAAGACTTTGGGATTAAGATCGATTTCCTTCGACTGACGCATCAACAGCGTCGCATCGGCGAGATAAGAAACAAACAGCACCGCGTCGGGTGTCTCAGACTTGACTCGAGTCAACAGCGGCGTGAAATCCGTGCCGCCCTGATCGTAGGCTTCGCAGGCGACGATCTCGATACCGGCTCTGGGAGCCTGTTCCAGGGCCGCCCGCGCGACGCTCGATCCGAATTGCGTATTCTCATACACGACGGCGAGACGATGCGCGCCGGCGACCTTTGTAAGAAACTCGACGAGCGTGCGTCCGTAATCGCTCGCCGATGCGCACACGCGAAACACCCACTCGTATCCCTGGCGAGTCACTTCATCGGTGGTCGCGCTCGGACAGAGCATCGGGATTTGATAACGATTGGCGACGGCGGCGGCGGGAAAAGTCGCTGAACTCGAATAAGCGCCCATCAACGCGACGATGTCGCTTCGATCCGAAAGCTTTTCAACGGTGAGGCTGGCGACTTCGGGCTTCGAGGTATCGTCCTGATAAACGAGTTCAATCTTTTTACCGAGCACGCCGGCAGTGTTGATTTCATCAAGAGCCATCTCGTAGCCGTACTTCTGAGCCTGCCCGAATCGAGCTTCGGGTCCGGTTAGAGAGGTGATTACGCCGAGACGAATAACCGAGTCATCTGCAGTGTTCTGCCGATTGCGACAGCCTGCGGAAGGAAAGATGAGCGTGGGTATTAAGAGAGCGAGAAACCGTTTGAAAGTCACCGGCGAGCTTTATAAGGGTTAGCGCTGAGATTCTCAAGTCCCCTGGGAGCGATGCCAATCATCTCTTATGCCACCTTCGGGCGTGCTCAGTGTGTCATCCTACCAAGCGAATCGTAGCTGAGAAGTGCGCCGCGTTGAAGCGCGATTCGCGGTCCAGAACGCAGGCGAGCCGTTGCCGTTCACGTCGCCGGTGTAGGAATTCGATTGACGCGAGACTCTCCCCATCGGGTCGTACTCGGTCTTCACCGCGTCGGAGCTTGTGGGACTCGCGCCCGCTGCCGTGCCCGCTCGCAGCACACGTCCCGCTCCGTCAAACCAACTCCGTGAAGTGATGGTCCGCGTAGTGATGCCGTCAGCTTCCAGATAAGTCACTCGCTGGAGGTAAGACAGCAAGTCGTTACGGATGTCGTATGTAGTTGGTGGCGCTCCGAAAAAAGGGTGCCGCTAAGACCCATCGAATTGTTGTCTTACTTCCAGCTCAATCACCGCACCAAGCGGCGAGAGATGTCGAGTGCTAGGAGAAGTTTTGATCGACAAATAAGAAACCGGCGAGCACGGCTATGACGTGGATCGAAATTAACCAAATAGTCGTCAATCCACGTCGCTCACGTCTTCTAGCGCGGCCAATCGCGATTCCGTAGATCGGGAACTGAATTATGGTGAACAGCAAGAAAGGTCCGGTTATTGAATGAAATATGTAGGTTGAAAGCATAGTAAACGGAAACAGCACCTTTGCAAGAAAGTAATTGCCATGACCTGCACCACCAGAGATGACAGCGATGAACAAAAAGACTGGCGTCAGGATAACGGATATGATTACTGGCTTCCAAAATGCAGTTAATCTCATCCGGGGCCCTAAATCACTTTTGCGGTCAATCAGTCTCTATGCAAGCTTTTTCCCATCAATTGACTCCGCCCCATTTTCTAGTCACCCACCCGTCGCGATTGAACTCCACCACTAGAGTTCCATGCCCTTTTCTCCAACTCAACCCCAAAACCTTCCAGAGCTTGCCCTGATGTTCGGCTGCGTCCCAGTACCAGATCTCTTCACTGTTCCTTTCCTTCGTAGAATCAGGTGTCCCGGCTAACAGTTCCACCTGGCCCTGTTTCATACCAGGTTCGATGAGTGAGTATGCATTCTTAAGCGTCTTTGTAGCGCCTAAGTACACAAATTCCTCTCGTGCCAGCTCGAATGCTGGGATGACTATCAACAGCGCAACGACCACTGAAATCGCTTTTTTCCTTCTATTCATATTACGACCTAGTTTTTCGAAATCAGCTTATCTTGCTTCGTATGCGAGTCCATCCGCCGAAACCAGAGATAACGACTCACGTTGCTTGTACGAGTGACACTACGAGTGGCTTGGTGCGCGCAACGCCAATAGTTTAATCACGTTGGGGCCCATAGCAGTTTCACTGATACAAGCAACTAGTTCGCGTACGAGTAGGAGGGACGATTCTATTAATCGGAAACAGTCCACCGCAAGCGCCTGAACAAGATTACGCGAGGTGGTCTTTTCCATCTCCTCCGCCACCCACGGGGATGGAATAGAGCCACCTGAGGAAGTCCCACATAGAGTACCACCACGATGGATAGCCGCCAAAGCCACCGCCGAATCCCTCACCGCCACCGCCACCCGCGGCCCGCTCCCGGAAGGGAGCTACACGCTTAAGTATCAATACAATCAGGCGAACCAGTTGGCGTTGATGATCTATCCATCCAGCAAACGGGTGAGGATGAACTTTGATTCGCGGGGGCGAATGATTGGAGAAGACAAAGTAGACACGACCGGCAACGTTCTGACTTCGTACCTGTCGGGCACAGTCAATCGTGCGGGTCTTCGAAGTCACTCGCCCGAGCGAGTCATATACGTAGCTTTCAGTTCCCGCTCCATCGGTGATCGTATGTATTGAATGGAATCCCCGTCAACGAACTCAAGCCAGACCCTCCGCGACGCTGTTGTTTGACGAAGCTCCCGCTGCTGCGTGACATCCGTAAGCAGGCTCATCAATGTTGGTCCCGCCGTTGTTCGCCGCGCTTTAAGAAGTTAAACGAAAACCAAATGGTATCCTTGGTTCTGTTTCCTTCTATTACATTCCGCTGTCAGGGCACTCGATGCGATTCCAACTGCCATTTCGGAGTTCGAAGCATGGGCCCTTTACCTTGGTTGGTCTACCATCCTTTACTTCAAAATAGCCGCTCGCGTGCGGTGCATTCATTGTTATGAGCCTGTAAAAATACCGCCTGTTTTCCATTAAGCCCGCAGGCGGCTTATCATCGCGTGGGATCACTTGTTTATAACCAGCCGGCACCACCCCGTATGAAATTGAATGCAACTCGCTAACTCGCGGTCCATCACCTTCGGACGCCACTATTTCCCAGAGTGCATAGGTCGAGTCCTCAGGATCGCCAAGCTGTTCTTGCTCTGGTCCATACACTACCAACTTTGATAGACGGCCGCTTCCCGACACAAAGAAAACAAGCGAGCGATCTTTTCCTAGTTCAACAGAGGTCGGTTTTTCGCAACCCGAAACTAGTGCAACAACTGCCAGCAAGAAATACAATTTCCTCATGTTTATTTACTTCAAAAAAGTTCTTACAAATCAGTGAAATATTGTATCTCGGAGGTGTCGGAGTCCATCCCAAATGCTATGGTTCGGATTATTGCGGTCCCCATGAAAGTCCGAGATCCACGTCACACCTTCGTTTGTGCCAAACATCGTAGGCAGTCCAGTCTTGTAGCTATATGCTATTGCTTCCTTCTTGGGATAGTCGACCTTGAAGTGGAATCCGGGAGAACTAAAGCAATCACGGAACTCCATCCCTCCGCGATGCTGTATGGGGTTATAGGCATACGAGCTTATCCCGTAACAATAATAATTCTTGAGCGCCCGTACAACGTTTCCAAAAGTGGCCTGAACCTCAAGCTTGGGTTGTCCGCTCGGAGAAGTGATTAGTCTCGAATCGATGCGTTCACTCAACAAGTGGTCTCTGAGGCGTCTTATCTCTCGCAATGTATCCAGCCAGGGATCGTAACCCACTTGCATTAATCCGTCCGACGCCTCACTAACTTGATAAGTCTGCGTCAGGGTAACGCTGATGCCGAGGACGTTGCCACTTCGCCGGTAAGTATATTCGTAGTGACTCGGCACGGTGACAAAGGTTGCGCCGCCCTTGCCAAGGTGAGCGGTAGACCCAATGTTGGCGATAACCCCGGCTCCCATCGCCAGCAGCCCCCAAAACAGGCCCTCTTGCCCAGGCAATACTTGAGAGCCGTCAATGTAAAGCCCGGGTCCCCGCACCGAGGCATCGGACATCCAAGCGTAGGGGTCATACAGACTTGGAGTCAGTCCCGTGGGGTCCGTCAGGTTCACAGGATCATTCACCGAATAAGCGTACCGGTTGAGACTCTGAGGATTGACCATTGTTCCCGCTGCAAAATCGGGCTGCATGAACCTGCCAGTCGCATGCTGATGCTGCCGATTGATTGCATAATCCGTCCCGCTTTCAATGTCTCTCTCATAGGTCGTGAACCGATGCTTCTCGCTCGTTCCGCTAGTCCCTGCTTCTTCCCCGAACGGCAGATGATCTTGTGTGCCTTTGAATGCCCCGTTGCCATCCGTGATCATTCGTGTCGAAAGTCTGTCCGCAAGATAGTAATTAGTTCCTCCTGAGCCGGCAGGCGCGTTGCTGTACTCAGCTATCACCTGCGCACCGTCCCAAACGTAGTATGTAGTCGTGCTCCCGACGACCTTCTTCACTCTTCGATTCGCTGAGTCATAGCTGTAGGTAGCGCCCGTCGCATCCACGGTGGCGATGCGGCCTTCTGAGTCATATTGATAGCTATGCGCTCCGTCGTTCGTCAGATTTCCTGATGGGTCATAGGTTTGTGGGAGTGTAGTTCCGATGTTCGTCACGCTGGTCAATCGATTCGAAGGCACTCCCGCGGGTGCTCCGGCTTGATGTTCCAAGACTGAGCTCTGAATCTGATTTCCTCCTGATGTTGCGTCCCAGACTCCGGTACGATTTCCCCATCGATCATAGTCGAATCGCCGCTGCCACGCGCTCCATCCCGTGGCTGTAACAAGCCGGCCAACATCGTCATAGCTGAACGACTGGGTTCGATTCTGCCCATTGATCGTGCTCGGCTGCCCGCTCGGGTTATTGCCGACCGCCATCAACTGACCGCTGTTGCCAGCCATTGTTCCCGCGCCCGATGCTCCCGCCGCGGCCGCGTAACTGTAATTCAAATCCATCAGCGTAGTCGCGCCCTTCATCGCTGTCTGCCGAGTCAACTGCAATCTGTTTGATGAGTAAGTGTAGCTCTCAACCACTCCGCTGCCTGATGTCATCGATGTTACCTGACCCGCTACATTATATCCGATGCCCGACACGTACGAAGTCAGAACGTTGCCGGAAGTGTCTACCTTGTCCTCTCCAATCATTCGTCCGCGCGAATCGAAGTTCATCCTCACTCGCTTGCCCGATGGATAGATCATTAGCGCCAACTGGCTCGCTTGATTGTACTGATATTGAGTCTGGTAGGCGTTGCCATCAATCGTGCGCGTCTTCGAAGTCACTCGCCCGAACGAATCATAGACGTAGCTTTCCGAAGCGCTGAAGCCGGTGATCTGGCCATCGGTTATGCTCGACACCGCTCCGTTGCCAGGGCTGGCCGTGTTGTAAACGATATCGATCTGCGAGGTCGCGGCAAATCCAGCAGGCAACGCGGGCCGGACTGTTCCGGCATCGTCCCCGCCCACTCCCGTGTACCAGACCTGAGAGAGCCGATTCAACGCATCGTACTTGTAATGAGTCTCGACGTTGCGAGCATCGGTACGTTTCTGCACCGCGCCGAAATCCGTGTACGCGAAACTCATCGCGCCGCCTTCAGGTGTGCTCTGGCTCGTCATCCTCCCAAGCGAGTCGTACGCGAACGATCGGGTTTGGCCCCCTTGATTCACGCCCGTCAGATTATCCAGCGTGTCATAACTGTAAGTCGTCGCCAAAGACAATGCGCCCGTCGCCGGGTCTTGCTCGGTCACGGTGATGAGTCTCCCGAGTCCATCGACCTGACTCTGCCGTTTGCGGTTCACCTGATCGGTCACCGTCACGATCGCACCGTTGTATTCGGTCTGAATTGTTTGAGTGTCCGGCAAGGTCACCGCAGTCACTCGTGACTGTGAGTCGTAGGTATTCGCGGTCCAGAACGCCGGCGACCCGTTGCCGTTCACGTCGCCGGTGTAGGGATTCGATTGACGCGAGACTCTCCCCATCGCGTCGTATTCGGTCTTCACCGCGTCGTAGCTTATAGGACTCGCGCCCGCTGCCGTGCCCGCTCGCAAGACGCGGCCCGCTCCGTCAAACCAACTCCGTGAAGTGATCGTCCGCGTAGTGATGCCGTCAGCTTCCAGGTAAGTCACTCGCTGGAAGTAAGACAGCACGTCGTTTTGGTTCGAGTCCTTGTCAAACTGAGTGAGCGTGCTCGCGCCGGTAGACGAGTTGACTGTCTTCATTCGCCATGCGGAATCATAGTCGAAGCTTGTCGGCTGTCCGTTCGGGTCGGTGGTCGAGAGCGCAAGCCCGGTTGAAAAGTCGTAGCTGAAGGTCGTAGTCAGATGAGGAGTCTGCGCCGGGTCTCCGTCGGTGACTGAATCCGGTTGCGAAAACCACGTCGCTGACGAGAATGTCGTCGTCTTAGTCTGGCAGCACGAGAGATCTGCGCGGACCACGTTGCCGAACACATCGTACTTGAAACCGCGTGAGATGGTCGCGGTCCCTGGCAGCACCGACATCGTGACTTTGGTGATGTTGCCGCGAGAGGTCCCGGTCACCCCGAACCCGCTGTAATCATGACCCGGCGCACTGACGCCGTAGTCCATCAGCGTGTTGACCGTGTAATCGTCGATCTCGTTGACGGTCTTTGCCACCAGTCCGCCCGCGCCGTTGAACACTCGCACTTCAGTAACTACACCAGTCATATTCAACCCGAGCAGCCCGGCGTTATCCGAATAAAAGAAAGTCGTCTTGCGTTGGACCGTGCTCGAGAAACCGTACTCGTTGACGTTCTGCACCCGGCCGTAGCTCGCGTAATAATCGTAAGTCGTTTTGGCGATGTTTCCGGCTTCGTCGGTCGCCGTGACCTGGGCGATTTGCTGGCCGCCCGACGAGTCTGTTGTGTAGCTCTGCTGAGATGTGCGCAGCGGCGGATTTGTCCCGGCTTTCATTTCGGTCTTCACAACAAGACCAAAGTTACCAGGGTCGCCCGTCTGGTCGTTGCCGCTTGTCGTCACCATGTCGATGCCGTTGGGGTATGAAACGGTATCGGTCTCAGTACCGGCGACGGTGTCCGTTGAGCGCGAGTATCCGTACATAGTCTCGGCCGCGCCGTCGATCTTGTTCTGCCACCACTCAAATCGGTTAGTGAATTGAGGCGAATCGTTGAGGGCTCCAACCTGGGTGCCTACTGACGGGTAGTCATAGCGGGTATACGCTGCTTCAGTCCCGTCGCCCGAAGCGGTCATGCCGATTCGCATCGACACCTTTCGCGCCATTCCGTAGCTGTTGTAATCCGGGAACAGGTATCCGCGCCCGGTCGCCGGCCAGTAGATCCTCCGCACGACGGTGATCAGCGAATTCGAAGCGGGCGCGTTGACCGTGGTGATGCTCCCGCTAAAGTTGTAACTCAGCGTGATGTCGGTGTAGTCGATCTGACAGAGCACCCGGTCCGTGGCGCCGCCCTTGTCTTTTGCGGTGATGGACACGAGCCGGGGCGTTGAGTCGTAGTTGAACCGCACGTATCTCCCAAGCGAATCGTATATGTAATCGATCGCCCAACGGAACGGGAAGTTCAGGCTTGGGTCCGGATTGTTCTTTACAAAAGTTTTGTAGGCGATGGTGATGGTGTCGCCGTTGTTTGTGCGGATGCTTGAAGGCAGCCGGCGATTGTTAATAAGGTCGAACGTGACCAGCGTGCCGTCGGTATAGCGCAGCTTGCCGTTGAGCGGATTGAACGTGATAAACGAGCCGTCCTTCGAGTTGTGACTCCAACGGCCCGACGCCGAATCGTAGGTTTGCTGCAAGTGAATGCGAGTGCCGTCCGGCTGGATCAGCAAGTAACTTCCGGGGCCATTGGCTTGCCCCACTCCCGACAGATCGCCGCTTCCCGTATTGTCATAGTTGTCGATCAACCTTCCATAGCCCAGCGTCCATCCGGGCGCGGGCCATCCCTTTTGATAGTTGAAGGTCATCGTGTTCGCGTTGTCCTTGTTCCAAACACGGCTGTTGTAAGTAAGAGCAAGGTTGACTCCGATGCCACGGCCTCCCAGTCCGAGCACCGGCGCGCTGAACGAGTAGTTGTAGCTGCCGAGGTTGTTCCGGGTCTTGGCCGCGCTTCCCTGAGAGAACTCCATTGGGGCGAACCGAGGTTGACCGACCGCATTGAAAGGCGCGGCTGCTGCGATCGATGCAACGTCAGGACTCGATCCATCGAGGAGACCGCCGTTGCCATTTTGTGGTGATGGTCCGGCAAGCATTGGTTTGGCTTCGGCCGGTTTGGTCAGCGCAGTGTGCCCTAATAGAGACTCAGGCGCGGGTTCTCGAAACCCTCGTAGCATCGCGGGGTGGGCTGTCTTGAAGCCGGGGCGATTGACCGATGCCGTGCGTGCTGCGACAAGCGTTTCACGCGGCGGCGTCGACTCGGTCGCGTATGCCTGGATAGTGGACGCTTCGTTGCCGGAATCCTCACGCGAGGAAATCCCCGATGACACTGCGAGGTTCCGTTCAGTTTCCCGCTTATCAATTCCTTGCGAAGGTGCCGGGTCGTCCTCGGGCCCATCGCAGTCATGTCCGTGCTCGGCCTCCCAATCATCGTCCGCCTTTTTGCGATCCGTATAAGCGGGGCGAGAGCCAGCACGCACCTCGACATTGACCTTCCCTTTTGCGGCGCCCGCGCTCACTTCCACCTGTGTGTGGCCGGGTGAAATCGCGATTACTTCCCCGGTCGAAGATACGCCGGCTACGTCAGCGTTCTTGCTTTGCCACTCGAAGGCTGCACCTTCCACGACTTCCTTGTCGCGGTCGAGCGCCAGCGGCACGAGTGTGAAGTTTTCGCCCGGATAGAGAAGAAGTTTTCTCGGGCATAGTTTGAAGTGATGTACGAGCGAGGACTGTCCGGGTGGGTCAAAGGATTGAGTTGAGATTTGTTTCGTTGCCGGCCCCCGCTTTAGAACGTCTCTCAGCCGGGCCACGTTTGCGTCTAAGAACTTGCCCGCCTCATCAGCAGCGAACTGCGCTTGTTGCGGCGACAGAGGTAGTGCCAGCGCGATGATGATCAGACTCACAAGTATGCGAACTCTCCACCGGCGGGTCCTGCTCAACACCTCAGTTGCAACACGAACAGCGCCCTTGTATCCAGTCAGGATCAATAGCACCAGACAGAAACCGGCCAACCCGAAGAGGAAAAGCGACGCATGGTTCGAAGGCAGCGTGTTCCGCTCCTTCGCTTCGTTGGCGGTCGAGGCGGCGTGCACGACCACACTCAGTTCGTTTGCCCAGGTCAGGAACCGGTGGGCGATGGAAGTGTCTCGCCCCGGCGTGGCCGAGCATTGCGCATCCGTCGCAGTCGTCTCATCGCACCCCTGCGTAAAAGCGCAGGCCTGATTCGATCCCGCCGAGTCCCCGGAGGCGTTAAACGCTTTTATTTGATAACAGGTCTGGCTGCATGGATTAACCGTCATGTCAGAATAGGTTGTTACGTTGGCTGCAACCGTATCCAAAACGAAGGAGCCATTACCGCCCATAAGCAGGATCTTGAACCCGCTCTCGTTGGTGCTGTTATCCGTCCATTGAAGATTGATCTGATTCGGTGAGACCGCAAAAGCAGTCAGGCCAGACGGTGCGTTCGGAACGCCGCCCGCGGCTGCCGCCTGAGTAACAGTGAACGTCTGCCCTGCGATGGTGATCGTTCCCGTGCGACCCGCGCCGCTGTTGGCTGCAACAGAATAACTCACCGTTCCGTTTCCGGCGCCGCTGCTTCCCGCCGTGATGGTTATCCACGCGGCGTTGCTGGTTGCGGTCCACGCGCAGCCCGCGGATGAAGTCACGTTCACGCTTCCCGTGGCGGCGGACGAAGTAAAGCTTTGGCTCGTCGGTGATATCGCGTACGTGCATCCGGACGACTGATTAATGGTAAAGCTCTGCCCGGCAATCGTGAGAGTGCCTGATCGAGCCGGCCCGGTGTTCGCTGCTACGGAGTAGCTAACCGTGCCATTGCCGGCGCCGCTGCTCCCAGCCGTGATGGTTATCCACGTGGCATTGCTTGTGGCCGTCCATGCGCAGCCCGCGCCGGCCGTCACGTTGACGCTGCCGGTTCCACCACTCGATGTGAAGGATTGGCTTGTTGGTGAGATCGAATAAGTACAACTCGCCGCTGCCTGGCTCACTGTGAAGGTCTGCCCGGCGATCGTCACGGTTCCAGTACGAGTAGCGCCGCTGTTAGCCGCCACCGAATAGCTGACCGTCCCGTTGCCGGTGCCGCTGCTCCCAGCCGTGATTGTTATCCACGTGGCATTGCTTGTGGCCGCCCACGCGCAGCCCGCGCCAGCCGTCACGCTGACGCTGCCGGTTCCACCACTCGATGTGAAGGACTGGCTTGTAGGTGAGATCGAATAAGTACAACTCGCCGCTGCCTGGCTGACTGTGAAGGTCTGCCCAGCGATCGTCACGGTTCCAGTACGAGAAGCGCCGCTGTTAGCCGCCACCGAATAGCTGACTGTCCCATTGCCGGTGCCGCTGCTTCCAGCCGTGATTGTTATCCACGTGGCATTGCTTGTTGCCGTCCATGCGCAGCCCGCGCCGGCCGTCACATTGACGCTGCCGGTTCCTGCGCTCGAAGTGAAGGATTGGCTTATCGGCGAGATCGAAAACGAACAGCCGGCAGGTTCTTCCGTTGCGATCAAGCGGCCGCCCCCGTAGATATATTCCTTTGACGGGCTGTTTGAGTTGAAGCTCTGCACTACGATCCGCGCCGCGTTTCCCCCTTTATGCCTGAACATAGGATCAAGCGCGCCCGAATAGGCCAGCAGCGTCCAACTAGCGAACAGGCTTAGCACACCCGCGACAATCACTACATTGCGTTTGCGCGACCGGTCATTCTTCATCAACCGTGAGTTATTCGTCTGGTTCTTTAACATGTCTCTCCCTCGCTTTCTGAATACTCAGGGCTTACGGGATCGGGTGTTTTCTCGTCACCGTCCGGATCGCGCGCATGCCAATTAACTAACTGTCAATTACGGAGCTATCTGCTCTTCACTTAACAACCCGTGCTCTCAATCAAAGTTGCGCAATATGTCCGGATCAAGCACTCCCTGATCGAGCAAGCCAAATGTCTCTGACTGCTGACCGGGACCTAATTGATCGCCGCATGGGACCCTCCGAGCAAGGCGCATAGCCTTGCTTCAGGCTAAACCTAGGTTAACCTCGATCAGCCACGGCAGTGCCTCGGACAAAAGGCTGATGCAAGCCGTCGGTCTAGCTGCGCTCACTTAGTTCGATTAAACGCTTGGGCCTCGGCGGCCCCGTTCACGGGGAATTGAGACGGGCCGCATTGTAGCACGGACAACAATGCAGTCAAGTACTTTTTCTTTCTATCGTCGCGAATTAATTGAAAATTAATCCGATGGAAATATTCTTAATGTCCTGGGGCGGACAGAGATCGCAATGAATCTCCTAACCAGAAGATAGAAGCGGAAATCGTCGCGTGCTGAGTTTCGGTTCGATAGATGCTGGGGATCTGTTTGTTCCTTAAGAGCGGAGAGGGGCGAGAAGATCCCGCCCCTTAGACAATCAAACTGTTTTTCGCCCGTCTTTACTTCGTCTTCGTGGTCACCAGCGAGCCGTTGTCCGTCTGCGGCCCGAGGCTCAAGCGCTCGCGAAACAGGTTTAACAACAGCAGAGTTCCGATTCCGCCCGCGCCGTCGCCTGAGCCGCTCGTTGCCATCACATCCGGTGTTATGCGAACGCCTTTTTCGCCGATCACTTTCAATGTCTCAACCAGAGCCACGCCTTGCGGGCCAATCGCATTGACCTGCTCCGCATAAGCCACACCCTGAGCTTCACCCATCAGGCGGACCTTCTCGGCCTCGGCTTTACCGGTTGCGAGAATGTAGCTCGCTTCACCTTCGCCTTCGGCCTTGCGCTGCTCCGAGCGCTTGCCCGCGATGTCCACGCCGACCGTCGCCGCCATCAAAGCGACTTGATTGTCGGCTTGAGCTTTGGTCCTCTCGAGCTGTATGCGCCGCTCTTCGGCTTCACGCTGCGCGTTGAACATGCTCAAGCGTTGCTCCGCGAGGATTTTTTCAGTCTGGGTCTTCATCAACTCTTCGGGCAGATGAATGTGGCAGATCAAAACGTTCACGACGTCCACGTGATACTTCAACAGGTGCGCGCGCACGCGAGCTTCGGCGCGCTCCTGCTCTTCGTGACGGTTCTGAAGATAAGCCATCGCCGACGACTCCGACGCCTGGTTGCGGAAGATCGAATCGATCAACGGATGCATCACGTTTTGTATCAGGCGATCGACCGAACCGATCTTCGCGACCATGAACGGCGCGTCTTCGGGTTTGACTCGAAACACGACGCGCACTTCGAGCTGCATCGTGAACCCGTCTTTCGAAATCACTTCGAACGGATTGAACGTGTTCGCGACTTCGCCCGAAGTCCACTCAACGGTCTGGTTCGTCGTCGGTATGACTATCGGAGTGACCGCGAGCGTGTTGACGTAGTAACGCCCCGGTCCCACGACGGTCTCCTGGATTCCGCGGAACCCGGCAGGCACGACGTAGGCTTCGTGCGCGCCTTCATCGAGACGGCGGTCGGCGGGATCGTTGAGCGCGAGGTCTTCTCTGATGTCGGCGACGGTATCCTTGTCGCCAATCCGAGCTGTAACGTGCGCGACCTGTTCCTGTTCTTCGCGCTCGAGCCGCTCGCGAATTTTTGCCGCCATCGCGCGGCGTACTTCGTCGGACGGATCTTTCCCGACGTTTGAAACTATCACCGCGACTTCGCCGGGCTTAACTTCCTTCGCGGATTCGGGAATCACTTTGAACAGCATCGAGTTTACGTAGTAGGTGCCCGGAAGCAGGATGTCTTTCTGAGGCCCGCGCTGCCCGCCGTGCGCGATGAATTCATTGCCGTCCTGGAAGTTGTCGTGGCCTTCGACCGGAGTCGCCACGTAATCGCGCGGGTCAAGCGTCGAACCGTCGAGTGCTTCAACCAGACCAATCTGATTCTCCTGGATCACTGTCGCGTCCATCAGCCGCACGTAGAACAACCCCGGCTTTCGATCTCCGCCGCCTTCGAGTGGAACGGAGTCGGTGAGGATGCGGTAGGTGCCGGGCGTGAGGATGTCGACCTGGGGCCCCTTCTGTCCGCCGGACCCAATAAACTGCTCGGCGTCCTGGAAGTTGCGATGATTGTCGATCGCCTTCGCGAGCAGCCGGCCCGGGTCGAGCTGGGCGCCGTCAGCCGAGGTGACGATGCCGACTTTTCCATGCGGGATCACCGTTGTTTTTGTTACCGAGACTCGAAAGAGGTAAGGGTGAATCGGCCACAGACCCGGCGGCAGCGTGCGAAGCTGAATGCCTTTTACGCCACCGCGTTTGATAAACGCGATTGGGTCCTGAAAGTTGTTGTGCGCGTTCTGCGCACGATCCGCGGCAAAGATTCCGCCGGGCGGCATCGGCTCGCCGTCGATGGCTTCGATTATGCCCATCTCATCGGGTCCGATTTCGATCAATGGGAATTTGCGAATGACTTTTTCGAAGGGCCACTTGATCAGATGCAAGCCGGGTTTGAGCACGTCCGCTTGTATGCCGACTTCGCCTTCGGTAGCGACGACGCGGCCGGGCGGCATCTTGGCGCCCAGGTAACGGCGCTCCTTGATGGCGATTTCACGAGCGCCAACGTTTACCAATATTCGCCTGAGAACAATTAACAACAGAATGATCGCAATGGACACGATCACCATCAGAGGAACAAGCGACTGAATTTGATTTGAGTTCATGATTTACCTCGTTTGCCGGCTCACCGAGCGGGCCTCGCCGTTGCCAGCTCGCGGCGAAGCTTTACGAACTTGATCTTCAACGGGAAGCCCTCGCCTGAGTGTCTCGCTTCGTGCGAGAGAATCCAATACTGACTCTCGACTATTTCGATTAGCTGTTCGGCGGAGAGTTGCGGGAGCCGTCCGGACTTCCAGTAAGACACTATGAGATCAACCACACTCTCGTATGCCGCGGCATCATCGGAAAGCGCGGCGACGTGGGCCATCTCACCCGTCGAAGCAGCGTCCGGGTTCGCTTTCCACTCTTCGATCACGTGTTCGGCCAACCGCTTGTTTGCTCTCAGTTCGGTTCCGTCAGTGATGCGAGAAACGAGCGTGCCCAGCGCCTCCCGATTGTTGGAAGCTGATTCGATCAATGCATTGAGAACGTCCTGGTAAAGCGGTGGATCGCCGGCTGCGCTTGCCTCTGAAAGCGTTTCCAGATCGCCGCCGCGCGCGCGATCGAGCAGTTTTGCCCTGCGGTAAGCGGGGGAGTCAACCATCGATTGGTCCGTAGCCGACATCACGTCAGACGCCGGGAACAATCCGTCGAATGCCGGTTTTGGCAACTGCCAGTCAACGGCCCTACGCGAACGCGCCGACTTCAGACTGTAAAGAGAGAAGCCGGCTGCCAGCAGGATGAACAACGCGATGGTAATAATGATGGCGAACATTCTTTGCGTCCTATCCTGTTAATGGGCCGGAACGCCGCCCACAGCATGATTCCGTTAGACGCAGTGGTCAAGTTCTCCCTGACGATAAGATTCGACAAGCAGATGGGCGAGAAATTCGGAGCGCGCGGCTGTTGACTTCAGTGCCCGGAATGTTCTACAAATTGCGCGAAATGCTTCCCAAAAAACGATGTGCCATTCCGAACTGGAGAACGAAATCATGAAAAGACTGATAACGCTCGTCGCCTTCTCATTCCTGCTGATGTCGCCGTCATTGGCGTCATCGGCGTTGGCTCAAACACAGACAACCGCCGGCGTCATTCAGGGTACGGTTCTGGATGAGCAGGGTGGAGCGGTGCCCGGAGCAAATACAGAAGTCAAAAATTTAGACACCAACTTCTCGCGAACGCTGACCACCGATTCGGATGGCAGGTTCGTTTTCCTGCAGCTTCAGCCAGGCCGCTATCTGCTCACCGTCTCGAAACAGGGCTTCGCCACCGTTATACAGGAGAACCTGGAGCTGACAGTCGGGCAAACAATCAATCTGAGTCTGAGCGTGAAAGTGTCGCGGCTTGAAGAAAAGATAACCATCACCGCCGCGCCGACTATTGACACGGTCAAGACCGAATCGAGTTCGACGCTCAATGAATTGTCGGTGAGCAATCTGCCGGTGCTCGGAAGAAAATTCGAAGATCTGCTTACCCTGACTCCCGGTGTAAGCATCACCCAGGGGCCGGACGGCGACGAGATCAACTTCGCCGGACAGCGAGGGGTGTTCAACAACATCAGCCTTGATGGGGGCGATTACAACAACGGGTTCTTCGGCGAACAGGCGGGTGGCCAGCGGGCGGCAATCGATATTCCTCTCGATGCAATCAAGGAGTTTCAGGTGATTGCGACCGGAGCGAGCGCGGAGTTCGGGCGCTCGGCCGGGGGCATCATCAACGTGATTTCGAAATCGGGCACAAACAATCTGCACGGGAGTCTGTTTCATTATCAACGGCTTGAAAAACTGACCGCCAATACTTCAGACGGCAAGCCGCTCACCGATTTTCACCGCGAGCAATTCGGAGCCACGATCGGCGGGCCCATCGTCAAGAACAAGATTTTCTTCTTCGGTGCCGTTGAACAGATCTTCGCCAATCTGACTCGGGCGAATCTGAGCGAAACGCTTGGCACGCCGTGCCCGGTTCCTTCGCCGACGATCACCGCAAACGAAAGCTTGATAAACAGCAACGATGATTGCGCGCGAATCGCCTTGATCAACTTCATCAAGGCCAAGCTTGGTCAGGATGAAGGCCTGCCGGTAAAGCATCCCGTTCGCAACACCGCGCTGTTGACGAAGCTCGACTGGAACGTCAGCGCTTCAAATCAACTGGCCTTGTCCTACAACTTCGATTATTCGAAGAATGAGAACCAGACCTTTGATGTCGCTACCTACGGAACATCGGCGAACGGAACCGAGGGCCCATCCAAGATCAACAACATAAACCTGAACCTCAATACAACGCTTTCGCCCACCAAGCTCAACGAGGCGCACTTCAGCTATTCGCGCGAATCTCGTCCGCGCTCGGCGACCGAATCCAATCTTCCCGCCGACACTGCGATGGGCTTTGTGACGACGTTCAGGTTCGGCAATCCTTTCTTCCTCAATCCCAACGTCGATGAGTTGATCTGGCGAACGCACCTCAAGGACAACTTCTCGATCATCGCCGGAAGGCACACCTGGAGAATGGGCGGCGAATGGATCCACACGCTGAATGATCAGGTGTTCCGAGGATTCTTTACCGGCCGCTACATCTTCGACAGCGTAACTGGATTCCTTAGGTATGCGTCCACCGGTCCAGGCTTCGGACCAAGCGCAAATGCCTCGCACCTGCTGCTCTATTTGCAGGGAGCTGGGCGGTCCGGTCCCGCGACCGACGCAGCCGGCGCCTCCAAGATCACGAATGAAGACTATGCGTCGTTCATCCAGGACAAGTGGCAGATTCGTCCGGACTTTACTCTCAATTACGGTCTTAGGTGGGAAGCCCAGATTTTCCCCGATCCAATCGTTCCACCCAATCAGACCGCCTATGGAATCTTCCTGAATGACCCGAGATTCCCGTCGGATGGAACGCTACCCAACCAGAAGAAGATGTTTCAGCCGCGTGTCGGATTCGCCTGGAATATCAACGGCAGCGGCAAGTCCGTGTTACGAGCGAGTTGGGGAATTTACAATGCGCGGCAAAACATGTTGTCACAGGTTGGTTCGCTCACAACCAATGGTGTTCAGCAGCAGACGATCGCCGGAGGGTTATTCGCCAACCCAACGATCACGCCTACCTGGCCCAACCTTGTGACGCCAACCGCGGGATCGTGCGGCTCGAATCCGTTCCCGTGTTTCAGCGGCGTGCGAGTCTTCAGCCGAGATTACGCGAACCCGCGAATCTACACCACGAACGTCGGCTTCGAACAGGAGCTGGCGCCGAACTGGGCGTTCTATGCCGACTTCACGCACGCGAAAGGCGTCCACCTGACTCGCTTCTTGAACGTAAATCGAAAGCTCGACTCGGCGGGCAATCCCATATTCGGACCCCAGTTGGGCGAAGTGATGGTCACAAGCAGTCCGGGCAAGTCACTCTATCGCGCGTTGACGCTTGGCCTTCGAAAACGCTTCAGCAATCGCTTTCAGCTCGAGGGCAATTACGTGTTGGCCAAGGACCAGGACGATGATTCGAACGAACGCGATCCGTTTACCGATCGCGCGTTTGACATCAATAACCTGTCGCTCGACTACGCGTTGTCGGATCGCGACATTCGGCACAAGTTCAACTTCTTCTCGTATGCCGAGATCGGCGGAGGGTTTCAACTGAACTCTCGGATCCAGGCTCGCAGTGCACAACCGATCACGCCCGGGGCGCGAACGGCAAACAATCGAAACACAGATCGCAAGGACAACAAGTACTTCTCGTTTGATTGGCGGCTTGTTCGTCCGATCAAGTTCGGTGATCGAATAGCGCTGCTGCCGATGTTTGAGATGTTCAACACCTTCAACAACGACAACAACGTAAATCCGCTGACTACGCCCGGACTGTTCGACTTCTCTGGGTTCTTGCGATTTGGAGTTGGCGATCCGAGAACGGTGCAACTCGCGGTGAAGCTGACGTTCTAAGTCGAAGTCAGCCGAGCATCGCGCGAGCAACGCGAACGACGTGGCTCACAGGCTTGCGCTTGTGAGCCACGGTTTTTTATTCTCAAACTTATCGTTGAATCTCAGTAGATCAGCAGCAGTCCGTCCGGGATTTGATATTATTGTGGTTAGCTGGAAGGTGTGTGTGAGTCAATGCCGCACGAATATCATTGCGCAGGTTCGAGGCTTTGCGCCCCTCCCGTTCGCCGGACTGATAGCACATGGTTCTTACAGTTCGCCTTGTGTTGTGTTGCCTTCCTCTCGATGGGTTCGATAGTCGCTGTGACGGCGTCGGCCGCTGCGGGCAGAATCAAGGGTACCGTCAGGGTGACCACAACAGACCCGAACGCTCGCCCCGCGCTGCTGTCCGGCGCGCGGCTCCAGTTGGTGAATCGCGATGTATCCACCCCGCCAATCAAGACCGTAACGGACGACGTGGGCGATTTCGTATTCGCTGATCTGCCTGCTGCGACTTATGTGTTGACCGTCGAGGCCGATGGGCTCAAGAGCGTCAACCGGGAGATACGCCTTGCTTCGGGCGACACGCTCATAGTCGAGATTGAACTGACTGCAACGGTCTCCGAGACGGTTACGATCCGAGAGGAAGAAGGCCTGCTCAGCACGGCTGAGACGACGACTACCAATGTTGTTCGCGCGCAGACATTGAAGGACCTGCCGCTGCGGGCCGAAAACTATCAGAGCGCACTGCTGCTGACGCCGGGCACCGTCCGCGGCGTCGATGGCCTCGATCATCTCAAGGGCGCGCGCGCCGGGCAGAGTGCTTACACCGTCAACGGCGTGGACGTAACCGATCCCAGCACCGGCAATCTGGCTTTTGACATTCCGGTGGAAGCAGCGGCAAGCGTTCAGGTCGCCGAGAATCCTTACTCGGCCGAATTCGGAAGGCTCACCGGCGGCGCGATCAACCTCGAGACCCGAGCCGGCGATAATAAACTCAAGTTCACCGCGGCGCGCTTTTTTCCGACGTTTCGCCGCATCGTGGCCGGCCAAATCGATTCGTTCAGACCGCGACTGACCCTGAGCGGCCCAATCGTCCGTGACAGATTCTTCTTCCTGCAGTCGGTTGAGTATCGCTTCAGCCGCACGCGTGTGCCGAGCCTTCCCGACCAAAGGGACGACTCGACTACCGAGAGCTTCAATTCGTTTACTCAATTCGACCTCGCCGTCAATAAGAACAATCACGTCAGAGTCGTCGCGGCATTCTTTCCGCAAAAGTCGCGATACCTCGGGCTGAACACCTTCAACCCACAACAGGTGACGCCGAATATGAAACAGCGCGGCTCACTTGTCTCGCTATCCGAACAAGCGGTCTTTAAGAATGGATCGTTCCTCGCTTCCACGGTCAGCTACAAGAACTTTGAAGTTGAGATTTTCGCGCAAGGAGGAGCGCCCCTGACGTTACTGCCCGATGGCAACGAGGGCAATTACTTCGCGGACGCCCGCCGCCGCATGCCGCGTTTCCAATGGCAGGAGACCTACTACGCTCGGCCTTTTGCGCTTGGCGGCCAGCATTGGTTCAAGATTGGCTTCGAGGTCGATCATACGCACGTCTCGGGTCGATTCCGCGATAACTCGATCTTGATCCGGCGGGCTGATGGCACTCTCGCCGAGCGCATCGACTTCGTGGGAGAGGGAGCCGTCTCGCGGAGCCTTGTGGAAGCGGCAGCCTTCGTCCAGGACAAGTGGGTCGCAAACACTAAACTGACGATTGATGCTGGAGTGCGCTTCGATCGCGATGGTATTGCACGGAGGAACAACGTCGCGCCGCGCATGTCTTTCATGTTTGTGCCGCTCAAAAACAATCGCACGATCCTTCGCGGGGGAATCGGGCTCTTCTACGATCGCACTCCGCTGTCGGTCGGCTACTTCAGCGATTTACCTCAACGCATTGTCACTGGGCTCGGGCCGGACGGTATCTCTGTCACTGACGGGCCGCGCCGCTTCAATAACGAAATCGAAGGACAGTTGCGCAATCCTCGCAGCGTGCGGTGGAGCTTGCAGATCGATCGCGGCATCACCGAGAGGCTAACGGTGCGCGCCGGTTATCTCAATCGATCGACCACGGATGATTTCATCGTCAATCCGCGCCTCGACGGACCCGCCACGGGATCGCAGATCGCCGGCAGTGGTGGCCGTGCCACGTATCGAGAGTTGCAGCTCGCGGCAATCTACGACAGTCCTCGAGCGGGCAACTGGACGTGCTCTTATGTTTGGTCGAGCGCGCGCGGCGATCTCAACACTGTCGACAACTTTCTCGGTGACCTTCCGGCGTTTGTTGTGCGGGCAAACGAGTACGGGCGGCTCCCGTTCGATACGCCACATCATCTTCTCGCGTTCGGCCGGTGGAAGACGCGTTACGACATCACTATTTCGCCATCGCTGGACATTCGATCCGGATTCCCGTTCTCTTTGGTGAACGAGCGATTGGATTTCATCGGCGCGCGCAATCAAGCAGGCCGCTTCCCCGCCTTCGCCTCACTGGATGCTCAAGTGATCAAGGGCTTCGCTATTCCCAGATTCAAGACGCACAGGGCGAGAGTCGGCATAGCGGTATTGAACATAATGAACAGGTTCAATCCCCGTGATCTGCAGAATAATCTCGGCAGCGCGCGCGTTGGTCAGTTCTTCAACAGTCTGGGAACATCGGTGCGCGGCAAATTCGAGATGGATTTCTAGCCGTAAGGGTTCTTAGGCCGCTCCGCGGTTCACGCACGATCGGGCTAGCTTTGCGCCGTGCTACGTCGCGCTGAGCATGCGCTCGACGGTCTCGTAACTGGCTTCCAGAGCCTGATCCAGCTTTTCCGTTTCGCTGCCGCCTCCGGTTGCCATATCGGCGCGGCCGCCGCCTTTGCCTCCGATTACCCCGGCAATCTCGCGCACGATCTGGCCGGCGTTCAATCGTTTTGTCAGATCGTCAGTCACTCGAGCCACCAGCGAAGCCTTGCCATCGCTCGCCTGACCAAGCACGACTACACCCGATCTCAGTTTTTGAGAAAGCGAATCAGCGAGTTGGCGCATACCGTTCGCGTCAAGATCGGCGACTCGGCGAGCCAATACTCGAACACCCGCGATCTCGCGCGCGCTGTCCGCGGCGGATTCGGATTCCGCTCGCGCCATCTTCAATTTCAGTTGTTCGATCTCGCGTTCGTAGCGGCGCACCTGGTCCTGCAGCTTGTCCACTTGAGCCGGAATATCCCGCAGCGGGACTTTGAATCTCCGGGCGAGGTCTTCTATCACTTGCTCGTCGACCTGGAAGCGGGCAATTGCTGCGTCGGCGGTAAGCGCCTCGATCCGGCGCACGCCCGCTGCAATCGAGGAATCACTGACGATCTTCATCGGGCCGATGTCGCCCGTAGCGTGAACGTGCGTGCCGCCGCAAAGCTCGGTCGAAAACCCAGGCACACTGACGACTCTCACATCCGAAGCGTACTTCTCGCCGAACAAGGCCATCGCTCCCGATTGCAGGGCTTCCTCGAGCGGTTTTATTTCAGTCTCGACTGAGCGGTTGTGAAGAACCTCGTTGTTGACCAGCCGTTCGATCTCGGCAATCTCATCGTCCGTCAGCGGAGCGTAGTGAGTGAAGTCAAACCGCAATCGATCGGGCGCGACAAGCGAGCCGGCTTGCTTGACGTGAGGCCCGAGCACTTCCCGCAACGCGGCGTGCAGCAGATGCGTGCCCGTGTGATTTGCTTTGATTTGTCGGCGCCGCTCGGCATCGATTCGCGCGGTGATTCGATCGCCAACTCGAAGCTCTCCCTGTTCGACTCGCGTCTCATGAAGACTGTAGCCGTTGACGACCGAGTAAGTGTCTTCGACCTGAGCGAGAACGTTGTCGCCTTCAAGCACACCGGTATCGCCGATCTGGCCGCCGGCCTCTGAGTAAAACGGCGTGCGATCGAGAATCACTTCGCCGGTGTCGTTTGTGGCCAAGGCATCGAGTTCTTCGTCGCCGGCGATGATGGCCAGCACTCGCGCGCCTTGTGTTTCGGTCTCGCGATATCCCGTGAAATCGGTGCGCGCTATTCGTTCGGCAACGCGGCCGTAGATTTCTCTCGCTCGACGGCCGGTCTCGAACGCCGACGAAGTGCTTTGTTGCTGAAGCTCGCCAAGCGCCGCGTCGAACTGCTCGTTGAACTCCTCCTCGCTCACATCGGCGCCGTGCTGCCCCATCACCACCCGAATTAAGTCGCGCGGCACTCCGTATGTGTCGTAGGTTCTGGCAAGCTCGATCATCGGCGGCGTTGCCGGAGCGTATCGCTCGAACAAGTCAGATAGCCTTGGCTCGCCGACTGTGAGGATTCGGCTGAATCGTTGCTCCTCGCCGCGAACCGTTTGCTCGATCAGATGCCGCGAGGCGATCAACTCGGGAAACGGCTCGCCCATCAGGTCGGCCACGAAGTCGGTGACCTTATGAAAGAACGGAGGCTTCAGCGCGAGTCCCTTCTCACCATGATAGATTGCGCGGCGCATGATCTTGCGAAGCACATAATTTCGTCCGACGTTGCCGGGCGCAATTCCATCCGCAAGCGAGAACGCGGTTGCTCGCGCGTGATCGGCGATCACTCGCATCGACATGCCTTCGGGTGATTCATAGACGTAAGTCTTGCCGGCGAGTTCCGCAATGAAGTCGATGATCGGCTTGAGAAGATCCGTGTCGTAATTTGATTTGACCTTCTGGATGACTGCAGTCACACGCTCGAGCCCCGCGCCCGTATCGACCGAAGGCGCCGGCAAGGGATCGAGTTTGTATTCGTTGTCGGAAACCCTGGACCGGTTGAACTGCATAAAGACCAGGTTCCAGATCTCCATCGTAGTATCGTCCGGCCCGTTGACGAGTTCGGCGCGGTTGAACTCAGGATCATCCGGGTTTGGTCCCTGATAGTAATGAATCTCCGAGCACGGCCCGCACGGCCCGGTTTCGCCCATTTGCCAGAAGTTGTCCTTGCGCCCGAAGCGAAGAATGCGTTCGGGGGGCGCGCCTACCTGCTGCCAGTACCTGATCGCTTCGTCGTCCGCGCCTACCTCGTCGTCTCCTTCAAAGACCGAGAACCACATCCGAGCCGGATCGAGTTTGAATTCATTAACGAGCAAGTCCCACGCAAAGTAGATCGCTTCCTTTTTGAAGTAATCGCCAAAGGAGAAATTGCCGAGCATCTCAAAAAAAGTGTGATGCCGAGTGGTTCGGCCCACTTCGTCGAGGTCGTTGTGTTTGCCGCCCGCGCGCACGCACTTCTGCGATGATGCCGCGCGTTTGTAGTCCCGCGGTTCAACTCCGAGGAACACATCCTTGAACTGATTCATCCCCGCGTTTGTAAAGAGCAAAGTCGGGTCGTTCGCGGGCAGTAGCGGAGAGCTTCTGACAACGCGATGGCCGCGCTCGGCGAAATAATCCAGAAACTTCTGTCTGATCTCATGTCCGGTCATAACAGTTTTCTTTTCTCTCGAATTTGGAAAAAGGGATTATAGCAAACGGCGGAGAGCCTTGGGCAGTGAAGACCTTTACTGGTTGGCGGCTGCTTCTTCGTCCTTGACGCGAAGCAGATCGAGCATTAGCGACATGTTGTTCGGTGCGTCAATCGTGCGCGGGTAGGTGACGTCCGATCTGTGGAATCCAAATGTGCCTTCGGTGACGTCCAGAAAAGCCTTCAGCGCGTCGATGCTGTCTTTCGCTCCCGATTGAGCTCCGACAATCTGGCCTTCATTGAAATGAATAACGCCGCTGGCCGCGGGCGATGTCACATCGAGCGCGCCGCCGAGCCGGTTGTTCTCGATCAGTTGGATGACGTCGAACATGCTAACGACGGCGAAGTTTCCCAATAGCATGTTTGGAGTGTTTGAGGTACTGGCGTAATTCCCGGTCTCCGCGTTTGATTTGGGTGCAACGGGCGGAACAAATGGCTTGCCCTCAATCAGGCACTCGAGTGCGGCCGCGTATTCAGGTTTCAGCTCCAGGAAGCGCACGCCCATGCCCTTGGCCGGCGAGCTGTAGCGCACTTCGGCGCTGGTTTCGATTGTAACGTTATTGATGCGGAACCTAACATCCAGAACCGTGCCCGATGCATAGCAGGTGGTCGAATCGATAAAGGCGCCGCTCATGCTCAGATCGTTTATGCGCGTGACCAGTCTTCCGAGTCCCGCGCCGTGACACTCTACCTCGCATACATAGCTTATGCGTTTCTCCTCGCGGCGGTCGTTGAGCAATCGCTCGGGGGGAGGAGGAACGACAAGCGGCTTGTTCTCAATTAGACTATCGAGCGCCGCCACCTGATGGGGTTTCAACTCCAGGAACCGCACTCCCATTCCAACCTGCTGTAAGCTGTAGCGCACTTCGGCCGAGGCCTCGATTAGTATGTCTCTGACGCGGAATCTGAGCTTCAATATCGTGCCCGGCGAAAAGCAGTTCATCGAGTCAATGAAAGCGCCGGTCAAGCTCAGATCATTCAAGCGGGTGGTGACCGGATTGAGACCGGACGCCTCGCATTCCACCTCGCAAATGTGGCTGATGCGTTTTGCCTCCCGTCTGTCCTTACCGTACCTCATCTGAGTCCCACTTTAGGATCAGCGAATCGCTCCGACAGAAAGGCGTCGAGTCGCGAATCTTGATCGTCTTCCTTAACCGTTGTCCTCGATCTCCGCTCGCAACGCGCGCATCTTTCGAATTATCAAATCGTATTCGAAGCCCAGCCGCGCGAGATGTTCGAACATCCGTTTGGACGCGGCCCGATCCATTGGGCTGCCGTGCGTTCGCAAGCGGCGGCCGATCGCCCTGTCGATCAACGCTTCTTCGGTGACTTCAGCGAACACCGTGTTCAGCGCTTCGTCTATGCGTTCGCGCGACACCTTCTTTGTGGCAAGCTCACGGGCGAGCCGCGATCTGCCAACCGCCTTTGTGCGCACGCGCGAGCTCGCGTAGCTGTGCGCGAACGTGTCGTCGTTGACGTAGCCCATCTCCTTCAGGCGTGTTATGCACTCATCGACCGTCCCTGCCTCGGCCGAATGCTTCGCCAGTAGCCGTTCTCTCAACTGGCCTTCACTATAAGATCGACTCGATAACATTCTCAGTGCCGCGGTCATCACTCTTTCGCGTGGTGATTTTTCGTTGAGCGAGCGTTCATCGGCCGAGCCGCCGCGCGCGACTTTTATCTTGTTACCTGCTCTGTTCCTTCTAAAAGCCAATTGACGAATTGTTTGGTTTCCGGCTTGGCGGCGTCGAGTGATCCGGTGCGCCGTCTGGATCGCTCCATGTCCTCTCGCGCCTGGTCTGATACCGAGCGCACGCCCGACACTCGCAATCTGAATTCATCCGCGTTTGTCGCGCCGTTCAGCGCTTCCTCGTAGGTTATCAACCCGCGCGAATATAGATCAAACAACGACTGGTCAAAGGTCTGCATACCGTACTGCGAAGTTCCCTGCGCGATCGCTTCGCGTATCGAGGTCGTTTTCTCCGCGTGATTGATGCAGTCGCGTATGTACGGAGTAACCATCATAACCTCAACCGCGGGTACGCGTCCTTGAATAGCATCCGCCGCTCGCACAAGCCTCATCGAGATCACCGCTTTCAGCACGCTCGCAAGCTGCAAGCGAATCGCGCGCTGTTGATGCGGAGGAAAGACAGACACGATCCGATTGATTGTTTCGGTCGCATCGAGCGTGTGCAGCGTAGACAAGACAAGATGACCGGTTTCGGCTGCCGTGAGCGCAGTCTCGATTGTCTCGTAGTCGCGCATTTCGCCGACCAGGATCACATCGGGGTCTTGTCTAAGCGCGCCGCGCAACGCTTCGGAGAAGCTCCGCGTATCGACGTCGACTTCGCGCTGGTTGACGTAGGATTTCTTGTCGCGATGAAGGAACTCGATTGGATCTTCGATGGTGACGATGTGGCCGGTGCGCGTGCGATTCATGTAATCGATCATTGCCGCAAGCGTCGTCGATTTGCCCGAGCCGGTCGAGCCTGTCACCAGCACCAGTCCGCGATTCTCCTCGGCGATTTTTTCGATCACCGTCGGCAGCCGAAGCTCCTCGGTTGAGCGAACAGTCGTGGGAATCACGCGCAGCACCATTCCAACTGTGCCGCGTTGCTGAAATATGTTGCACCTGAACCGCCCGAGTCCGGATACGCCGTATGCTATGTCGATCTCAGAATTCTCGTTGAATCGCTGCTTCTGGCGATTGTTCATAATCGAGAAGGCCATGTTCAACGTGTCTTCGCCGGCCAGCCGCTGCGCTTCGACCATCGGCTGAAGCTCGCCGTTGATTCGCATGAAAGGAAAGCTTCCGGCCTTGATGTGCAAATCAGAAGCGCCCTTGCTGCAGGCGATGGTCAGCAGTTGGTCAATGCTCGGTGCCATTCTGGATGCCTCGATACGCGGTCGCGCTTGAACCGCAAGAGCCCGTGGCCCGTTGGAAATTCGGACGACTGTTGGCGCGGGTGCAGATGAGAGGGCATTGAAGAAGCGATGAGCCCAGCGAAGGACGTGCTACGGCAGCTTCAACGCGGCCATTATAGGGTCCCCCTGATTGGTGGGCAACAGTAATGATTTTGTGGAGTAGACCTTAGTCTGGTGAGGCCTTATTGGGGCGGGGTGCCCGGATGTTCGAATCGCGCCCGCATCATCTCTGCCGCTTTGGCGCGAGGCACAGTCAATTTGGTTCTGACACGCTTTCCATCGCTGCTGACTTTTATAAGAGATAGCAACTGCCTGATGTCGGGACTCTTTTCCTTCATGCCTAGAGCCCAAAAGAGCATCTGCAACAGGGTTTTCTTGGCCACTGCGATCTCCGGTGTCGGAGCAAAAGCGACTATTTCCAACTCCGCGTTGTCGTCTCTTATCTCCAGGCTAATGGTCGCCGAAGTCAAATCCGAAACCGGTCCGAGCGCGTGCGACTCGCCAATATTCCAAAGAATCTCAAGGGCCTTGGCGTCAACGAGCTTCGAGGGAGATTTCTTGATCATGCGAATATTCGAAAGCGACCCGTCAGGCTCGACTTTGAATCCGGCCATCATCGACATCTTCATGTCGGGAACATCGAGTCCGCCGGCTTGATACAACTCGTAAAGCTTGCCCACCGTGTCCTTGATTGGTGCTTCGTTGATTTCGCCAAACTTGGCAGGCGGCGCAGGCTTATTCTGAGCCGCAAGCTTGGCCGCCTCTTCTGCTTGTTTGCGTTCAGCTTCTTCTTTGGCCTTTCGTTCCTTCTCAGCCTTTTCCTTTGCGAGAGCGATCTCTTGTTTACGCTTTTCGGCGGCGGCCCGAATCTCGTCGAGCGACATCGACGGCCCGCGCGGCGCCATCTGTAAAATCTGCGGCGGATAGTAAAGCTTCTCCAGAAACTTGTTCGCGTCGAATTGTCTGTAGGCCTTGTTTACTACCTGCACGTGCGCGAACGCAGAGAAGAATGCGAGATACACAAGGTACACGATCAGTGCGCCGTGAAGCGCAGCGGAAGTAGCGAGTACCGGGACAAACCAACGCCGTTTCTTGAACCCGGTGTTGTCCGGCGCCACTATTCCTGCGAGCGTCTCCATCGGATGAGCGAAAGATTCGCCGGCCAGCCTCGCGGTTCTCAGCCAAAACCAATCAGACATTCGATCCGGGAAAAGCGCGTGGCGAAGATACGAATAAACTCCTACGCCAAGATCACGCGGCGTGTCAGACACAGCCCTCGCGAGACGCGCCCACAAGCCCGGCATAGGCATCAGCCAGAATATTCTTTCAGGAGACCCGGCTCGAGGCGCCGCTTCGTATTGGGTTTTCCTGCCGGCGATAAACAACGCGGCAAGCAGTACGAGTAACGGGATTGCTATGAGCGCTACGATTAGCATGACTAAATCCTAATCGAACCGGCGGTCTTTCTACGCCCCATTGTACATTACGCAGCCTCGAATAGAAAAAGTGCAAATCTCGGCAGAAAGCCGGGCGAGACATAAAGGATAAGATCGGCAGTAATTTACGTGCTCGAGAGCCGCGCGCGTTAGGCCTATCCAGCTTCGCCGCTTGAGAACATGCTGAAGAACGCATCGACCGGCGCGATGGGAACCGCAGCCACCGCCAGGTTCTCCTCGACGTGCGAGCGCGTGCTCATCCCGACAAGCGCGGTCGTCACGCCGGGTGTCGAGCGAACGAATTGAATCGCACGCTGAGCATCGGTAGTCAGACCCTTCAAAGCCTGCCCGACAAACGCCGGAAGATTCTGGCTCAGTCTCGCTTGCATCATCGAAGCGCTGCACATCACCGTGACTCCCAACCTGTCAGCCGCCATAAGAAAAGACAGCGGCTCGCCTTCAACAGTTTGGTTTGCTTCAGTCAGCGCCTCGGGCATTGCGAGGCTGTAAGGAAGCTGCACTGCTCGGAAATGATGGTCCTCGCCTGCGACTTCGCGAGCGAGCGATATGATATCCGCCAAAGACAAGTACCCACGAGAGTCCGGCGGCTGGCGATAGCCGTTCCATGTAGCGGTGCCATAAATGCCGATGCGCCCGTCGGTGGCTGCTCTCTCAAGGAACTCAAACGAGGCTCGCAGCCGGTTGTTGAATTCATCGCGCGAAACAGACTCGAGCTGGCTCTCCGGATTGTGCACATAGTAGATATCAATCGTATCGAGTCCAAGATTCTCGAGACTCCTGGTGAGCTGATCTTCCAGGTAAGCGGGCGTCATCGCATGACTGCCCCCAACGATTTCTTCGGGCCTGGCGAGACCTTTGTCGACCACGTTCTCGGTCACCCACGCACGCGGATCACGCGGCGGCTCGCCGTCAAACGGAAAGAAGCCGGCCTTGGTCGCAACGATGATCTCGTCGCGGGCGAGTTTGCCGGCTTCGAACATCTCGCCCAGCGCGGCGCCGATCGCGCGCTCGCTTCGTTGAAAGCGATAGTTGATCGCCGAATCAATTACGTTGCAGCCGAGCTCGACGGCGCGCCCGATCGCCTCCTGATAGCTGCGATCGGTGTGCTCGTCCCAATGCCCTAGATACGTGCCGAGGCCAATCGATGAAACAAACAGGCCGTCTCGATCGTGGAAGTGGCCCGCGGCGGCGGTCGAATTCATCCGCTGCGCATATCGTCGAGTCCCTTCGGGCGTCGCTTTGCTCATCTCATTGCTCGTCAAGCGCCCAGATTCTAACAGAGAGCCGCCGACAACTGAACCAAACGGACTACGGCAACCCTGATCCGATCCGGGCCTTCGCTTTCTCGACTATTTTCTTCTCGCTGTTAAAAGCCAATAACTTAATCGCTTCATCGATTTCGACCCAGCGCGCTTCGTTCACTTCGTCATCGTGATCGCGCACGTCGCCTGACTTGTAGCGCAGAAGATAAAAGTAAACGAACTTGTGATAGCGAACGCGCTGGCCGTCTTCGTTCCAGAAGTACCAATACTCGACTTTGTCGATGCGATCGACGACTTCTGTTTCTATACCTGCTTCTTCCCGCACTTCGCGAAACGCCGCGTCTTCGGTTGATTCGCCCTTGTCGACAACACCTTTTGGCAATTGCCAACGCTGACGCTCGCCAACTGAAATCAGGGCGACTTCGATTTGTTTTTTGCGCTTGCGAAACGCGACGCCGCCCGCGGAAATTTGAGTCTTGGTTGGGACTTTACTCACCGAATTCCTGGGCGGCACTTAGGTGTGATGCTCTTCACTTCTCTTTTGCGGCGACGAGCGAGGGAATCTCTAACATTCGCGGAAGCACGCCTCGCCAGGCCGATTCGATTTCGCTCACCGCTCTATCGATGATGCGCTCGCCGTTCGCCTGGATTACGAGTCGTTCACCTTTCGTCCGGCCGATGACCGAAGCCGCGACACTGTGCTCTCGTGCGAGCGCGAGAATCGCTCCGACATTCTGTTCGATTGCTGAAATCACTATTCGAGAGGGCGTCTCGGCGAATAGTAACGCGGCGGCAGACAATTCGCCCTCAAGTCTGATATCGCACCCTACAGCTTCGCGGCGATAACTCGAGAAGCAACTCTCCGCAATGGCAACCGCGAGCCCACCATCCGAACAATCGTGAGCCGACTCGACCAGTTCCTCTTGAATGATCTTCAGACAAACTTCCTGGACTCGGCGCTCGAGATCCAAATCCAGATCGGGCACGCGGCCTTCAATTCTCCCCAGTGTCGCGCTGACGTAGACGCTGGCGCCGAGATCGCTGGCGGTCTTGCCCAAAAGGATCACGGCTCGGCCGTCGCCCTTGAACCATTGAGTCGCTATGTGCCGTGAGTTGTCGATCACACCAATCATCCCAATTACGGGCGTGGGAGCGATGCCCCGGCCATCAGTCTCGTTGTAGAAACTCACATTTCCGCCGGTGACCGGCGTCCCAAACGCGGCGCAAGCCTCGGCCATCCCGTCGACGACCTCGCTGAACTGCCACATCACCTCGGGCCGTTCGGGCGAGCCGAAGTTCAAACAGTTTGTCAGCGCAAGCGGCCGGGCGCCGCTCGCGACAAGGTTCCTGCACGCCTCGGCTACAACCAATCGCGCGCCCGCCTTCGGATCAACCTGGCAGTAACGCGCATTCGAATCGAGGGTCATCGCAAGCAATCGCCGCTTCTCTTTTATGCGTATCACCGCCGCGTCAGAGCCCGGCATCACCACCGTGTTCGTTCGCACCATGTGATCGTACTGACGATAGACCCATTCCTTCGCCGCGATTGTAGGGTGGGCGATGACGCGCATGAATGTCGCGTCGAGTTCAGTCGAAGACGCCTCGATTTGCTGGATCTCGATGGGCGGCGGGGCTTGTGGCTTGTTCAACGGCCTGTGATAAACCGGCGCAGCATCGGTCAACGCCGAGTTGGGAATATCTGCTACAAGCTGGCCGTTCTTCTTTACTCGCAAGCGCCCGTCGCCGGTCACCCGTCCAATCACAACTGCGTCAAGCTCCCACTTCTTGAATATGTCGACCACTTCTCGCTCGCGCCCGGCCGCGGCGACAATCAGCATTCGCTCCTGCGATTCGGAAAGCATGATCTCGTAAGGCGTCATACCGGTTTCGCGTTGCGGAACCAGATCAATCTCTATCTCGACTCCGTTGTCCGCGCGTGAGCCCATCTCGCACGATGAACTCGTCAGTCCGGCCGCACCCATATCCTGTATCCCGACTATCGCGCCGGCTCGCATTGATTCGAGGCACGCCTCGAGCAGAAGTTTCTCCAGAAAGGGATCACCGACCTGGACTGTGGGCCGCTTTGATTGCGCTTCCTCGCCGAACTCTTCGGACGCCATCGTCGCGCCGTGAATTCCATCGCGCCCGGTCTTTGCCCCGACGTAGATGACTGGATTGCCAACGCCCGCGGCGCGCCCGTAGAAGATGTGCTCCTTGCGCATGATCCCAAGCGTGAACGCATTCACCAGCGGATTGCGCGAGTAGCATTCTGCGAATTGCACCTCGCCGCCGATCGTCGGCACTCCAAATGAGTTTCCGTAATCGCCGATTCCTTTGACGACTCCCGCCATGATCGATCGGTTGCGCGCGATCGTGGATCGATCTTCGGCTGACGCATCGCCGTCCATCGCAAGCGGACCAAAGTGCAGCGAGTTCATCGCAGCAAGCGGGCGGGCGCCCATCGTGAACACATCGCGAAGAATACCTCCGACGCCCGTGGCCGCGCCCTGATAAGGCTCGATGAATGAAGGATGGTTGTGTGATTCGATCTTGAATGCGGCGGCGAGGCCTCCGCCGATATCGACGACGCCCGCGTTTTCGCCGGGGCCCTGCAAGACGCAATCGCCCTCAGTGGGCAGGCGTTTCAGATGCACGCGTGACGATTTATACGAGCAGTGTTCGGACCACATAACCGAGAAGATGCCAAGCTCTGTGTAGTTCGGCTCGCGGCCTAACAGATCGGCAATTCGTTTGTACTCGTCGTCGGTGAGTCCGTGGCTTCGAATGAGTTCGGGGGTGACAGCGGGTTCGATCATTGTTTCCAATCGGAATTAACGGCGGAAAAGATTGACCGAAATGGTAGCCGACAAGAAGAATATTTTACAAGCAAATGTGACCGCCCGCTTTCGAATCCTTCTTCCGCTTGAAAGTAATTTGAATTCTCGATTTGAAAGAAATATGCTTCGCAGTCCTCCGACACCAGTGGCTTTACGATTTTCACTCACCGAGGTTATCAATTATGAAACGACTGACCGCTTCGCTTTTCGCCGTGCTTGTGACCGCCTTTGTGTTTCATACGGACTCCCGCGTCGGGGCCGCTCAATCAACTGGCCCAGTCGCCATCGAGTCTCAAGACGCCCCGCCACAAACGGCGGCGCCGCAGATCGGCGACTCGCCTTTCCGGCGCGACTCCGCGCCGGAAATAAAACCGTACGACAAGGTGATCACCAAAGACGCCAAATCCGATACAGGCGTCTTTACCGTTCATCGGATTAAGGACAAGGTCTATTACGAGATTCCAAAGCGTGAACTCGACAAAGACTTTCTTTGGGTGAGTCAGATTGCGCGCACGACTCTCGGGGTCGGCTATGGGGGCCAGTCCGCCGGCAATCACGTGGTGCGATGGGAACGCCGCGGAAATCGAATCCTGCTCAGGAGCGTATCTTACGAAGTTGTCGCCGATCCAAAGCTCCCCGTCTCGCGCGCGGTTCAGGCTTCGAACAACAATCCAATCATTATGTCGTTCTGGATTGAGGCGCTGGGCAAGGATGACGCGCCGGTAATAGAAGTGACTCGCATATTCACAACGGAGGTGAGCGAGTTCAGCGCGAGGACCCGCTTGCGCGCGCGAGGCTTCGACACCAGCCGCTCATTCATCGAAAGAATCACCTCGTTCCCGACGAACATCGAAGTCGAAGCGACTCACACTTTCACATCGCCGCCGGACACAGGGCTTCCAACGCCGCAAGCACCGCCGAATCCGTTTCTGGGTGCCGGCATGCGCAACAACAGCGGCACCGTGTTGATGCACTACAGCATGGTCAAGCTTCCAGAGAAGCCGATGATGCCGCGGGTGTATGACGAGCGTGTAGGATACTTCACCGTTCGCCAGACCGACTACGGACAGGACGAGCATCGCGCGGCCCAGCGGCGATTCATCACTCGCTGGCGCCTTGAGAAGAAAGATCCGAACGCCGCCGTTTCCGAACCCGTGAAGCCGATCGTCTACTACGTCGATCCGGCGACTCCGACCAAGTGGGTGCCGTTTATCAAGCGCGGCATCGAGAAGTGGCAAGCGGCATTCGAAGAAGCGGGATTCAAGAACGCGATCATCGCCAAAGAAGCGCCCTCCGCGGAACAGGATCCCGAATGGAGCCCCGAAGACGCGCGCTACTCGGTGATTCGCTGGCTGCCTTCGACCATCGAGAACGCTTCGGGCCCGCACGTTCACGATCCCCGCACGGGCGAGATCATCGAGTCGGACATTCAGTTCTATCACAACGTGATGAACCTTCAGCGCGACTGGTACTTCCTACAGGTCGGGCCCCTCGATCAGCGCGCGCAACACTTCCCGTTGCCTGATGATTTGATGGGCACCTTGATCGAATACGTCGTCGCGCACGAGGTCGGGCACACTCTTGGTTTCCAACACAACATGAAGGCAAGCGCGACCTATCCGGCTGAAAAAGTTCGCGACAAGGAATGGCTCAAGACAATGGGGCACACGCCGACGCTTATGGACTACTCACGTTTCAATTACGTCGTGCAGCCTGAAGACAAGGTCGATCCCGCGCTGCTGATCCCCGGCATCGGACCATACGACAAGTGGGCGACGATGTGGGGATACAAACCAATCCCCGGCGCACACACGCCCGACGAAGAGAAGAAGACGCTGGATGAGTGGGCGCGCGTCCAGGACAAGACTCCGTGGTTGCGGTTCTCGACCTCGAACTCGCGCGGCTCTGATCCGGGTGAGAACACCGAAGCAGTCGGCGATGCCGATGCCGTGAAGTCTACGGCGATGGGCATAAGGAATCTCGAACGAGTTTCCAACATGCTGTTGACCACAACCACGAAGGCGGGCGAACCATACGATGATCTCGAAGAGTTGTACGGGCGTATGCTCGGGCAGTGGGCGACGGAGTTGAATCACGTCACTGCAATCGTCGGCGGTTTCAACTCACAGGAGAAATACGCCGGGCAGGACGGAGTTCTGTTCACACCGGTTCCGCGACAGAAGCAAGCCGAGGCGGTTCGCTTCCTGAACGACAACGCGTTCGCAACTCCGACCTGGGCGATCAAGGCAGACGTCCTTCGACGAATTCAACCGTCCGGCACGCTTGAATTGATCAAGGCGAGCCAGCTTCGCGTGTTGAACTCACTGATGAGCGGCGCTCGGTTCAATCGGCTGGTCGAGCAGGAAGCAATGGACGGCGCGGGCGCATACAAGCCAGCGGAGTTTCTCGAAGATGTTCGCCGCGGTATCTGGCACGAGCTTGAAACGCCTTCGGTTCGAATCGACGCGTTCCGGCGAAACCTTCAGCGCGCTTACCTGGACTTGCTTGCTGAGAAGTTGAATGGGCGCGGGGCCGTCACCGACGAGCAGCGCCCGTTTATTCGAGGTGAGCTGCGTTCGCTGAATCAGATGATCGCGCGAGCGATGATACGCGCGACCGATCGAACAACTCGATTGCATCTCGAGGACGCAAAGGATCAAATCGCGAAAGCGCTCGATCCGAAGTTCGCGCAGCCGGCTCCGGCAACGGCGACATTGAATCCGTTCGGGAGAGGTGTTGATGAGTTGCTCGAGTGGCTGGAGTCTTTGGATCCTTCGGATCCGAACACGCCGCTGGTGTGTTGGCCGGATTACTCGGTGCGCCGCCCTCGCAACTGAGGCGGATCGCTCCGTACTTATTCAATCGGCGCGCACGATCAATGGTCGCGCGCGCCGTGTTATTTCCAGGATCGGGCTAGCTCTTGCTAAGAAGCCTTCGCGAGTTCCGCGAGCGTATCGGCGAGCGAGTAAAAAATGATTCGCCCGTCACTGCTTCCGAGAAGCTGCTCGCTTGCGCGCTCGGGGTGAGGCATCAGCCCTAGCACGTTGCGCTCGCGATTGCATATGCCGGCTATGTTGTCGAGCGAGCCATTGGGATTCGAATCCGCGGTCACATTCCCCGACGCGTCCGAGTATCGGAAGATGATTCGATTCTCACGCCCGAGCTCGGCCAGCGTCGCGGCGTCGCAGAAATAATTACCATCGCCGTGCGCGATCGGCACCGAGAGCACTTGCCCGCGCTGGCAACGATTCGTGAACGGACTGTCGGTCGCTTCGACCCGCATGTTGATGTGCTCGCAGATGAACTTGAGATTCTTGTTTCTCATCAACGCGCCCGGCAGCAATCCGGCTTCGCACAGTATTTGAAACCCGTTGCAGATTCCGACAACCAATCCACCGCGCGCGGCGAACTCTTTGACCGCGCCCATCACCGGGCTGAATCGCGCGATGGCGCCGGTCCTCAAGTAATCACCGTAGGAAAATCCGCCCGGCAGTATCACCGCATCGCAATCGCCGACGGTGTTTTCGCGATGCCAGATGAAATCAACGGGCTGGCCAATCACTTTGCTGATTACGTGGTAGGTGTCGTGATCGCAGTTGGAGCCGGGAAACATCACTACGCCGAACTTCATAACCGATCCTTTCGTGATGCGGGCTGGGAATGCCGCTTCGGGGGTTCGTAAGCGGCATTATCGCACGATCACGAATCGGAATCTAGCTCGACGCGGTAGTCCTCGATGATCGGATTGGCAAGTACATCGCGAGCCATTCGCTCGATCTCGGCGCGGGCTTCTTCGCGGGAGAGCGAGCCGTTGACTGAGACTTCGAAGTATTTTCCCTGGCGCACGTCTTGAATGCCGTGGAAGCCGATCGTTTCAACCGCGTGATGTATGGCCTTGCCTTGAGGATCAAGCACGGAGGGTTTGAGCGTGACGAATATCTTTGCCTTCATGTCATTTGTCCCTGGTCCTTTGTCATTCGTCATTTGCTTTGTTAGCCCCGATGCGTGCAGCTAACAAGGGACCAATGACAAAGGACAAATGACTATTCTTGAAACACTCGCGCGAAGATTTTGTCGACGTTGCGCAGTTGTTTATCTATGTCGAACAGGTCATCCAGCTCGTCGCGCGAAAGCCTGTCGGTTACTCGCTTGTCGTTCATCACAAGATCTTGGAAGTTCGCGCCTTCGTCCCACACGCGCATCGCAAGCGGCTGCACGATGGCATACGCGTCTTCGCGGGAGACACCTTTGCGCGTCAACTCCAACAACAACTGCCCGCTTGCAGTAACGCCGCCAAGCGACTCGAGATTCGCCCGCATGCGATTCGGATAGACAGCCAGGCCATCAATCAGCCACTCGGTCTTATGGATCAGGTAGTCCGCGAGTATGCACGAGTCCGGGAGGATCACTCGCTCGACGGAGGAATGTGATATATCTCGCTCGTGCCACAACGCGATGTTCTCGAACGCTGCTTGAGCGTTTGAGCGAACAACCCGGCCCAGCCCACAGATTTGCTCAGACGTAACCGGGTTTCGCTTATGTGGCATTGCCGATGAGCCTTTTTGTCCGGAAGAAAACGGTTCTTCGACTTCGCGAACTTCGGTGCGCTGAAGATGACGAACCTCCAAAGCAATCTTTTCCATCGATGATGCAATGATCGCCAGCGTCGCGAGGAATTCCGCATAGCGATCGCGTTGAATAATCTGTGTAGAAATCGGAGCGTGCTTCAAAGCGAGCTTCGCGCAGACCCGCTCTTCAACCTCAGGATCCAGGTGCGCAAACGTTCCGACGGCGCCGGAAATCTTGCCGTAGCTAATGACGTCTCGCGCGCGTTGAAGCCGTTCTTTGTTGCGTTCGTTGTCAGAATAGTAAAGCGCGAGGACAAGACCGAACGTCGTAGGTTCCGCGTGTACTCCGTGTGTGCGGCCCATCATCGCGGTGTGCTTGTGCTCGATCGCGCGCCGTTTCAGCACGAAACCCAATCGATCGAGATCTTCCAGCAGGAGCGTCGCGGCCTCGCGCATCAACAGCGCGTTTGCGGTGTCGACTACATCGGACGAGGTCAGTCCATAATGAACGAAGCGCGACTCCGGTCCAATACTCTCGGCCAACGCAGTTGTGAATGCGATTACGTCGTGTCGTGTCGTGCGTTCGATTTCATTTATGCGATCAACGGAAAAGCTCGCGGTGCGCTTTATCGTATCGACAGCGTCACGCGGAATCGTGCCCATGTCTGCGTGGACTTCGCAAACTGCTATCTCGACGTCGAGCCACTTCTGAAATCTATTTTGGTCTGTCCAAATCGCGCCCATCTCGGGCATTGTGTAGCGTTCGATCATAATGTATCAGAGTTCAAACCATTCGCTGGGCCGGTCCGGTAATGCAATTCGCACTCGCTCTTCAGCCCTGGGAAAAAACAGCGATCCGTGGCGCTCGAGCGCTTGAAGCGCCGAGAGCCTCGCAAGCTCCGGATGATTACAATGACGCGACAGATGTGCGAGCACCAAATACTCCGCTTGCCCGTCGAAGTCTTCCCGTATCCACCGCGAAGTCTCGTCATTCGACAGATGCCCCACGTTGCTGGCGATGCGCTGCTTGACCGACCAGGGATAGGGCCCGACTTTCAGCATATCGCGGTCGTGATTCGATTCGATCATCACCAGATTCGAGCCGCGCAATCGCTCGGCCACCAGTTGACTAATGTAACCGAGGTCGGTGGCTACTCCAACCTTAATGCCTTCGGACTGGACGGTGAAGGCGAAGGTGTCGACTCCATCATGCGGTATTGTGAACGGATAAAAGTCTAGCGAGCCGACTTGAAAGGGTTCACTCGAAGCGATCGCCTCGCCCCAGGGAATCTTCTCGCCATCGTGGGGAAAGTTGCATTCGGTGCGCGTCGCTTTGGACATATACACAGGCACGTCGGCGGTGGTTGAAAACACGCGGACGCCCTTCATGTGATCGGTGTGCTCGTGGGTTATGACGACGGCCGAAAGCCTGGTGGGATCGAGGCCGGCTTCCGTCATTCGGCGCGCGGTTTCTTTTGCGGAAAGCCCCAGATCGACTAACACGCTGGTCGTGCCCGATTCGATATAGAGCACGTTCCCCGAGCTTCCGCTGGCTAAGACGATCAATCTCATGGAGAGTCCGTTGTCAGTGGTCCGTGGTCAGTAGTCAGCCTCCGACAACGGACTACGGGCCACTGACTACGGGCTACAATGCGATTTGTTCGCGATTCAGATCGAGAGAGCCGAGCTGTCCGACTGCGGTGATGGCCAGCTCGCGGCTTCCGAAAATTTCGTCCGCCATCCTTTGGACGTCATCAGATGTCACCCGGTTGATTCGTTCGAGAATCTCATCGAGCGTCGACTGGCGGCCGAAGAATATTTCCTGCCTGGCAAGATTGCTCATTCGGGCGGAGGTTGACTCCAGGCTCAGCATGATCGACACCTTCAACTGGTCCTTCGCGCGCTGCAGCTCCCCGTCGGTGACAGCTTCGGTTTTTATCTTGTCGAATTCGGCAACGCTCAATCGTATGACGTCATTGACCTGTTCCGGAGAAGTCGCGGCGTACACGGAAAGATAGCCGGCATCGGTGTATGCGTTCACTCCCGAGTAGACCGCGTACGCAAGACCGCGATCTTCGCGGATCGTCTGAAACAATCTCGAGCTCATGCCGCCACCGAGAATAACATTTAGTACGTGCACGGAATAGCGATCCTCTGAAGTCATCGAAGGGCAACGAGTGCCGAGCACCAGGTGCGCCTGTTCGAGATCCTTGTCCAGCACTATGCGTCGTGTCGCATGCGACGGCGCCGCGGCGGACAGGTTCACCGGCCGATCCTTAACGTTGCCAAGATGCCGAGACACCATCTCCACAAACTGTTCGTGTTCTATGTTACCCGCTCCCGCGACTACCAGATTTCGCGGCGCATACACCGCCGAAAAATAATCCGCGACCTTTTCCTGGTTGAAAGTCGCCAGCGTGTCGACTGTTCCGAGGATGGAGCGGCCAAGCGGATGATCAGGCCAGAAGTTGGCGACAAACACTTCGTGAACCAGATCGTCTGGGGTGTCCTCAACCATCTTGATCTCTTCGGTCACGACGTTGCGCTCGCGATCGAGCTCCTCCTGGGCAAACAGCGGCGCGGTGATGAGGTCGGCGAGCAGATCAAACGCGCGCGGCAGGTGTTCGTCAAGAACCTTTACGTAGTAGCTTGCGACCTCGCGGCTGGTGAACGCATCGACGTGGCCTCCGATCGCGTCGCTTTCGACGGCGATCTCACGCGAGGTTCGGTTTCGAGTACCCTTGAACAGCGTATGTTCGATGAAATGCGAGATGCCGTTGAGCGCCGCCGCCTCGTGACGCGAGCCCGAGCGAACCCAGATGCCGACCGAAGCGGATCTCACGTGATCCATTCGCTCGGTGATTACCGTGAATCCGTTATCGAGAACTGTTTGTTTAATGGGACTAGCTTGCTCGGACATGTTTCACCCGCACGCGATGCTAGCATACGGTTTCGAACGCGCGCAAACGAGCGGCCCTTGAACGCGATCGTTCGTGAGCTAAAATCGGTAGCGATCAAACAACTATGTGAGGAATGTTCCTGAATACATTTTGGGTTCTTGATCACGGGAGAGGCGCCTTATGAGGATTGCTATCAGGTCGATGGGTCAGCCGCGCAGGCGTTGGGAGTCGGTCTTCAAAGGCCCGCGACCTCAGGTACGCGAGACGAACGAGCTCGCTTTCAACAGAGCATCAAACAAACGCGCCAGGTCCTCGCTGGATGAGAATTTGATCTCAATCGTCCCGCCGGCCTTGCCGCGTCTGATCTTGACGGGCGCCTCGAGTCTCTTACTGAGCTTCGCTTCCGCCGCCAGGACATTGGCGGCGTCGGTATCATTGCTTACTGATCGCTGGCCTGGCGTACCGGCCGCCGCGTGTTGCGACTGTTTAACAAGCTGCTCCGTGGCGCGGACTGAAAGTTTTTTCTCGGTGATCCGCCGGGCCAGTTTGATTTGAGCCTCTTCGGATTCAATAGCGAGGAGGGCGCGCGCATGACCCATCGACAGGGCTTCGTTTTCTACAGACCTTTGTATCTCGGTGGGGAGTCGCAATAGTCGCAATGCGTTTGCTATTGAAGATCGTTCTTTCCCAACTCGGTGCGCTACCTCCTCCTGAGTGAGGCTCCGCGACTCGAGCAGGTTCTTGTAGGCGTTGGCCTCCTCAATTGGATTGAGTTCTTCGCGTTGGATATTCTCTATCAAAGACATCTCGAGAAGATTTTCCTCCGCAACCTCCTTTACGATGCAGGGCACCTTGTGCAGACCGGCCTTTTGAGCGGCCCTCCAGCGGCGTTCGCCGGCGATCAACTGATATCCGTCGGCGCTCCGCCTGACTACAAGTGGCTGGATTATTCCATTCTGCCTGATCGATTGGGCCAAGCCCTCAAGGGCAGCCTCTTTGAACACGCCCCGGGGCTGCACATCCGCGGGTCGTATCTGATCGATATCCAGCTCAATCAGATCGCGATCTTGCGGCGAAGCTTGCGGAAACAGTGCATCAAGCCCCCTGCCCAGTGCCTTTCTTGACATTATTGATCACCTCTTTGGCCAGCCTGACATAACTCTCTGCCCCTTTTGATTTTATGTCGTAGAGAATTATGGGCTTCCCATGACTGGGCGCCTCCGCCAGCCGCACATTTCTCGGGATGATGGTGGCGAATACCTGAGAACCCAGAAAGCCTCTCAGATCCGACATCACCTGTGTCGACAAGTTGGTTCGCTCGTCGAACATTGTCAGAAGGAACCCTTCGACCATAAGGTTCGGGTTTATTGTCCGGCGGACTCTCACCAGCGTATCCCACAGCTCAGAGACGCCCTCAAGGGCGAAGTATTCGCACTGGATCGGAATCAAAACCGAATCGGCAGCAGCAAGCGCGTTCAGCGTGAGAAGCCCAAGGCTCGGCGGACAATCGATCAGTACATAGTCGAAGCTATCTGCGACCTCAGTGATAAGTCTTTTCAATTTGAACTCGCGCTCAGGCAGATCGACCAGTTCTATCTCAGCTGCAACCAGGCTCTTTTCAGAGGGTATGACCTTTAGATTCGGCAGTTCGGTGTCCAGGCATATTGAACTCAGGGGCTCGTTCAAGATTAGCGCCTGATAAAAACCTTTCCGGAATTTGCCGCGAAGACCAAGGCCGCTGGTGCTGTTTCCCTGAGGATCGGCATCGACAATCAGCACCTTCATGTCCGCAACGGCAAGCGTTGCTCCCAGATTGATAGTGGTGGTGGTCTTGCCGACGCCACCTTTTTGATTCGCGATCGCTATTGTGCGGGCCATCGGCTGCTACAATAGCACAACTGCGGGATTCGGGCCCAACATTCAGACGCATGCCCGGTATGTTTCACGTGGAACATCTGGCCATGAATCTTCGGGGTGGCTAGAATTCTAGCGCTGGTGCTTTAACTTGGGTCGAAATCAGTGGCAAAGCTTTTCGGGCTGTGATAAGTTGTTTCGCTTTTTTGAGGTGCTCTCGCGCTTCAGGGTGTCAAGGCGTTTCTTAAGTTTAGGCTTGCTGCGGATAAAGGGGATGCGTGACGATGGGAAAAGAGGGGAAAGTTTTGCAGGTGATTGGTCCGGTGGTGGACGTTGAGTTTGAGGATGTGGAACTGCCGCCGATTTATCAGGCATTGCGAATAATCAGTGACGGCTTCGAGGTTCCAGAGCCAATAAACATAACGGTCGAGGTTCAGCAACACCTTGGCGAAGGTCGCTGCCGATGTGTCGCGATGGAACCGACAGAAGGGCTAATTCGTGGCATGAAAGCGGTTGACACCGGTAGTCCCATAACTGTACCGGTTGGCCCTGAGACTCTCGGGCGAGTCTTGAATGTTATCGGTCAGCCGGTGGATAAGCTTGGGCCTGTTAATTCTGAACAACGCTATCCTATTCACCGCCATGCGCCTGACTTCCAGGACCAGTCAACTGAGCTCGAGATGTTTGTCACCGGAATCAAGGTGATCGATCTTCTCGAGCCCTTTCTGCGCGGCGGAAAGATTGGCCTGTTCGGCGGTGCCGGCGTCGGCAAAACGGTCTTGATCATGGAGTTGATCAACAACGTTGCCCTGAAGCACGGTGGTTTCTCTGTGTTCGGAGGTGTGGGCGAACGGACCCGTGAGGGCAACGATCTGATCCGGGAAATGGTTGAATCCAAAGTAATTAACTTCGGTGAGTCGTTTTACGAGCATGTTGAGAAAACGGGCGAATTCGATCTCACGCACGTTGATATGGCTTCGATTCCCAAGTCCAAGGCTGCTCTGGTCTATGGACAGATGACCGAGCCTCCCGGAGCCCGCCTTCGTGTCGCCTTGACGGCTTTGACCGTAGCCGAATACTTCCGGGACGAAGCCGGCACCGACGTCCTGCTGTTCATCGACAACATTTTCCGGTTCACCCAAGCCGGTTCAGAAGTTTCGGCTCTGCTCGGTCGAATGCCGTCGGCCGTTGGATATCAGCCAACCCTCGCCACCGAAATGGGAGAGTTACAGGAGCGAATCACCTCCACCAAACGCGGCTCGATCACATCGGTTCAAGCGATCTATGTTCCCGCCGACGACTATACGGACCCGGCGCCGGCGACTACATTCGCACACTTGGACGCCGTCACTGCGCTATCGCGGCAGATCGCCGAGTTGGGAATCTATCCGGCGGTAGATCCGCTCGCTTCAACCTCCAGAATTCTGGATCCGAGGATCGTTGGGCAGGACCATTACGATGTCGCCCAGGAGGTCAAACGGATCCTCCAGCGGTACAAGGATCTGCAGGACATCATCGCGATTCTCGGCATCGATGAACTTTCCGAGGAAGACAAACTGACCGTTGCCCGCGCAAGGAAGATTCAGCGATTCCTATCCCAACCCTTTCACGTGGCCGAACAGTTCACCGGGCTTGCTGGCAAGTTCGTCGCCCTCGAGGATACAGTGCGCGGATTCAAGGAACTGATCTCCGGAAAGTACGACGACCTGCCCGAACAGGCATTCTTTTTGGTCGGCGGCATCGACGAAGCCGTCGAGCGCGCGCGTTCGATGTGACGGTAATTTATCTCGCATTTAGATACGGGTTGGTTTGAGGATGAAATGGCTGACACTCTGCATCTCGAAGTGGTAACGCCCGAGCGAAAAATCTTTGAGGCCGAGGTTGATCGGGTGGAGGTTCCGGGATTGGATGGCGAGATGGGAATCCTTCCGGGCCACACCGAACTCGTGTCTCAACTGAAGCCTGCCGGCTTGCTGACTTATCATATAGGGAGCGAAACCGGAGAGATGGCCATCAGCGATGGTTTGGTTGAAGTTGCTTCTGATCGAGTGACGGTGCTGGCAAACAGAGCGACGAAGCCCGAAGACATTGACCTCGCCGATGCGTTCAAGCTCAAAGAGCGGGCCGAACAGGAACTGCAGCGCGCAATGGCGGACCCAGACGCCGACATTGTTCGTGCGACAATCGAGCTCGAGCGCGCGTCTGTCGAGTTGCTGATTGCTGAGCGTGCGCGCTAGTTCTTATCCGCTCAATTGTACTATTTACTACCGACTTTTCACCGTTGAGTTTCTCCGCGTCGCTGTGTTAGCCTTGGCCCGTCCTTGGTGGAGATTGATTTCGGCTTCCCTGGACTTGTTCTTTTTTGCGGGCACGATTTCTAATCATACCGCTCGATAGACGATCACTTATTCGCCTGTTTTTCGATGGCTAGTGCGGCCGAGAGATGAACCTTTCCCGGCTCGCTCGTTATGACTTTCCGTTTGGTTAACGGCCCCAAGAATGCACCCTGACCTTCTCTCGTCAATCCTCAACGCGATCTCGAAACGGGTGAACCAGCAGAGCTTCAATATGTGGTTCCGGCCTATTTCGTCCGCGAGAAAAGACGACTCTTCCGTATACCTTGGCGTTCCGAATGAAGTGTTCAGGGACTGGATAACTAACAACTACTACGATGTGATCGAGGAGGTTCTTCACGAGATGGACCTCGATGGTTATCAACTGAGATTCACGATCTCGGAGGCTGCCCGCACGGAAGAATCTGTATCCGAGTCGTTCTCCGACTCTTCATTTACATCCAGAAATGAACCGGCTGCCGCGGTCGGAGTTGCGAGAGCCGTCGAAGCAGAGCCCGCTGAGTTCCCCCTGAATCCCAAATACACCTTCGATACTTTTGTCGTGGGTTCGTGCAATGAATTTGCGCATGCCGCATCGCTGGCCGTCGTCGACATGCCATCGAAGACCTACAACCCTCTTTATATTTACGGCGGCGTGGGTCTGGGTAAAACCCATCTGATGTATGCGATCGGCAACGAGATCAAACGGCGTAATCAGAATTTGAGATTGACCTATCTCTCGTCTGAGAGATTCATGAACGAGCTAATCAATGCCATTCGATATGACCGCACCCTGAAGTTCCGAGACAAGTATCGGAACATCGATGTGCTCCTGATGGACGACATTCAGTTTCTGGCCGGCAAGGAACGCACACAGGAAGAGTTCTTTCATACTTTCAATGCTCTGTATGACGCGCAAAAACAAATAGTGATATCGAGTGATTGTCCGCCAAAAGAAATACCCACGTTGGAAGAACGGTTGCACTCGAGGTTCGAATGGGGACTGATCGCCGATATACAACCTCCGGATCTGGAAACCAAGGTGGCGATCTTGAAGCGCAAGGCTGAACTCGATCATATCGATCTTCCGGACGGCGTTGCGCTGTTTATCGCGAGCAAGATCAAATCCAATATCAGGGAGCTGGAAGGTTCGCTCGTCAGGCTTACCGCCTATGCCTCGTTCAAGGGCTTGCCTCTTGGGCTCGATCTGGCTCACGAAGTCCTGCGATCGATACTGGCGGAGGAATCCCCCGGGGTCACGATTGATCTTATCCAGAAAACAGTAGCAGCCTACTACAAGCTCAAGGTGGCTGATCTAAAATCCAAAAACAACTCGAGAAACGTTGCGGTTCCCAGACAAGTCGCGATGTATCTGTGCAAGGCACTGACCAAATCAAGTCTCCCAGAGATTGGGCGGGAGTTCGGCGGCAAGCACCATACGACTGTGCTCCATAGCGTCAATAAGATCGCTCATCTCTACGACAACAGTCCTGATTTCCACAGCTCAATCAACAGTCTAATCGCTGATTTGAAATGATTTACCATATGTTTTCCACAGATTGGAGACAATTGTTAGCTGAGAATAAACCAGAGCCTGGCCAATCTGGCGAGGCTTTCAACAGGACTGGTGTTTTCATATCTTGTTTTCATCAGACATTTCCACAGCAAAGAACCAGTGTTCGACGATTTTGTTTCAGAGAAATAACTCGACGTATCCACTTTTCCACAGCCACTACTATTCCTACTAGAAATAACTCTAATGAATTATCTGATAGAAGATTTAGAGAAGAGATCAACTCAACCGAGGTGCCTTATGCAATTCAGCGTCAGTAAGAATGCTCTACTAAAAGAGCTAAACCTTCTCCAGGGGATAGTCGAAAAGAAAAGCACCATCCCGATTCTCTCGAATGTTCTGATTGAGACGGCCAGCGATTCGTCGGTTTCATTGGTTGCCACCGATTTGGATGTGTCGTTGCAGACGGAATGCGCAGCGGAATCTGCGGCGAATGGCTCAATTGTTCTTCAAGCGAGAAAGCTGTTCGACATCGTACGGAATCTTCCGGAGGCGGAGATAAATTTCACCAAAGAAGATAACGACTGGGTCAAAATCGTTTGTGCGTCGTCTCAGTTCAGAATCGTCGGGCAGGCGAAAGAGCACTTTCCTTCTACTCCCACGACCGAGAAAAGCGGTTTGATGATTCCATCGAAGATCATCAACGGGCTGATAAACCGGACGATCTTCGCGATCACCCAGGAAGAGTCGCGATATGCTCTCAACGGCGCGCTGCTTTCCTACGGCGATGGCAAGCTTCAGATGGTTGCGACCGACGGCCACCGGCTTGCACTCGCGTCCGCTGATGTAGAGGCGGGCAAGCATAAGGAAAACGTCAAGGTGATCATACCAAAGAAGGCGCTCACCGAGCTGGCAAAACTTACGGCCGGCTCTGAAGACGCGGTGGAGTTTTCTATGGATGAGAATCATCTTTATTTTGAGATACAGAACCGGCATCTCACCTCGCGAATGCTGGCCGGACAGTTTCCTAACTATGAACTTGTGCTGCCAAAGAGCAACGACAAGACGATCACCTTGAATGCCGACAAAATAACTCAGGCGATAAGGCGAGCCGCGCTTATGGCGGACGAGCGGAGTCACGGAGTGAAAGTCGATCTTGCGGCCGGTAAGCTCGGCATCAGTTCTCAAAGCGCCGATGTTGGCGAGGCAAATGAAACAATCCCTCTCGACTATACGGGTGAGAGTGTGAACATAGGGTTCAACGCGGCGTACCTGCTTGAGTTTCTCAATGTCGTCAGCACTGATGATGTTCTGCTGGAACTCAAGGATGAACAGAGCCCTGCGTTGCTGCGGCCATCCGGAGACGAGGAGTTTGACTATAAGTATGTGGTGATGCCGATGCGACTGCTTTGAGCACCGGCGGAATCATGAACTTGATCTAAATCGACCATCAGAGAGCCTAAGTATGCCGGCCAACGCGGGTAAAAGAATTCTCCTGGTCGACGATAACAAGTCGATACGCGACGCCATAACGGATTATCTTGGCTCGAAGGGCTACGACATCATTCAAGCTGAGGACGGTATAAAGGGCCTTCATCACGGATTGTCTTCCGCGGTCGATGTCATCATCCTCGATGTAGTGATGCCAGGGATCGACGGTGTAAAACTTTGCCAACTTTTAAGAGATAAAGGAGTGAGCACGCCGATAATAATGCTCACAGAGAAGGCGGCAATTGCAGACAAGGAAGCCGGCTTTGGAGTCGGCGTCGATGACTATCTAGCAAAGCCGTTTAATCCGCGCGAGCTCGAACTAAGAATACAAGCGCTGCAAAAGCGAACGCGTTCCTCCAGCCAGCCGCAGGAAAGAATTGTAAAGCACGGCGATCTCGAGATCGACTTTACCAGGCATAAGGTGAAATGCGATGGGAAGGAAGTCGGGCTCACTCCGATTGAATTCAACATACTAAAACTGCTGGCCACCACGCCCGGGCATGTTTATTCACGGCAAGAACTGCTGACCTCGATCTGGGAAACTGCCTATGAAGGCTACAAACGCAACATAGATCCGCACGTCAACCGGTTGAGGACGAAGATAGAGGTCAATCCTAAACGGCCAAAGTACGTTCTAACCGTATGGGGTGTAGGCTACAAATTTAACGATAAGCTGTCGTCGTGAAGCCCCTCCTCCGTCCAACCACGAAGGGTGCCCCCCAATGTTGCCGGTTTCTCAAGCCCTGTTGTATCCTTGAGCAAGCCGGGAAGACTGCGAATAGATAGTCAACGCTAGCAACGCATTAATATCCACGAGCATTGATTGATAAGGATTCGCCCCGGGATTTCAAATGCGAGTAGGATGTCCAAATGGATCTGGCGCATTGATGCGAAAAGGGGCTTGTGCGCGAAACCGGATGGCGCTGATCAAGGTTCGGACCGAGTAAAGGGCGCCGCCAAAACGTGTGGTAACGTGGGCCAAACTTCGGTAGCAATATCAACGGACACAACAGCCTCGCGGCCAACCGGCAAACGATGGCGGTGGCTAGCGGGGGCTTCCGCTGTTCTGCTGACAGCGCTCACTCTGGCGGCCATCTACCTGGTGACCAGGAAGCCCTCGACTGTTGATCAAGTTATCATTCTCACCGTACCGTCGGGCGCGGACATCAACCTGGACTCGAAGGACTACGGTCAGTCACCCGTCAAGTTGGAGCGCCTTAAGATTGGAAGCTATGCGCTCACGATCACGAAAGATGGTTTCGAGCCCATCGAAGAGACGATCAATGTCAGTGAGTCGCGGCCTCTCGAATACAGGCTGAAGCCGGTTGCGCCCTCAGAAGTAGTAGGGCTGCCGCTCGAGGAGCAGATCAAGCGATACCAAGAGCAGGCCGAGGAGGCACTGGCACAGGGCAACTACGGCCTGATCTTTGAAGGTAGCGCGCTCAATTTCGCCGAGTTGATCGCGTATTGGGAGCCGAGTAATGCATTTGCCGCCGAGATGCGCAAACGTGTTCAAAGAGCGGCGCATCAAGCCGCACAGAGTGCCGTCGCGCGTGGCGACCTGGCTCAAGGGCAGGAAGTATACAAGTTTCTGATCGATTTCTTTCCCTACGATGAAGAGGCGCGCGTTGCGGCGGCAAAACTTGAAAACCAACTTGCGGCGCGCCGTGGAAAAGTCGGCGACCTCGTTCGCAAGGCTGAGGAGGCCTATCAAGCCGGGCGCCTGACCGAACCGCTTAGCGAGAGCGCGTACTATTACTCAAAGCAAGCACTCGCAATTGATCGGCAGAATGAAAGGGCCCGCCAGATTCGCACTCAGATTAAGGAGGCGATGGCGGCACACGTGGAGCAAGCGAGCGCTCGAGGTGACGTGGACGCGGCATACAAAGAAATCGATCTGGCCGCGCAGTTCTTTCCCGAAGACAAACAGATTCGAGCCCGCGCGCGCGAGCTTCAGGCGATCCGCGCCAATGAACAAGCAAAGGCGACGGACCCGAATACTTATCGTCAGCGAGGGTTGGAAGAAGCGCGAAACGAGAACTACTCCGATGCCATCCGAGACCTCGAACTCGCCCTGACAAACAGCCGAGGCACCCCTGACGTGCTCTATTCACTCGCTCGCTCTTACATGAGAACCGGTCAGGCCGCTCAAGCTGAACATTACTTTCGAAAGCTTCAACCCGGCGATGGCGAGCATTATCCATCCGCGCTCGCCTCGCTCGGTGACATCGCAAATCAACGCGGCGATACCGCCACCGCTGTCGAGCGATGGAAGGAAGCGCGTCAACTCGGCGGGAGCACCACATACACAGTGGCAATCCTCGACGACAAGATTGAACGTGTCGAGCGCGTAAAGCGCGAAAAGGCAGCGGAACCTCAACCGCTAACGATTCAGGTCAGGCACGTTCACGGTGGGTTGCTGGGCGGCACTTGCGCCGGCCCGCTCACCGTCAGTTCGACCGGCGTCGTCTACGAAGGCAAGGAACATCAGTACTCTTATAACGTGGCCGGCGTTGGCGTTGGGGTTGCGAAAGACGAGATGACGATTCGATTTGGAAAGGACTCACAAAGGTTCAAGGTTGCGCGAAGCGACGCTGATCGATTTCGCGAGACGGTGAACAGATATCAAACCCGGTGAAAGCCTCGAATCCTACCCGCGCGGGGAATTGACCCCGCAAAAATCTTCGGTATAGTTGGAGCGTCACCACGAGGTGACGAACGAGCGAAATCGAACCAGGCTCTCAAGCTTCCGTTTCACAAATCAATTACCAACCGAGCTACTCTGAGAATCTCCGGAGTGCTCGTTTGCCAGCCGCGACACTTCGCCGGCAACCTCAGACGGCACGCACACACGATCGATTCGGTAGCCGTGCATCCCTCGCACGACGTCAGACACCTCGCTGATTTCCCTGATCGCGAGCGGCAGCCCCGCTTCGACATAGATCAAGCGCTCGGGGTCCATTCCCACCGGCGAGTAATCGCTGTAATAAGGAACATCGGATGCGCGATCCGTCACCAAATAATATTGCGGATCATACCCGGCGCGTTCCACTATCGCGGCGGACCTTTGCCAGAAGTCTTCGGAAACATCGGACGCAACATCGATCGCCTTGAACAGTCTTCGATCGAGCAGGCGGCTCGACAGATCCGCGAGGATTTTGTCTTCTTCGCGCGACCATTCCTTCAATCGATACATCACGTCGGTATCATCGAGTTGAAGATACTCACTGGTGCTAACCTTCTCGCCCGACAGCATCTTCTCGAACACCGAATCGGGGGGCTGAAGCCTCAGCTTGCCATCTGACATCAACGACCGCGCCCGGCCGAGCGCCGAATTCAACACCGCTTCGGCCGACCTGAGCGTGCGGTGAAAGTAAACCTGGCGGAACATATAATACCGAGCCTGCAGATACTCTTCGACTGCATACAGCCCCTTCGATTCGACGTAGATGCGATCACTCGATTCGTCGATCCGCAACGCATGCAGGACCCACTCGAGGTCGTATATCCCATACTTCGCTCCCGTCATCAGACTGTCGCGAAGCAGATAATCCATGCGATCGCAGTCGAGCTGCGAAGAGACCAACTGAGACACAAACGCCGGCGAGTAGCTGTGCAGGAACAACGCGTTGAGTTTCTCCGGGAGGTCCGAGCTGAAGCTGCGGAGGATGCGATTCACTTCGGTTGTTTCGTCGAGGATGATTCGCCGGGTCCAGTCTTCGTGATGAAAGTTGAACACCTTTTCGACGACATGCGAAAGAGGCCCGTGACCCAGATCGTGAAGCAACGCGCCGGCGCGGCCCACTACGCGCGCTTCGTTGCTGATCTCGTGATGCGAAGCCAGCAGGTCCAATGCACGAGTCATCACGTGCATCACGCCCAGCGAATGCGTGAACCGGCTCTGCTCCGCGCCTTGATAAGTGAACATCGCAAGGCCGAGCTGTTTGACGCGGCGCAATCTTTGGAACTCGGCCGAGTCGATCAGATCGACGATCAAGCGGTCTTCGGGCGACGACTCATTCAGCGAGATGATGTTGTGAAGCGGATCGCGATAGTTTCGCCAGGGCACTGTCGACCTCTGCTATGTTGTTCTGTGCGTCGAACCATTACCATAGCAGACACGCGCTGAAAACGTTATCAACAGAAGTCTCGCGGCTCATTAATCAGCGTCTGAACTCGCGACTGGCGATCCCGCCGGCGAAACACCGTGCTCCCTTATCTCAGCCGCGAGATGACGAGCCATAACACTGTGCCGTCTTCCATAGCTGAAATAGATTACGAATCCTATCAGCAGCCACACGAATAATCGCAGCCAGTTTTCTGCCGGCAACGCAAACATCAGCAGCAGACAAATCACGATTCCGAGAATCGGAACGAGTGGAACCAGCGGCGCGCGAAACGGACGTTCGATGTTTGGATGAGTGCGCCGCATGATCATCACCGCCGCGCATACGATCACGAAAGCCAGCAACGTGCCGATGTTTACCAGCGTCAACAACACGTCGATTGGCAGAAGCGCCGCTGTCGTTCCCACGAATAGGCCGGTGACGATCGTCGATTTCCACGGCGTGCGAAAGCGATGATGCACAGCGCCGAAAAAACTCACAGGCAATAATCCGTCGCGCGCCATCGCCAGCAGTATTCGAGCCTGGCTCAACATCGTCACCAGCACGACCGAAGTGATGCCCGCGACCGCTCCGAGCGAGATCAACAGCCGCGCCCACGTCAGCCCCTGTTGTTTGAACGCGTCGGCGACCGGCGCGTTGATGTCCAGTTGATTGTACGGAACCATCCCGGTCAATACGGCAGTTACCGCGATATAGAGAATCGTGCAAAGCACAAGTGAAACGATGATTCCGATGGGCACATCGCGCTGCGGGTTACGAGCTTCTTCCGCGTGTGTCGACACGGAATCAAATCCGATGTACGCAAAGAAAATCAACGCGCCGCCCGCGAGCATACCCACGGGCTGACCCGCTGCGTCTGTATGGCCAAACAAGGTCTTTCCAAAGAAGCTCAGACCGGTGAATCCATACGGCGCGAACGGATGCCAGTTCGAGGCGTTCACGTAGAACACACCGACGCCAATGACCATCAACACTATCGCGACCTTCAGCATCACCATTGCCGCGTTGAAGCTCGCGCTTTCCTTGATGCCGATTACAAGGATCACTGTCACGAATGCCGTCACGACGAGCGCGGGCGAGTCCAACAAAGTCCCGGTTGAAACCCAGTGACCCGCCTTCGCGTCGAAGTCGAAGGGGGCGCGGCTTAACGCGTTTGGCAGCTTTAGCCCGAATATGCCGATCAAATCCTGAAAGTAAGCAGACGCACCATGCGTGACAGTCGCGGCGCTGACTGCGTATTCGAGAATCAGGTCCCAGCCGATGATCCACGCGAACAATTCGCCAAGCGTCGTGTACGCGTACGTGTAAGCGGACCCGGCGACCGGCACCATCGAAGCAAACTCCGCATAACAAAGAGCCGCGAATACGCACGCGCTCCCGGCCACGATGTACGAGAGCATCAACGCGGGTCCGGCTACGTTATGGGCCGCCGCGCCTGTCGCAACAAAAATGCCCGCGCCGATGATCGCGCCGACTCCGAGACTCGTAAGTTGAACCGGACCGAGCACGCGAAGCAAGCGATGCTCGCCCGCCATTTCCTCGAGCAATAACTTGAGCGGTTTCTTGGCAAAAAGCTGTCCGCGCATAGTGGCACCTCCGGTTGAAAAACTGTCTGTTGAGTTGCGCCACTATAGGCCGGAGACTTCACGAGCACGAGCACTTTGTCACGAATGCTTGGAGGGAGGAATAGATTGCCCTGATGAGGAATGAACGGGACTACTTTCTTGGTTAGGGGACTTTTGGCGCGGAGAGAATAGTTGCTATACTGGCGCAGCAAAGGGGACCGCTATGAAGTACCGCGTGCTGATCGAACAGGATGAAGACGGAGTTTACGTAGCAGAAGTGCCATCGCTTCCGGGTTGCATCTCGCAAGGTCAATCACGGACCGAGGTTCTCGAAAACATCACCGAAGCCGTAGCGGCCTACATAGAGAGCTTGGAAGCTCACGGCGAACCGATTCCACCGCCAATCTCGGAAGAGGTTGTCGAGGTGGCAATCTAGAGAGCGATATGGCAACGCCTCGGATCTCTCTCCTCGCGAAGCGTTTTGATCAACAGGGGCGTACTCAATACCTCGCACGACACAAAAGACGGAACAGAAACTTGGGCGAGTTACCCCGAATCACAGGACGCGACGTGGTCAAAGCCCTAAAGAACTTCGGGTACGAATTCGACCGTCAGCGAGGAAGCCACATTGTCCTGAGACACACATCCAAACCACACCGGCGGGTTACGGTTCCTGACCATAGAGAAGTTTCGAAAGGTACTTTGCGCGCGATCATTCGCGAAGTCGGTTTGACTGTGGATGAATTCAAGAATTTGCTCTGAAACAACTTGTCTTCCCGAGTCGCCGGCGAAATCGAAGGACCCATTGTTTCAAAGTGAGCTGCCCAGCAATTCACCCAACCGCTTGCGGCAGCTTCGGCTCAACATCAACTCGGTGCCGTCTTTTAGAATCACTCTATACTCATTGTGAAACCAGGGCTGAAGCTCGCGCACGCGTTCGATGTTCACGATGGTCGAGCGATGTATGCGAGGAAATTTCCTCGGATCGAGTTGCCCTTCCATGCTGCCGATCGCTTCTCGCAACAGATAAGACTCTTTGCCGACGTGAAGCCGCACGTATTTGCCTTCCGCTTCGATCCAATCGATTTCGCCGGTCTTCAAAAAGAACGCGCGGCCTCCGGCCTTAATCACAAGCCTCTCGACGTGACTCGATTGAGCTCTTAGCTCGGCCAGCAACGCAAGCGTCTGTTGATTCAGATCGCTCTCGCGTCCGCTCGCCAGCCGTGACTTCGCGCGCTCGAGCGCGCCTTCGAATCGCCGTCGATCGAAAGGCTTCACCAGATAATCAACCGCCGCGACTTCGAACGCTCGCAGCGCATACTGATCGTAAGCGGTCACAAAAATCACAAGCGGCGGCCGTTTGGTTTCAGTTGACGCCAGCACATCAAAGCCATCGACTTCAGGCATCTGCACGTCGAGGAAAATCAAATCCGGAGACTCGCTTTTGATCGCCGCGATCGCGTCCCTGCCATTTGAGCAGTCGCCGACGATCGCAACCTCGGGATCGTGCGCGAGCATGCGTCTGATTCTGCGCCGCGCCAGCGGTTCATCATCAACGATCAGCGTTCGAATTGTTCTGCCTGACGTCATATGATCGACGCTTGTTCACGTGCGCGCGCTACCTCGAACGGGATGTCGAGCGTCACTTTCAGCCCGCCTTCTGGCGCGTCAGTCATATCAAAGTGATGCGACGCGCCGTAGAGTTGTTCGAGGCGCGCGCGGGTGTTTCCTAGCCCAAGTCCTTCCTTGACCAGGCCGCTTGATTTCGCCCGGTGAAGCCCCGGCCCGTTATCTTTCACCTCGAGCGCAAGCGATTCGCCGACGCGTTTCGCGCTGATCTCGATCTCGCCCGGAGCTATCCTCGAAACGATTCCGTGTTTGATCGCGTTCTCGACGATCGGTTGCAAAATCAAATTCGGCACGCGCGCGTCAAGCGTGTCGGGGTCGATTTGCATGTTCACCGTCAGGCGATCGTGAAACCGCACGCGCTCGATTTCAAGATAGCATCGCAGGAACTCTAGCTCCTCCTGCAGCGTGACTCGTTGCGCGCCCGAGTTTTCAAGCGTCATCCGGAGAAAGTCTCCGAGCCGCGCCAGCATCTGATCGGCCGTGTCGACGTCTTCGTATAGCAGAGCCGAAATCGAATTCAGCGTGTTGAACAGGAAGTGCGGGTGAAGCTGCATCTTCAGCGCCTGAAGCTGGGCTTCGGTCAAGTGCAACTGCGCCTGCGCAAGCTCGGCTCGCAAATTCGAGATCTTCAACTCCTCTTCCTGATGCCGCCGGTAGTAATCGATCACGTAGCTCACCAGAAAGATCGTGCCGTAGCTCATGAAACCTGTCGGGAGGTTGAAAAGAATGTCCGACGAGTACAACTCGCGAATCGATGTGATGTTTTGATAAGCGGCCACGTTCAGCAGCCAGCCGATGATCAGGTAAATCGCTCGATGGGCGATCGCAAGCGCAGCGCACGCGAGGATGTGAAGAATCGAGTTCCGTAACCAGCGTTCGCGATCGATTGGGTACCGGCCCGCAAGCCAGAAAATCACCGGCGCCAGTCCCGCCCACAGCAGCCAGTAAGGAAGCTCCCACACCAGCATCTGCCCAAGCGTCGGCGGATGCTCGAAGATCGCGACGTAGTGCCTGGCAAAAAAGTAATAGTTCAGCGAGAACGACAGCGCGATCAGCAACCAGCCGATCAAGACCAACCCCCAAAGCATTCGGTGACGATTCAACATTCGCAACTCCTGAAAGTGAAGTCATCATACCGCGAATGTGAATGGATTCTAAACGAGACTGCCACGGTCAGACTCCTCTTGGTTGATGAAGCGCACTGAATGCTAGAATGCTCGCCTGACATTCACTTGCGGAGGCTAATGGATGACGACGCGAATTCCAGTTCACCGATTGTTTATTCAATTATTAATAGCTCTTACCCTGACAGTAACGCCTTCCTTGGCGGGCCAGAAAAAGAGACAGCCCACTGCTCGGCCACAGATAGAGAACATCGTCTGGAAGAATCCGGGGGCGGTCGGAGTTCTCGACTTCGCCGCGGGACCCGGCGGCAAAAAGAAGGTGCCCACACCGCCGTTCACTTTTCTCGAAGAGAACATGGGGGGCAGCAATCCTAAGATCAAAGTCAAAGACGCGCAGGGCACGACCTGGCACGTGAAGTGGGGCTCCGAAGTCAACGCGGAAGTCTTCGCAACCCGAATCGCCTGGGCCGCGGGATACTTTGTCGATCCTGCTTACTTCATCGCGAGCGGCAAGATCATCGGCGCGCGCGGGCTGAAGCGCGCTAAGAAGTACGTGAAATCAGACGGCACCTTCGCAGAAGCGCGCTTCGAGAGACATAAAAATAAAGACGCGACGGTCCTGGAAGGCGAGGAAGGCTGGCTGTGGGAAGAGAACCCGCTTGTCGGAACTCGCGAGCTGAATGGATTGAAGATAATTGTTATGTTGACTTCGAACTGGGACAACAAGGACCGTCGCGATGTCGGGCGAGGCTCGAACACGGCGATCCTCGAATATCGGAATAGAAATCGAATCGAGCGCCGCTACATGATCACGGATTGGGGCGCAAGCATGGGGAAGTGGGGCGGCGTGATGAGCCGCGAGAAGTGGGACGCGAAGGGCTACGAGAAACAAACGTCTGACTTCATCAAGGAAGTGGAACGCGGACTGGTCGAGTTCGGGTACTCGGGCCAGCACAGCGGGGACTTCAAAAAAGGAATAAGAGTCAGCGACGTCAAGTGGCTGCTCACTTACGTGGGGCGCATCACCGACGGGCAGCTTCGCAATGGATTGAGAGCAAGCGGCGCCACACCCGAGGAAGTTGAAATCTTCACTCGTTCGATTCGCAATCGGATAAATCAAATGCGGAGACTCTGACAGGAGACAGGAAAGACGACCGGAGACGGGAGACCGAAGACCGGAAAGTGCCCGGTCCCCCGTTTCGCCGGTCGCCGGTCTTCCGTCATCGGTCTTCCGTCGTCGTCACATTGTCACTATGCCCAAAATGTCAGCCGAAGAACTCGAGCAGTTTCTCTACTCGCACTTTCCGCACGTAGAGGATCCGGACTTTCGTGTCGAACAGATCGAAGACAAGTTTGCGCGCGTGCGATTGCGATACCGCCAAAAGCACCTGCGGCCCGGAGGCACCATTTCCGGTCCGGCTTTGATGGCGCTTGCGGATACGGCTACCTATATCGCGTTGCTTGGAATGATTGGTCCAGTGGCCCTTGCGGTGACGACGAATCTGAACATTAACTTCCTTCGCAAGCCGGCTCAGGCCGATGTCATTGCGGAGTGCAAGCTGTTGAAACTCGGCAAGCGATTGGCGATAGGTGAAGTAACGATGTATTCAGACGGGGACCCCGAGCCGGTCGCTCACGCGACGGTGACTTATTCGATCCCGCCGGTCTAAAAGCTTGACGACGGTATGCATTCCAGCGTCTGATCGTTCCTCTGGTGCTGTTCTGGTCTTGAAGAGTGATCTATGTACTAGGAAAGGCGGTTGAGCTATTATCCCTCCACAAAAAGAAAACGGATGAAAGAGAGTGATCAAAAAGACCACCGCGTGCTGCGGTCGATCAAGCCGCAGAACCTGCTCTCGTTCGGTCCCGAAACTCCGGCACTCGAACTCGAAGCACTGAACGTCTTGATCGGCCCCAACGGTTCTGGCAAGTCGAACTTGATCGAGGCGCTGTGCTTGATGCGCGCGACTCCAGCGCAGCCACAGGCAACTTCGAATGCAGACGTCCGAGGAGTGATACGGCGCGGCGGCGGCGCGCAGGAATGGATATGGCAGGGAGCTAAGGACGAGCCCGCCACAGTTGAATTGGTCATCAATAACCCAACGGGCAAGCAGCCGCTGCGACATCTCTTTGGGTTCCTGGCTGACGCGCAGGGCTTCCGGCTCTACGACGAAAGGGTCGAGGACGAATCGCCTGACGGCGATGCGGCTGAGCCCCATTTCTACTACCAATTCCAGCGAGGGCGCCTGGTCGTCAATACCCGCAGGGAGCAAAGAAAGAAGCTGCATGGGGAGATGAACAGGGAGCTTTCGATTCTGGCCCAACTTCGCGAGCCGCAGCTCTATCCTGAGATTACTTATCTGGCGACGACCTACGAGAAGTGGCCGATCTACCGCGAGTGGACCTTCGGACGCAATACGGTGTTCCGAGAGCCCCAGAGAGCAGACATGCGGAACGACCGGTTGGAAGAGGATTTCTCCAACCTCGGGCTCTTCCTGAGTCGTTTGCGAAAAACCCCGAAGGCCAAGACGGCGATCATGGAAGGCTTGCAAGATCTTTATGAAGGAGTGACCGACTTTGAACTGATAGTAGAGGGCGGAACCGTACAGATATTTTTCAGTGAGGGTGATTTCTCGATCCCGGCCACGCGTTTGTCAGATGGAACGCTGCGGTATCTTTGCTTGATGGCAATTCTCTATGACCCGAAGCCGCCTCCGCTCATCTGCATCGAGGAACCGGAACTCGGCTTGCACCCGGACATCCTGCCGAAGTTGGCGGACCACCTCGTGAAAGCGTCGCGCCGCACGCAACTCATCGTTACGACCCACTCTGACATTCTGGTTGATGCGATGACCGAACGCCCGGAAGCGATAGTCGTGTGCGAGAAGCACTACGGTAAGACCGAGATGCGAAGGCTCAAGAAGGAAGAGCTGATGGTCTGGTTGGACGAGTACCGGCTCGGAGAGTTGTGGACCAGAGGTCACATCGGAGGTACCCGCTGGTGAGCGCGAAGCTTTTTATCGAGGGAGCGGCAAGGGGACCAGACTCGAAGTTGTTGCAGATTCGCTGCCGCGAGGGGTTCCGACGACTACTAGAGAAGTGTGGTTTCAGGGAACGGATGCCTGGACTAAAGGCTTGTGGGGGACGCGACTTTACGTTCCGCGACTTCCAAAAGGCACATCAAAGCAATGCGGCCGGGGACTACGTCGCAATGCTGATCGACAGTGAGGACGTAATGGCCGACATCGAAGAGGCGTGGAAACACCTTCAGAACGTCAAGACGGTTACCAAGTGGAAAAAGCCGAAAGCCGCAACCGATGATCAAGTGTTGTTTATGACTACCTGTATGGAGACATGGGTCGCCGCAGACCGCGATGCTTTGAAGGCACACTACGGCACCAAATTGCAGGTTTCGGCGTTGCCTCCTCTTGTGGCGTTGGAAGCGCGAGAGCGACATGACGTTTACGACAAGCTGGCACACGCCACACGAAACTGCTCGAACGCTTACAAGAAAGGCGAGCTTTCGTTTGAAATCCTGGCCAAGCTAACGCCGGAAGTCCTGGATGAGCATCTGCCCAGTTTCGTGAGGACCCGCCGCATTCTCGATGAGAATCTATGAGGCGCTGACCGCAATCGAATTCACCAAAGGTGATCTACTCGAAGCCAAGGTCCCACTCAGCTTGACTTAATTCCGGGCGAGTACAACAATGTCACGGAAAGGACAGGTTCCCTACTTGTTAGCCCCTCGGTCCTGATTTCCTTCAGGCCAGCAGTCTCTCTTCGGGAGTTTCAACATGCCTTCAAAAAAAGTTCTTGTGCTCATCGCTGTCCTTCTGTTGACGTGCTTCGCCCTGCCCTCAACCGCGCCCGCTGAGACTCAGTCGCTTGAGACCCTGCTCGCTTACCTGAAAAGCCCGATCGCAAGCACTCGACTGGACGCCGCGCGCAAACTTGGGGAACGCCGCGTTCGAAACCAACTCGCCGTCGAAGCGCTCGCCGTCACCGCGCGCAAGGACGAAGATGCAGTCGTCCGCGCCGAAGCGCTTCAGTCGCTCGGCAAGATCAAAGACTTCGCGGCGCTTGCCGAGATGCTCGACGCGCTCAAGGATGACAAGCCCGCCGTTCGAAGCATCGCGATCAAATCTCTGGTCGCGCTCTACACCGAGCACGACATCGACTTCATCACCAATCGCCGCGAAGGCTGGAATCTGTTCAATCCTTTTCTCGATACCAGCGATCACGAAATAGTCGAGCCCTACGTCACCGTCGATCCGTCGATCGTCGCCGCAATTGGCGAATCGGCGCGCGGCGATCGGGATCGAGACGTTCGCGTTTCCGCGGTTCGGGCGCTCGGCGTGCTGCGCGGCTCGGCGGCGATTCCGCATCTGGCCGATGCGCTCAATGCGGATCAGGATCTGCGCATCGAAGTCCTTCGCGCGTTCATCAAGATTGGGGACCAGACAGCAGGCCCGCACTTGATTCCATTCTTCCGCGATTCCGATCACAAGGCGCGCACGCAAGCGATGGTCGCGGCGGGGATGCTACGGTACAAACCCGCCACCGAGCCGCTGCTTTCGGTGTACGGGCTTGGTCCGGAGAAGAAGGGCAAGTTCAAGCTCGTCGGCGACAAGGTGAAGGGCCGGTTCACGTATCTTCCGCCGCGTGACGAAGCTTCGCTGTGGGCTTTGTCGTTGATTGGCGATGAGAAAGCCGAGCAGACTTTCGTCGAGAACATGACCGATGCCGACGCCGATCGCCGGCAATACGCGATCGAAGGTCTGGCTCGAATAGCCGAACCGCGTTACCTCGATCAGATCTCGCGGCTCGTGCTGACCGAGAACAACAACGATGTGAAGCTCGCCGAATACTGGGCGCTTTACAAGATGGGCAGCACCGCGAATATTCAGTACATCGTGCGCAAGCTCGAAACCGATCAGGAACCGCAGGCGCGCGCTTACCTGATGGAATCCAATCCCGCGGATCTGTATCCGCACATCAACTCGAGCAGCCGAAGCGTCCGTTACAAAGTAATCGAAATTCTCGGGCGAATCGGCGATCAGGATACGATCAAGGAACTCGAGCCGGTGGTGCGCACTTCGAGCGCGGCGACCGCGAACGTTGCGACGGTAGCGATCAAGCGAATCGAGTGGCGGATATCGGGAAGACCTCGCGCTAGTGACAGCGTGTTGCAGCGGGGAGAGCGCCCGAGACGCGCCTCGAACCCCTGAGAAAAAAGTCCGACAAACTTTAGTTTTTCGCGCCTCTCTTAGCGGCGTGCTGGCACTCTGGGCGCGACAAACTGAAGTTTGTCGGACTTTGTTTTGCCTTCCTTCCGAGCGACCAACTAAAATAACGCCTCGTCGCTGACATCAATCAGACGGAGAGAATGAATGAAAACTTGTGTTGTGGCGCTGGCGGGCGTGGCGCTGCTGTTGGGTTCGACTGCAACTGCCCAGGACTTGAATGCCCAGGCGGCTCGCATCATGGAACGAGCCGATGTGAAGCGCGCATTTGTTTACATCGATTCGCATAAGGATCAAATCCTCGCCGAGTGGATCGCGCTCACCGAGATCAACGCGCCCTCCGGCAAGGAACGCGAGCGCGCCGAAGCTGTGCGCAACGCGCTAGCGTCCCGCAACCTCGACAAAGTCTATTACGACTCCAAGGGAAATCTGATCGCGATTCGCAAGGGTTCAGGCGGCGCCAAGCCCGTTGTATTCGACGCTCATCTCGATACCGTTTTTCAGCCGGGATTGACCATAAAAGCACAAATCCGCGACGGCAAGATCTACGCGCCGGGAGTTGGTGACGACACTCGAAACGTCGCGGCGATGCTTGCGTCGATTCGCGCGCTCGATGCAGGCTCGATCAAAACAAAAGCCGATCTGATTTTTGTGTTCACCGTTGAAGAAGAAACTTCGTTTGGGGGAGTGAAGCACTTCATCGAAGAGAACAAGAATCGAATCGGGCAATACGTCGCGCTCGACGGCGGCTACGAAGGGTTGAACTACGGCGGCATTGGCATCAACTGGTACAAGCATCATTTTATCGGGCCGGGCGGACACACGACTTCGAAAGCGCCGCCTTATTCGGCCACGATTCCGCTCGCGCGTGCGATCTCACGCATCTACGCGCTCGAGTTGCCAAAGGATCCGGTGGTGCATTTGAACATCGGGATGATTGGCGGTGCAGAAGTCGTTAACGCGAAGGCCGCCGACGCGTGGTTCACTGTCGACTTGCGTTCAACCGATCAGAAATTGATTGATGACCTTGAGCAAAAGATTGCTCAGATACTTCGCGAGGAAGCGGACAAGGTTGGCATGCAGGTGAAGACCGAGTTGCCCGAAGAGAAACTGCCGGCGGCGCAGATTCCTGGCGCTCGCGATTCGTTCACCGTTCGTATGGCTGAGGCCGTTCATCGGGCGATTGGATTCGAGAACGTGACCGTCGGGAACACGGCTTCGAATAATGCAAACGTGGCATTGCTTGCGGGGCTGCCGGCGATCTCGACGGGCTCGGCTCCGTGTGGCGGCGATCACTCGCTTGGTGAATGGTGTCAGATCGAGCCGATTTATCGAGGGATCAAGAAGCTGATATTACTCGAGGCGGCATTGTCGGAGAAGTAAATGTCCGACAAACTTCAGTTTGTCATGAAGCGTCGGCAAAATATTCTTCGTAAGCAGCCATCGACAAACCTAAGTTTGTCGGACTCTGGAGGAGACAATGAAAAGCTCAAACCTGTTGTTCACGGCAAGCTGGGTGATCCTGCTGATCGTTTCCGGTGCGATCGTTCTTGTTTCGGCGGGGTCGCTTTGGCGCGGGTACTCAGGCGCGCCTGACGGACTAACGCCGGAGTATGGACTCTCTCAGATTGAGGAACAGGGAGGCGCGCTGGCGACGAAAGCGTTCCGGGGCCGGCGGGTGACGGCCGCTACGTGGGCGATTGGTTATGCGTTACTAGCGATCGCGGTGACGTGGATACCTTATCGCCGCGGCGAGCGATGGGCGTGGTGGGCACTACTCATTTCGTTGGGATTGTCTCAGTTGTTATCGCTTGCGAGGGCGCTAGCGCTTGCGACAACCGTGGGACTCGCAACGCCGGCGTTGTTGCTGGCATTCGTGCTTCTTGGCTTGCTTGCGGGAGTGCCGCGAGTTTTCACACGCCTGAATCTGAAGTCCGAGGGCTGAAACACGCTCAATTGACACTGCTTCGAAGCCCTCTATATGATTCAACTTCGGTTCGCGAGAACGTCGTGCTCGAATCATAAATCCCCAAACGGAGTCTTGAGTTTTCATCCTCCATCGGAGTTCCAGATGTTAATCAAAAAAGCAGGGCCGTTCATTCTCTCAACCGCACTCTTAATCGCGGCGTCCGCGCTGTCGTTCAGTTCAGGAAGTGCGGCGTTTGCTCCGGCTTTCGGCGCGCGCGCAGAAAGCAAAGCTCGGCTATCAACCGAACGGATAAGCAAACACATCGCGATCCTTGCTTCGGACAAACTCCAGGGACGGCGCGCGGGCACGGAGTTCGCAGATCAAGCCGCCGCTTACATCGAAAAGGAATTCAAGAGCTACGGACTCAAGACCTCGTCGCCGGGCGCGTTTCTGCAATCGTTCAACTTTGTCGCTTCGGTCAAGCTCGGCGGCGTCAATAGCTTTCAAGTCAAGACTGCAACCGGAACAACATCGCTCAAAGCCGAACAAGACTTCATGCCGCTCGCGTTTTCGCCTTCGGATCCCGCGGCGGGCGAAGTAGTGTTCGCCGGCTACGGCATCAGCGCGCCTGAACTTCAATTCGATAGTTACTCAGGGATAGACCCGAAGGGAAAGATCGTTTTGATCCTGCGGGGCAGCGCCGACGGTGACAATCCTCACGGGCGATTCGCGGAGTACACACAGCCGGGACTCGAAATTCAAACCAAGACCCTGAAGGCGAGAGAGAAGGGCGCGCGCGGCGTAATCTTTGTCAGCGCGGAACAGGTATTCGCGCACGATCGGCTGTCGCGGTTGCGTCACGATCTGAACTTCCTCGACTCGGGAATCCCAACGGCGGTGATCAGCAGATCGGCGGCGGCGGCGATTCTTGCTTCAGCAAACACGCCGCTTGCTGATCTGGAAGCGAAGGCGAATGAACCCGGTTCATCTCGCTCGATTGCCGGCCTGACGATCGACTTCAAAACCGATGTCGTGAAAGTGAACGGCAAGAGCTCGAATGTCGTGGGAGTCCTTCCCGGGAGCGACCCGCAACTCTCTTCCGAGTACATCGTCATCGGCGCTCATTACGATCATCTTGGGCTGGGAGGACCCGAGTCGCTTGCGGCGAATCCCGAAGGTCAGATTCATCACGGAGCTGATGACAATGCGTCGGGCACGACGGGGCTTCTGGAACTCGCGCGGGTGCTTGCGGCCGAACGCGGCAAGATAAAGCGCAGCATCGTGTTCGTAGCATTCAGCGGAGAAGAACTCGGCTTGTTGGGCTCGAGCGCGTACACGAAGAACCCGGTTGCTCCGCTGGCTTCGACCGTTGCGATGTTGAACATGGATATGATCGGGAGACTTCGCGACGACTCGTTGTTCGTCGGCGGAGTCGGGACGTCACCGATTTGGAAACCTCTGCTCGAAAAGCTGAACGGCGCGGCGAGCGCTTCGTCCAATCCCCATGGAAACGGCTCTGGGAGCCGGTTTAAGCTCAGCTTTGGTGAAGACGGCTTCGGGGCGAGCGACCATCAGTCTTTTTACGTTAAGGATCTTCCGGTGCTCTTCTTCTTCACCGGAACGCACGACGATTATCACAAGCCCTCGGATACCGCGGACAAGATCAACGCCGAAGGGTTGAAACAAGTAGCGGAGCTCGTCCGCGAAATCGCGATGACTGTCGCTAACGAGCCGCAGCGGATCGCGTTCACAAAGGTGAAGGTAGAACAGCGCCCGACTGGACGCGGTTTTCGAGTGTATCTCGGCACGGTGCCGAATTACTCGGATCAGGCCGATGGTATGAAGCTGGATGGTGTGCGGCCGGGATCACCAGCCGAGAAGGCGGGGCTTCGCGCGGGTGACTTCATTACGAAGCTCGGAAAGACTCCGATCAAGAATGTGTACGATTACACCTACGCGCTGGGCGAGATGCGGCCGGGCGAAGAGGTCGAGGCGATGATCAAACGCGACGGCAAAGAGATGACGCTTAAGATCACGCCGGAAAAAAGGCAGTAGTTTCTGGTTGCTGGTTTGTGGTTTCTGGTTCGCCATTAGAGGATTTCGAAACCAGAACCAGAAACCAGAAACCAGAAACCAGAAACCAGAAACCAGAAACTTATGTTATTAGACGGAAAGACCGGAATCGTGTTCGGCGTGGCCAACAAGCGAAGTCTCGCGTGGGCGATAGCAAAGCGAGCGGCGGAAGAAGGCGCGCGAATCGCGCTCACGTATCAGGGTGAGCGACTCGAAGAAAACGCGCGCGAGCTGGCCGAGACTCTCAAAGACCCGCTCGTGCTGCCTTGCGATGTTACCCGCGACGAAGACATCGCTTCGGTCTTTCAAGCGGTGAACAAAGAATTCGGCGCGCTCGATTTTGTGGTGCACGGAGTTGCGTACGCGCTTCGTGAGGAACTCGAGGGTGAATATCTGAAGACTTCGCGCGAGGGCTATCGCGTCGCGCAGGACGTCAGCGTCTATTCGTTGACCGCGATCGCCCGGGAAGCCGCCGAGATGTTGGAGAAGAGCGGCGGAAGCATTCTGACACTGACCTATCTCGGCGGCGAGCGAGTCATTCCCGGTTACAACGTGATGGGAATAGCGAAGGCCGCGCTCGATATGAGCGTGCGTTATCTTGCAGTGAACCTCGGCGCGCGTGGCATTCGGATCAACGCGATCTCGGCAGGCCCGGTCAAAACATTGGCGGCCGCGGGAATTGGAGGGTTCTCAAAGATCCTCGAGCACATGCGCAATCACGCGCCGTTGCGCCGCAACATCGATCAATCCGAAGTCGCCGACGCCGCGCTCTTTCTTCTTTCCAACATGTCTCGCGGAGTCACCGGCGAAATCCTTCACGTAGATTGCGGCTACAACATCATGGGAATGTAGAAGCGGGCGAGCTCGGCCGCAGCTTCCCGCGTGCGCATCATCTTCGCCGGTCGTCCGGCGGCCAGATGTATTTGTGAAGCTGAAGCTGAAACCGGGCGCGCACTTTGTCCTCGAGCATCCACGCGACAACCTCGGAAGGCTCGATCATTCCGAATGCAGTCGAGATCAAAATCTTAACGCGATCTTCCAATCCGTACTCGCGAATTGTCTGTAGCGTCCACTCGTAATCGACGCGATTGGCGATTACGAACTTCACTTCGTCGAAAGTTCGCAGGTGTTTAAGATTAGACCAGAGATTTTTCTCACACTCCCCTGAAGCGGGACATTTCAAATCCATTATGCGAACAATGCGCGGATCGAGCTTCGATAAATCGCGATGCCCGCCGGTTTCAATCAGCACTGTGTGTCCCGCATCCGCGAGCTTCGTCGAAAGCTCGTAGATCTCCGGTTGCAGCATAGGTTCGCCGCCGGTCAACTCGACTAATTCGCAATCGTGCTTCTCGACGTCGGCCAATATCTGCTCGAGCGTCATCGTCGTGCCGCCAGTAAACGTAAACTCAGAATCGCACCATGAGCACCTGAGATCGCAGCCGGTGGTTCGCACGAACACGCACGGCAGACCCGCGTGGCTCGACTCACCCTGGATGCTTTGATAGATCTCCGTGATTCGCATATCACCGCCGAGTACGAGGCATTCTAAACTGCTTTGGCGTCTGCGTGCGAGGAGCCTGCCTGCCCGAGTTGGGTAAGATTGACCGTGACCGATTCGTTCACGGTGACCGTTACCACCTCCGCACTCCTAATCCGTTTTGCATTGTCGCGCGGAGCGATCAAAACGCCGGTCGCTCGTAACGACCGATCCAGGAAGCTAAACCCTTGAAGTGCTGCAACTACGGTGCTCTACTGACGGCACGTTCGACGGAAGGGAATCGGATTCGAGGGCAGTGATTGTTTCGCGCGATTCGGCACGCGCGTTGAATCTGAAGTAATCGGTTTGTTACGCGAGCTTTGCCTTTGCCAGCCTCCTGAATAACTGAAGCGATGGAACAGATCTTAAGACGATCAGAGAGAGAAGCATCGAGCCGCTTTATGAGCGCGGTCTCCGCCGCCGGTCTGTGCGTATTTGTGTGCGCGATGTTTGTAGTCGTGACCGGCTCGATGAGTCTCGAATGGGTCTTGCTCAGTCTCGTGACGACCCTGGTTGTCTCACGCACAAGCGTCCGCATTCCCAAGACAGACAGCACGGTCACGCTCGATGACACTTTTATCTATCTCTCGTTTCTGCTCTATGGCGTGTGGCCTTCGGTGGTGCTGGCGGGAGTCAACGCGATCGTATGCTCGCTTCGCTACAACAATCGCAAACGAGTCGCGACGTTCAACGCCGGAGTGATGAGCTTGTCAGTGTTTCTTTCTGGGTGGGTTGTGACCCAGGCATTCGGGAATCCCGCGGCGCTCGCTTCGGATCTGAGCCGGCTGATACTCGCGGCCGAGTCGCTGGCGTTGATTCACTACGCGTTGAACTCGACATTGGTCAGCGCGGTTTCCGCGTTCAGGAACCGGCAGAGCCTCGCGGTCACCTGGCGCGAATCTTTTCTGTGGACATGGATATCTTACTTTGCCGGCGCGGTAGCCGCGTGTCTGATACTGAAGCTGCTGGCGCTGGTTTCGTTCTATGCATTCATAGCCGCGATGCCGATCCTGGGCGTGACTTATCTGACATACAAGAACTATCTGGAAAAAGTCCAGGCTTCGATTCGCCACGTCGAAGAGGTGACGGACTTGCACCTGCGAACCATCGAAGCGCTGGCGATTGCAATCGACGCAAAAGACGAAGTCACTCACGATCACGTTCATCGCGTGCAGATTTACGCGACCGGGCTTGCGCGGCTGTTTGGGCTCAGCGATCCCGAGATTGAAGCGTTGAAGGCCGGAGCTCTGCTGCACGACATCGGCAAGCTTGCGGTGCCGGACTACATCCTCAACAAGCCTGACAAGCTGTCGCCGGGCGAATTCGACAAGATGAAGGTGCACACGATCGTCGGTGCTGAAATCCTCAGCCGGGTCGAGTTTCCGTATCCGGTCGTGCCGGTGGTGCGGCATCATCACGAGCGATGGGATGGGCGCGGCTATCCGGACGGGCTGTCAGGCGGCCAGATTCCGATTACCGCTCGCATCCTGTCCGTTGTTGATTGCTTCGACGCCGTGCGCGAAGACAGGCAATATCGCAAAGCGATGACTCGCGATCAAGCCATTCAACTGATCGAGAGCAGCAGCGGCACGATGTACGACCCGAAGGTTGTCCGCGCGTTCATCGATCACCTCCCTCAGTTCGAAGCTGAAATAAGAAATCAGAGAAAAGCGCCAAAACAATCACGACCGAAACGCGAAGGAACGTTTGCCGGCGGCGCGCAAAGGCCGGAGAGCGAACAGGTCGTTTTCGAGCACATTCGAAACGCGCATCGCGAAGTGATCACGCTCTACGAAATCGCGCAGACCATCGGAACCAGCCTCGATCTCCGCGATATGTTCGCGGTATTCGCGTCGCGGCTTCAGGATATCGTGAGCTATACCACTTGCGCGCTGTACCTTCACAAGCCGAACTCGATTGATGTGGAGGCCGTTCACGTGCGCGGTCGCGACGCCGAACGGTTGAAAGGCGCGAGCATTATTCTCGGATCCGGCATAACCGGATGGGTCGTGACCAATCGCCAGCCAATGTACAACTGCGATCCGCGCCTCGATTTTGACACGGCGCACATCAAACTCGACGTAACATATCGCACCGTTATTTCTGTTCCTCTGCTCAAGGGCGATGAAGTGCTCGGCGCGCTGACGCTTTATTCAGCCGATCTGAACGCCTATGAGCCCGATCACCTGCGGCTGGCCGAGGCTGTGGCAAAGCTCGCGGCCGACGCGATCGCGAATGCCTTGCATCACAAACAGACACAAACCACGGCACTCACCGATCAGGTGACGAGTCTTCCGAATGCGCGCGCGATGCGGCTTCGCTTCGAACGCGAGACCGAGCAGGCGCGGCGTCACGCCGGGAGCTTCGCGCTATTGATGATGGATATGGATGGCTTCAAACGCATAAACGATTCGCTCGGGCATAAGGCGGGCGATGACGCGCTGAGGCAAGTGGCCCTTGTTTTGTCGAATGAAATGCGCCCGAATGATTTCCTGAGCCGCTACGCTGGCGACGAATTTGTTTGCCTGGTTCAAACCGGCCCGACCGAAGCCCGCGAGCTCATGCACAGGCTTCAACGCGCGGTTGAAAACACGAGGATCGGCGTCGACGGCTCGGGCGCAGTCATGGGAATCAGCATTGGTTGGGCGAGCTTTGGTGTGGACGGCGAGACGATTGATGAGATGTTGCTGGCCGCGGATCGCACGATGTATGCGGATAAGCTTCGCCGGCGCCCGCTTCTTTCCGACTCAAGTGATTTGGAACAATTGCAATTCGATCAAAGCCGGGTGATGTAACGCTCACTCACCAAAGTAATCACAGCGCGCCGAGCATGTTTCGCGAATCGTCACGCGATGAAGCCCGGCGAGTCTTCCCTCCAGACGCTCCCATATCCATCGCGCCACATTCTCACTCGTCGCGTTCTCGAGCCCGTCAATCTCATTCAAGTAATAATGATCGAGCTTCTGACGAAGCGGCTCGAACGCGTCAGTGATATCGGCGTAGTCGATAAACCAGCCGGTCTTCGGATCAACCTCTCCGCGCACTGCGACTTCGCATTTGAATGAATGGCCGTGAAGCCTCGCGCATTTATGATCGGCGGGCACTCGCGGCAGGCGGTGCGCGGCTTCAAACGAAAACTCTTTGACCAGCTCGACGATCATCGGCTTCATCTTAGCTTTCGGCCGCGATGGCGAGCAAGGAATCGCTGCGTTAGACTTGCACGCGGTGACCGGCACAGACAAAGAATCGAATCACGACGCGACCGGGTTTCCGTTTGTAACCGTGAAGTTCGCGCAGTCACTCGACGGGCGAATCGCTACGGCCACCGGCGATTCGAAATGGATCACAGGAGAAGAAGCGCGCCGATTCGCTCATCGCCTGAGAAGCGAGCACGATGCGATACTCGTCGGCATTGGGACGGTGCTCGCGGACGATCCCCAGTTGACCGTCAGGCTTATTGAAGGCCGCGATCCGCTGCGTGTCGTTGTGGACACGACGCTGCGAACTCCGTTGACGGCTCGCGTGCTCGCGAACGGCGCGGCTTCGGGGACGCTGATCGTCTGCGCGGAATCAGCGGATCGCGCGCGTGTCCAAGCCGTTGAAGATCTCGGCGGAGAAGTGCTGAGGCTTGCTGCGAACGAGACTGGCATCGATATCGCTAGCCTCCTCGAAGCGCTTGGCCGGCGTGGAATCAAGTCGGTGCTTGTTGAGGGAGGGCAACGAATCATCACTTCGGTGTTGGCGGCGCGTGCGGCCGATCGCGTGATTGCCATAGTCGCGCCGAAGATAATTGGGCAAGGTATCGAATCGATCGGCGATCTCGGCATCACCCACGTCAGTGACGCGCTCACTTTTGCGTCAATGAGCACTCTCAAACTTGGTCCGGACATCGTGTTTGATGCGCGACTTGAGTAGCACCTCAAACATCTTCTTTGATCAAACCAACAGAGATCACGCCGGCGCCTTTTGCCAGATCAACGAGCAAAACAACCGGGCCATAGGTGAAGCTCGCAGGTGCTCGAATGAACAATGTTCGCGCATCAGCGGGGCGCTTTTCCATCAGATTCGCCAACATAGGCATCAGCGTCTCGACCTCAACGGGCTGCAAATTCAATTCGAGACGCATATCACCCGAAACAGTCAGCATTAATGTTTCCGGTGGCGCCGGGCCGCCGGTCTTTGAATCTTCCGGTGCGAGGACCGGGAGCTTCGCTTCCTTATGCGGCTGAATCACCATGAAGATGATCAACAACACCAGCAGCACATCGATGAGTGGGGTCACGTTGATGACGGGAGTCGAAGACGCAGAGTTGTGGTGATCGTCGGATTTGAACACGGCTTTTCCCTTCGGATTGCAGAGTGGGCGCTCGGGCGTGTGACGGCCTGTTCGTTTGGACACCATTTAAGTTGACGGAGTTCCAACCGGGGCCTCTGCGCTTCTAATTATCAGCATCAGTCGAATGTGGGGGCTCCGAATGCGGTTCAGCTTTCGCAAAAAAGCTCTCGAAACAGTTGCCGGCAGCCCGCACCCCCGCAACTCCCGCCGCTTGACTCGCCATTCTCCCGGTGATACTTTCCCGGCGCTATAACGCAACTTCTTCCTTCCACCAGTGGAGCTACTACAAAGAGGACGTTATGAAAGACACGATGATTCGCCTGAGCAACTCGGGCAAGACATGCCGGCTACGCGTGATGGTTCTCGTTTCAATTTGTGTTCTGGCCGCCTCCGGAATCGTTCACGGACAAGATGGCAAACCGAGCCATGAAGAAATCGCCCTCAAGAATTTGCAGTGGCGCGCGATCGGGCCGGCGAACATGGGCGGGCGCATCGACGACTTCGCGGTGGTTGAAGGCAATCCGGCCATCTTTTATGTAGGCGCGGCAACAGGCGGGCTTTGGAAGACGACCAATGCCGGCACTACTTTCGATCCTGTGTTTGACGGCCAGGGCTCGACCTCCATCGGGGATGTCTGCATATCGCCATCGGATCCAAACGTGGTGTGGGTTGGAACGGGCGAGCCAAACAATCGGCAGAGCTCGTCGTGGGGCGACGGCGTATACCGATCGCTCGACGGAGGCGCGACCTGGCAGAACATGGGACTCCGCGATTCAAAGCACATCGGACGAGTCGTCATCGACCCGCGCGATCCGAACATCGTTTACGTTGCCGTAGTCGGACACCTGTGGGGCCCCAATCGAGAACGCGGTCTGTACAAAACGGCCGACGGCGGAAAGACGTGGACGCAGCCGCTGTTCATCAACGAAGACACCGGCGTAATCGATGTTGCCATCGATCCCCAGAGCCCCGGCACTCTTTACGCGGCCGCGTATCAGCGACGGCGTACTCCGTGGGGAATGAATGGCGGCGGCCCTCATAGCGCGCTCTACAAGACCATCGATGGAGGCGCGAGCTGGAAAAAGCTCACAAACGGCCTGCCCACCGAAGGCCCGATCGGCCGCATCGGAATCGATGTCTATCGCGGGAATCCCAATATCGTCTACGCGATCATCGAGAACAAAGCCGGTGGCGTTTTCAGATCAGAAGATCGAGGCGCCACGTGGAAGAAGATGAGCGATGTGGATTCGCGGCCAATGTACTACAGCCAGATTCGAGTCGATCCAACGAACGATCAGCGCATATGGCAGTGCGCCGCAAACATGTTTACATCAGAAGACGGCGGGAAGACATGGGTTCAGAACGTCGTGACTCGAATTCACGGTGACTATCACGGTTTGTGGATCGATCCGGCGAATTCGAATCACATGCTTGCGGGTTCTGACGGCGGCATCCATCAATCGTATGATCGCGGGCGCTCGTGGGACTACATCAACACGATCCCGCTCGGACAGTTCTACGAGATTTCGCTCGACAATCAAAAGCCGTACATGGTTTACGGCGGGCTTCAGGACAACGGGAGCTGGGCCGGACCGAGCGCTACGCTCAACGTCGAAGGCGTCACCAATGATGAATGGATTCGGACGGGCGGCGGTGACGGATTTTACTCGGTTGTCGACGCTTCCGATCCGAGCACCATCTATGTCGAATCGCAGGACGGAAACGTCGCCCGGCTCGAGCTCAAAACTGGCGAGCGCCGCAACATCAGACCCGAGCCCGCGGCGGGCGAGAAGCCTTATCGCTTCGATTGGAATTCTCCGATAGTGATCTCGCCGCACAATAACCGTACGATTTACTACGGAGGGAATCGGGTCTTCAAATCGACTGACCGCGGTGACACGTGGACCCGAAGCGACGATCTGTCAAAGGACCAGGACCGCGAGAAGTTTCCTATCATGGGAGCGCTGCCCGGCAAGGACATGCTCTCGCGGCACGACGGCGTTCAGACATTTGGGCAGACCGTCACGATAGCCGAATCGCAAATCAAAGAAGGCTTGCTGTATGCCGGCACCGACGACGGGAATCTTCACGTGTCCCGCGACGGCGCAAAAACCTGGAAGAACATAACGGACAAAGTGCCGGGCATTCCGAAAAACTGTTATGTCAGCCGCGTGGTTCCGTCGCGCTTTGCCGAGGGAACCGTGTACGCGACGTTTGATAATCACCGCTCGGACGATTATGGAACATACGTCTTCGTCTCGACTGACTTCGGTGAATCGTGGAAATCGTTGAAGAGCGATTTGCCGGCGGGCGTCACGTGCCGGGTGATCCGCGAGCACACCCGAAATCAGAACCTGCTGTTTCTCGGAACTGAATTCGGCGCGTACGCATCACTTGATCGAGGCGGGCACTGGACACGCCTGAAGGGGAACCTGCCGCTGGTGCGAGTCGACGACATTCAGATTCATCCTCGCGATAACGACCTGGTGCTCGGAACGCACGGGCGCTCGGTGTGGGTGCTCGACAACATAACCGCGCTCGAGAAGATGTCTGATGCGGTGATGTCATCGGATGTTGCGGTGTTCGATATTCCCACCGCAACCGAGTTCCGGCTCTACAATCGAAAAGGCAACGTCGGGCATAAGTGGTTCACGGCTCCCAATCCACCAAACGGCGCGATGATCGATTACTACTTAAAAACGAAGCCGGAAGGCAACGTGCGAATCACGATCAGCGATGCAAGCGGCAAGGTTATGCGCGAGCTTTCCGGAACGAGAGAGGCCGGCGTCAATCGAGTTGTTTGGGACCTGAGAATGGGCGCGCCCGGGCAAGCACTTGGCGGCGGCCGGGGCGGCGGAGGACGCGGCGGTGGCGGCGGTGGCGCGGGGCGCCCCGCAGGTCAGCAAGCGGGTCAACAGCCCGCGACGGCTGAACCAGGAGCCGCGGCCGGCGAGCCTCCTCAACAACCTGGCGGCGGCGGTGGCGGTGGCTTCGGCGGAGGTGCTCGCGGACCGCGAGTCGCGCCCGGTGATTACACGGTCAAGGTTTCGGCTTCAGGCAAGGAAGCGACCGCGACCGTGCGCGTTCAGGAAGACCCGCGCATTCAGATGCCGGATGCGGATCGCGCGAAGTGGAATGACGCTTTGATGAAGGCTTACGAGTTATCTCGATCGGCCCAGGCGGCGGGGCGCGCGGTACAGAATCTCAAAACACAAATGACATCCGTTCAGGATTCGTTGAGGCGAACTCCAAATGTGCCGAAAGAAGTCAACGACGCAGTGAAGTCGGTTTCAGATCAGATCGACGATGTCCAAAAAAAGATCGTGCAAACATTCGATAACTCTGGCGGCGCGGGACCTCCTCTGCCCGGGGCGCCCCGGCCAATCACTGGAAGGATCGGACAGTTCTTCAACGGTCTTGATAGCTACACATCTGCGCCGACCGCGGATCAACTCGCGAGGCTCAGCGAACTAACGACCGAGCTTCGAGTGCTTGTCGAGCAGTTGAATAAGATAATCGACGAATCAGTGCCAAACCTGAACAAACAGATTCGGGATAGCGGGGTTGCGTTTGTGAATCCCGGCCAGCGAGTTCCGCCTCCGCAGTAAGAAAAAAACGACGGGCGCAGAGATTGTCTTTTGCGCCCGTCGAACTCTTTCCAGTCTTCTCCGTTCATTTCCTCCACTCGATTGGAAACATCGATCCTGCCTTCTCGGGATCCAGCTTGAATCCAACCAGGGCCGCGGCGCGCGCTAAAACCGGATCACGCTTCGCCGCGAGATCCGCCGCGGTCGGCAGAAGCAATTCATCCGGAGTCACGCCACGGTGTTCGAGGCTCTGCCCGTCGGTCATCACAAGGTCCGCGTCGGTGATGCTCGCGCCGTAGAAGACAACAACGTCTGCGCCAGTCTGATAGCTATAGCCCTGCGCCCGCATGACCGCGCCAGCCGAGCGGTCGCCGATCACCGTCCCAGCCTTTTCCATCTGGATGATCCGCGCGAACAGCTCTGAAGATGAGGCGGATTGGCTGTCGATGAGCACGACGAGTTTGCCTTTGAATCGATCGTCACGTCCTTTCACAAGGATCGGCTTTACTTCTTTGCGGCGCTTTGCGTCGCCGATCTTCACGGACTTGTCGACAAAGTAGCCCAACAGGCTCTTCAATGTCTCTTCGGCCCCGCCCGGGTTGCCGCGCAGGTCGAGGATGAGAGCCTTGCGTTTCTTCGCCTTATTCATCATGTCATTCAAGCCGCCAGAATCGAGGTCGAATTGAGGCATCTTCCAGATCATCAAGTCTTCGCCCAATTCGTAATAGCGATGGCGGTGTAGACGATCCTCGTTTTCCCCTTCTCTTATCAGGTTCCAGATGTCGGCGGCATCGTTCGAGCCTGTGAGGTCCATCACTCGTTTGCCGACTTTGACCTTCGCCATTACATCCACCTGGCGCTCTTTGCCGTCCGGGCTTTTCAGGATCAATCGCATACCCGGCTGCGGCCGCAGCGTATAGTAGAGATATTTCAACTTCCAAAGATTCTCTCGAGTGGGAGTAAAGGAGTCGATGGCCCGAACGTCGTCGCCGGGTTTTAGCCCTTTGGCTTCTGCGTCGCTGCCGGGCTTCACCGCCGATATGAAACATGCGTCTCCGACCATTTGCATCTGCCAACCGTAATCAGTGGCATTTGCACGTTGCGGCGGGATAAAAAACAAATGCGAATCATCGAAGTCCAGCAACACTTGAGCGACTATGCCGAATATTTGCCCGACTGACTTGGCGCTGTCGACCTTTTCATCGGCCGTTTTGAAGCGTTCTTCGAGGTCGATTCCGCGAAACGCCGGATCGTAATAGTTCTTCTTGATCTCAGACTTTAGAGCCTTGAGCATCACATGACCTCGGTTCCGATCAAAGTTGCTGACGCCCTGCGCATTCGCAGGGAAGGATCCCACCCATAAGAACAACCCCGCGATTGCAAGACACACAATCGCCAGCGATCGCGCGTGTAACGGCAATGTATAGGACATGGACGAGCACCTCCTTTAACGAACTGATTGGATTGAGAACTCGAAGCGGCTTGGTATTGGGACCAGTCCGCTCCCGCCGGAAGCGAATGGAGTGTGAGTTTAACACCTGACGGGTGAAACGCGAAAAGATTTCTTTAGTCGAGAATCAACAAAATACATACTCTTAATCGCGAGAACCTCTCAGCAGCAGCGGGTGAGAAATCTTGCGATGCAGATCTCTATTGAGTTGTCGTTAACCGGACATAATGAAGGGATGCTACAGGGTGTACTTCAGAACGGGAGAGAGAGTGACGCGTGGACCCGGCGTCACTCTCGATTCTTGAATCGGTTCAGTGGCGCGTTGGGCCTAAGGATGCCGCATGCTCACATCGCCAGACACGGTTGAGATTCGCAGGCGCCGCGATCCTTCACCTAACTTTCCGCGCGCCCAGTTTCGCGAACCAAATTTCTCGGACCGGACCTCGACCGGAAAGTCAGTCTTGATCGAACCGCTGAAACTCGACATATCGACGTCGGCATCAAGGCTTGCCGGTAGCGACAAGACGACATCGCCGCTGACAGTTGAGAACTTCATGTCCTCGGCGCCTTCGAGCCGGGCAATGTCGACGTTGACGTCGCCGCTCACCGACGTGGCGCTAACGGAACCCGACACATCCTTTATGTGAACATCGCCGCTCACCGCCGATGCGTGAAGGTGTCCGGTCACGCCGGTCACGTGTAGGTCGCCGCTGACTGAGCCGAACGTCTCTTCGTAGCTTATCGAGCGGGGCACCTGCACTTCAAAACGAACACTCGCCTCGCAGTTGCAGCGCTTGGGATAACGAACCCCGACGTCCACGCTGCTTGAGCCGCTCTTGTCCTCGATCTCTACCTGGTCGCGGTCCCGGCCCTTTTTTATTCCGGTAACTATGATCGCGTCTCCGTCATAACCGGTCACGATTACGTCGCCTGAGATGTTTGCTATTCTTATCTGGTTTCCTGCGCCGATCCTGTAGGTCTTCTGAAAATCCTGCGCCGCCGCGGTTGTTCCGATGCTCAGCAGCACAAGCGCGCACGGAATCGCCAGTGAAAATATGCTTCGCTTCATTTGATGAATCCCCTTTCTGAATATGTTCAAGTCGCGTTTCGTTCTGTTAGTGGTAACCGAGGCCGAAAGGTTTCACGGACTTCACACATCCGTACGCGCACTCAAGCAGCTCCGAAGGCGAGGTTGACGATCTACGGTTCAGACAACAGAATAGCCTTGACGTGTATCAACCCCGAAAAACGAGATTGCTTAAGGTTAGCGCCGCCGCGGTACTGACGCTCGTTGTGTCCTGTGGCGGCACGGCTCCGCGCCCGACTCTGGCACGCGCGCAATCATACTCCGTCATCACCGAACAGGCTGATCCGCTCGCCGGCACCCTGACAATCTCGATCAAGGTGGCCGGTCCGGCTACTCAATCTAATTTCAAGTCCGCGGCCGAATCGTTGATTGCCGAACGCAAGTCGGAATACAGGCACATCACGGTAAAGTCATACGCCGAAAACGCGGCCGCGAGCGATCCGCCGGCTGCAATCTCCCGGCTCGAGAACGATTCTGTCTCGCACGTTTTCAATGCCCGGACTGAAACTGAAAGAATTCAGACTCACTGACGATATGACTTGCAGCGCGGCAACATCTCTATTGACCGATGACGAGATCAACCGCAGGTTGCCATTGCTCGACGGCTGGACGAGAGGTGAGAATTGGATCGAGAAAACCTATCGCTTCAAGAATTTTCTGCGAGCGATCGCTTTCGTCAATGCCGTAGCTTTCGTTGCCGAGCAGTCTAATCATCATCCGGACATCGCGATCCATTACAACGAAGTGACGCTTCGCAATTGGACTCACGCTGCTGGCGGTTTGACTGCGTACGATTTTGAACTCGCGGCGAAGATCGATTCACTGGTCGAATCAAAAAAGCAGCAGGCAGCATCGTAGGAATAGAAACTGGAAATCAGGAGCAACCGATGGCACTTATTTCAGAAGAGAATCAAGAAACAATTCGAAAGCACTTCGACGAGGCGCTGAGCGGCGATGTCGAGATCGTGATGTTCACCGAACGTGAGTCGCCGATCATCATTCCGGGCAAACAACCGTGCGAGACTTGCGCGGACACGCAAGCGCTTCTGGAAGAAGTCACGGCGCTGTCCGATAAGCTCACGCTCACCGTCCGCGAAATCTCAAGCGCAAAAGAAGAAGCATTTGCGTTGGGGATCGATCGAGTGCCCGCGTTTGTCTGCAAAGGCGCCGCCCGCGGCAGAGTTCGCTTTTTTGGCATACCGTCGGGTTATGAATTCTCCGCGTTGATCGCCGATCTTGTCGATGTGTCGACCGGCACTACGAACCTCTCGGATGAAACTCGCGAGTACCTCAGCACTCTGACCGAGAACGTGAATATCAAAGTATTCACTACACCCAACTGACCGTACTGCCCGGCTGCGGCCAGTTTGGCCCACCAAATGGCAGTTGAAAGCGAACAAGTAACAGCCGACGTAATCGAGGCGATGGAATTCCCGGATCTCGCGAGCCGCTACGGTGTAAGGGGCGTTCCAAAGATCGTGATCAACGAAACCACTGAATTCGTTGGCGCTTTGTCCGAATCGGAATATCTTGCTCACGTCCGCGCGGCCGTTGAACCGAATGGGAGGACTCAGTAGCGGGCGTTCAGAGTACCGGCTTTAGCCGGGTTTTGCAGTACGAAAGAACACTACCCGACTAAAGTCGGTACTCTGAACGCCCGCATTAGTCGGGTAGTGCCATCGCGATAGAATACTACCCGACTAAAGTCGGTACTCTGAACACCTGCATTAGTCGGGTAGTGCCGTCGCGATAGAATACTACCCGACTAAAGTCGGTACTCTGAACGCCCGCATAATTCAGTCTTTGCGGTCAGGAGAGCACTACCCGACTAAAGTCGGTACTCTGAACGCCCGCATAATTCAGTCTTTGCGGTCAGGAGAACACTACCCGGCTAAAGTCGGTACTCTGAACACCTGCATTACACTGAACGCCCGCGGTTGAACTCTGCGCATTCATCGACTATCGTGTTGCCCTCGCACCACTCACCGGAAAGGACTCGCCATGGACTTTGAATACTCCGACAAGGTGAAAGCGCTTCAGCAAAGACTCGGCGCTTTCATGGACGAATATGTTTATCCCAACGAGAAGACCTTTTATCAACAAATCGAACAAGGCAATCGATGGGAACCAACAGCGATCATTGAAGAGCTAAAACCGAAGGCGCGCGCCGCGGGGTTGTGGAATCTCTTCCTGCCCGAGAATCCTTACGGCGAAGGTTTGTCGAATCTTGAATACGCGCCGCTTTGCGAAATCATGGGCCGCTCCACGATGGCGCCCGAAGTGTTCAACTGCTCGGCGCCGGACACCGGCAACATGGAAGTGCTCGCGCGATACGGAAGCGAAGAGCAAAAAGAGCGATGGCTAAAGCCGCTGCTCGACGGCGAAATTCGCTCCTGCTTTGCGATGACCGAGCCCGCGGTTGCGTCGTCGGATGCGACTAACATCCAGGCGAGCATAGTTCGCGACGGCGACAGCTACGTCATCAACGGGCGAAAGTGGTGGAGTTCAGGCGCGGGCGACCCTCGCTGCAAGATCGCGATTTTCATGGGCAAGACCGATCCGTCAGCGCAAATTCACAAACAGCAATCGATGATCCTCGTGCCGATGGACACGCCGGGCGTCAGAATCGAGCGAATGCTCACGGTGTTCGGCTATGATCACGCGCCGCACGGCCACGGCGAGGTGGTTTTCGAAAACGTGCGAGTGCCCGCTTCGAATATTCTGCTCGGCGAAGGACGAGGCTTCGAGATCGCGCAGGGACGGCTTGGGCCAGGCCGCATTCATCACTGCATGCGACTGATCGGATTGGCGGAGCGCGCGCTCGAAACGATGTGCAAGCGAGTTCGCTCGCGGGTAGCGTTCGGCAAGCCGATCGCGGCGCAGGGAACGATTCGCGCTGACATCGCGACTTCGCGAATCGAGATCGAGCAATCCCGGCTGCTGACGTTGAAAGCGGCTTACATGATGGACACCGTCGGCAACAAAGCGGCGCGCGCCGAGATTGCGATGATCAAAGTGGTCGCGCCGAGCATGGCATTGCGAGTGATTGATCGCGCGATTCAGGCTTGCGGAGGCGGCGGCGTGTGTCAGGACTTCGAGCTTGCGGCGGCGTGGGCGGGCGCGCGGACCTTGCGGCTCGCGGACGGACCCGATGAAGTCCATCGCGAAGCAATCGCGAAACACGAGTTGAGGAAGCACGAGTAGTCTCGCTTCGACTAACCGTCGAAACGAAGGACCCCTACTTTTTCGAGCAACCGCAGGTAATCAGAGACTTCCTCAACCGCTACCGGACCGTAGGCGGCCGTGATGAAATCTCGAATAGCCTGAATGCTGCGCTTGCCGTCGACCAGATTCAGAATCTCGTAGAGAACTATTTCTCCATTCGCCCGCGAGCTGATGCGCTCGATCGGGCGCAGGTCTTCGCCACTCGCGCGGTCAGCGACGTAATCGTAGTAGTAAACATTCATCGGCCCGGATACTTTTCGCGTTGGCACCCGGCCGAAGTCGGCGGTCACCGAACGCGGACGGGACGCTTCTTTTGGATTGCGAGGCTTCTGGTCTTTCGGTTCCTCGCGAGCTTCCAGAGTGAATACCACCCGCTTGCCTTTGCGTTGCTCACTCAGCACGCCGGTAAGCAGCAACCACATCCCGCTCAATTGATCGATTTGATTCTCGACCTTCGTCGCGAGGGCCTTGTCTTCGGGCGCAAGCATCAGCACCGATGAGAGCGCCTCAGCGTCGTGCTCGAGCGAACGCGCGATGAGGTTGCGAGACTCATCGCCGGCGGATGGGATACCAGATGCCTCAATCGCGTGCGCCCGATCGCGCGTGACGGGCACTCGCGCAACGGCGCGAGCGAAGACCTCGTCGGCCAGGCGCGCTGCTTCGCGAGCGCCCGCGTGCGCCAGAAAATAACCAGACGCCGCCGCGATGAAAGAAGAGCGTTTCATCTTGGTTGGATCGATGTTGGCCGGAGTGTCGTTGTTGGTGTGAATGAAAACGTCGGGCCAATCACGCAGATAAATCGCCGGGACGCGGAACGTGCCTTCCTGATAGACATCGTGATCGGAACCCATCTCAAATGGTGTCGAATCGGCAACGAAGCTGTCTTTGCTGCCGCCCGGTGAGACCAGCGCATCCTCGAAACCGGCTCCCGCAGCCGCTTTCATGCTGCCCGCGATGACGTAGTCTCCGAAGATATCTCCGACGGTATCAACGCAACTCGGGAGCGACGCCGGCGTGTGAGTCACGTGCAGCACCGACTTTGTGATCGCGTAATTGCCTCCGACCATATCGCAATGCACGACCGCCTTCATTCGACGGACGATCTCAGGATGCGAAGCGAAGTAAGCAACGGTGCCGCTGATTTCGGGCGGCCAGATGAATCGAATCGTCCGCCGGGGAGCTTCGATCTCGCCGCGCTTTATTAAGGTCATCAGCGTGCGAGCGACTTCCAAGATCGCCGCCGCGCCCGAAGCGTTGTCGTTAGCGCCGGGCCGTTGATGACAGAGGTGGCACGAGTAAACGATCTCTTCGTTTGCTGCCGATGTCCCGGCAATCACGGCCGATACGACGTCGTAGTTGCTCTGCGTAAGCTCGGCTTTCACAGTCGCGTGAAGCGTGATCTGCTCGCCGCGCGCAAGCCGGGCCTGATACTCACGCGCGCGCCGAAGCGAGATCATGAACGCGAACTTGTTTTTCGAATTGTACGGCGACAGATGCCCCCACCGGACGTTATCGGCGTAATCGCCGGACCAACCCGTGACTTGATTCTGCTGATAACTGAGAATGCCCGCGGCGCCGCGTTCGTCGCACGCCATCTTGTGAACGCCGGCTACGCCTCCGCCCGCGAGCACGATGTGACCCGCCACGTCTTTGCCCTCGTAGTCTTTCGCGGACGTGCCCATTCCGACATCGACGAGCGTCGTCGTTGCTTCGGCGCTCTGCGAGTAATCCGCAAGTGCGACTCGCATCTCATCCCAGTCCGCGACCTTTGTCTTGCGCGGTTCGATCTCCCACAACTCGCCGCGTTCTGCTTCCCACCCGGGCGCGGACTTCAGCGTGTAGTAGGTCTTCTCTCCGTCCGCGGGAAATCGTTCGATCTGCACCTGCGAAAGGCCGTATTCTTTTGCCTTGTCAGCAATGTACTGTGCAGCCTTCGAGAAACCCGACGAAGCTTGCACGCGATGATATCGAGCGAGCTCGGTCACGGTGTCTTTCGCAACCAATCCGCTGATCTCCGACGAGAGCGCGGTTACTTCCTTATCGGTGAGCAGGTTTGTTTTGGTGAATTGATTTTGTTGAGACTGCGCGGCAACCGGACCGGACAGCGCTTGAAACAGAAAGACCCACAGGACCAGGAGCGAGACGGCGTTTTGCATTTGTTTGATGGCCTCTTCTTTGTTGTCGCGTCAGTCGCACAAAGGTATCAGACGACGCGATTCGGGAGATGCATTTTAACCTAATGGCGTGACGTGAACGCAAACCTTTGCGTGAGCGGGGAGGGCTGGAGTGTGCGATCGGCGCTAGTCAGTTAGCGAGAAGTTTATCTTGGCATAAATGTCAGCCATCCGAAGTGTGCACGGCACTGACTTCAACTGGATTGTGTCCTCAAGATTGTTAGTTTCATACAGAAGCCAACTTCCGTCCGCTTGGCCCGTGTGATGCTCGACGTGAGGCCGGTCTTGCGCAATCAGCAGGTACTCGACGAAGGATTCAATCGTTCGATACTGCTCGAACTTTCTGCCTCGGTCGTAATCCTCGGTTGATTTGGATAGGACCTCGATGATCAAAGCGGGATTCACCAGCGTGTCTTTTTGTTCGTCGCTAAACCGAGGCTCTTCGCAAAGTACGATGACATCGGGATAAGTGTAGAGCCCGGTCGGCGAAACTTTGACGCGCAAGTCCGCCGAATAAACCTGGCAAGGCCCCTCTTTCAACTGCGAGCCAAGCGCGACTACCGAATTGGTCACGATCAATACGTGATATCGGCTCGCTCCGCCCATCGCGAAGATCTCGCCGTTGTAATACTCGTGCTTGGCTTCACAGCTTCGCTCAAGGGCGAGATATTCATCCGGGGTGTAGAGTGTTTTGGGATTACTGGCCATTCCTCGACTTTCCCGTTACACATCAAGAGACGACGATTTTATCATAGCTCCGATCTGTTCAAACCCACGATCTTGGAGAGGAGACGAGGCGTTTCACTTCCTTCGCAGATTCATTCGAGCCTGGGCGATCGACATCGCGGCCGCGTATGCGTATCCGCAAAGGTAGATCATCAAAAACGGAAGAGTGCCGAAGATCCCGCTATCGACCGCGTACCAGATCGTGAACACAAAGTAGATCGCGAACAACAACTCGAGCAGCGGGAACTCGAGGCGGCGGGGAACATAGCTCTTCTTGACCCATATCGTGTCGGTCGTGTTCTCGATTCGGTACTTTGGCGTGCGCACGAACGGGGTCTTCACTCCGAGCACGGCTTCCAGAACCGCTCGCGCGTTCGAGAACGTCAGCGCGATTCCCATGCTCATCACGAACGGAATGTACTTGAGCGATTTCTTCCAGGTGTCCGGATGCAGATAGCGCTGCGTGACGACGTAATAGACGATCACCGACAGCGTCGAGAAAGTGAGAATCGGGACATCGAGCGCGAACAGGTGAAAGAGTCCCTGGTTGTAGCGAACGATCAGTATCGGAAAGTTGATCAACGCCAGCACGATCACCAGCGGCGCGGCGAGATTGCCTGTCAGTCGAAAGAACTGCTCGAGCTTCACACGCAAGGGCAAACGCGGATCGTGCCACATTCGGCGAAGCAACTTCATCCCGACTTGCACGACGCCCTTTGCCCAGCGGCGCTGCTGCGACTTGAATGCGTTTATCTCGACCGGGAGTTCGGCCGGCACATCGTCGTCGGCCAGATAAACAAATCGCCAGCCCATCAGTTGCGCGCGATATGAAAGATCGGTGTCCTCGGCGAGCGTGTCGTGTTGCCAGCCGCCCGACCACTCGATCGCTTCGCGGCGCCACATACCGGCAGTGCCGTTGAAATTGAAGAAGCCGCCGCATCGATTGCGCGCGACCTGTTCGATCACAAAGTGCCCGTCGAGCATGATTGCTTGCACTTTGGTGAGCAGCGAGTAGTCCGCATTGATATGACTCCAACGCATCTGAACCATGCCGACTCGCTCGTCGGTGAAGAAGTCGAGCATCTTGCTGATGCAATCGGGACGGGGAACAAAGTCGGCGTCGAATATCAAAACCAATTCGCCCGAAGATTTCTTGAGCCCCGCTTCGAGCGCGCCAGCCTTGAAACCTTCGCGGTTTTCGCGGTGATGATAGACAATGTCAACACCCTGAGCGAAGTATTTGTTTACCGCGGCCGAAGCTATCTGTTGCGTGTCGTCGGTTGAATCATCCAGCACCTGGATCTCGAGCAACTCGCGCGGATACTCGAGCTTGACCACCGCGTCGATCAAACGCTCGGCGACATACATTTCATTGAACAACGGAAGCTGGACGGTCACTCGAGGCAAGCGGCCGGGTGCGTATCGAGCCTTCGGTTGCGGTTTGTGTTTTTGATAGCGCAGAAACAGATAAACCAGCCGGTAGCGATACACGCCGTACACCGAAAGCAATCCGAGAATCCCGAAGTAGACGAACATGAAATAAACATCGAGCGCGTCGTTGACATTCAGGTAGCTGATGTTACCCGCGGGATAGCGGCCGCCATGCGTCGATGACGAAGCAACAAACTTGTCGATCGCAGTGTTGCCGGTCTCGGCAAGCGGCATCGCGAGGAGTTCAACCTGCGTGGTCTTGCCCGCTTGAACCGTGACCGAACCAAGAATGCGATCGAGTCCCGAGCACTCGGAGGCCAGGACGTAGTTACCAGGCTCGAGCGATTCAAAAGAGAAGGTGCCTTTTGCGTCGGTGACCGTTTCGGTCTCGCGCCCGGTTGCTTTGTCGCGAGCCTTAACGGTCAGGCCGGCCATGATGTAGCCGCGCACTTCGATTATCTTGCCCTGAATCGAGGGCTCAGTTGCGGCGTGAGCTAGCGCGGAAAGGAAAATGATGAGGATACCGGGCAGGGCCGATCTTATTAGCTTCTTCATTTGATTCCTAATTATGACTGCCGCGAACTCGGAAGCGGGGTTATTACTCTCCTCGTCCAGTCAAGCGGAGAGTATAGGGATGAAATGCGTTGATTTCAAGATTTGCGCAGATGAAGCTTGTCGCGGGAGTGAACGAAGAGGTCAATATGTTGGCGGCGCGCTTCCGGGGTAAGGCGGTTCACCGGGAGCCGCGGTTGACCCGTATTCTGATGGGAAACCCGGACCCGGAGGCGGTCCCTGTGGAGGATACGGCTGGCCCTTGCGCTTCTCGAATATGGCTGTCCCAATCACGCCCCCGACTGCCGCCATACCGATCGCGACGATCGCAAACACAAGCCATATCGCCAATGAAACAAATATTGGATGGTCCTGCATCGTCGCGACGAATTGCCTCAACGTCTCGCGAGTAGCTACGTCGCTGATTGCATCGGACCGCGTTTGCACCTGGGTGACCGACGCCGACCATTGAAGCAAACTGAGCGGGACTCCGATAACCAGATAGACGAATGAGCCGACAACGCCGGCTGATGCGCCGGCTCCGGCGCCGTCGCCTTTGGTGACTGGAAGCAGGGGTGACCTTTTGATCAACAGGTATGCAGCCAGTGCCCCGCCTACGATTCCCCAACCGCAGCAACAAAAGTTGCCGAGTGACACGATTGGGATGACGGAACCCAGCCCGAGCACGAGCCCGCCGAGGAGAGCCGGTTGTAGTTTTGAGGGTCTTTCAACCATCGTCAGAATCGCACAACCGTATCAGGGCCGCCTTCGATGTGAACTGTGTCGATAAAGCGAACGCGCTTCGTTCGCTCCGTCGCCATGATGATCGAAGAAGTGCGAGTGCCTGTTCCAAAAAATCGCACGCCGCGCAGGATCGTTCCGTCGGTCACGCCCGACGCGGCAAAGATCAGCTTTTTACCAGGCGCAAGATCATCCGTGTCGTAGATGCGGCGCGGATCGCTTATGCCCATTTCCTTCATTCGCTCGATCACGCCTTCGGGAATTCGGCTGCGGTCCTCAACGTCTTCGAGCTGGTCCTTCAACACGAACCGAGCGAGTATCTGCCCGTTCAAGCACTTCATCGCCGCCGCCGTCAGCACGCCTTCCGGAGCGCCGCCCGTTCCCATCACCGCATGCACGCCCGAGCCTGCCACCGCTGCCGAGATGCCCGCTGAAAGATCGCCGTCGGTTATCAACCTGATTCGAGCGCCCGCCTCGCGAATATCCTTGATCAACCTCTCGTGACGAGGCCGCTCGAGCACGATTACGACCAGGTCTTCGATGTCGCGATTCAATCGGCGCGCGATGCTGCGAAGGTTGTCCTTGACCGGCGCATCCAGATCGACCGCGCCTTTTGACGAGGGCCCGACGATCAGTTTTTGCATGTACACATCGGGCGCGCGAAGCAGGCCGCCTTTTTCCGCGCAGGCCATCACCGCGATTGCGTTGCCTGATCCGGTCGCGCACAAATTAGTTCCCTCGAGCGGATCGACCGCAATATCGACCTCCGGAAACTGATCGCCATCCTCGACGTCGGAGTGATGCCCAAGCCCGACTTTCTCGCCAATGTACAACATCGGAGATTCATCGCGTTCGCCTTCGCCGATGACGATCTCGCCGAGCATCGGCACGGTATCCATCACCTCGCGCATCGCTTCGACCGCGGCGTGATCCGAGTATTTGCGATCACCCTGCCCCATCGTTTGCGCCGAAGCGATGGCCGCGGCTTCGACTACGCGGAGGAAGTCGAGCCCCAATTCGTGCTCCATCTTTCGTTCTCGCATAAGTCCTCCAGTATGAGTGCGACATCAGCTTAAGGGGAGTTGATAATGATTCAACGACCGTGCTTTTTCAAGGGCGCTGGGTTTGCCCGCTGGAGGCTTGGTGCACCGGCGAACGAGATTATGCCTTGCGGAGACTTGATGAGACGCAGGAGGCTCGTCTCTTCTCGGTTTCGTGTTCCGTGTCACAGGCTGCCGGATTCCATGAAAAGACCTTTGGGGTGCGCCAAGAGCACTGCTGGTTACGGAAGGCTTGAACGATCGCGGGTCCGCGGTTAACCCCACGCAGGTTCGAACTGCATTTTGGGCGCTTTGCTTGACGTTGAACTGACCGGCTTCTAAACTGGAATTCAACACAACGAAGACGCACCACAACTTACGACTAATCTTTTTGGCGCGTGTTCAAACCCGCTGGTAGAGAATGATGGAACATAATCTTTTCAACACACTTCAAGGCTTCAAAACCGAAAGCGGTTCGGGCGGCAGCTTCTATTCCCTGCCTGAACTTGAACGTCAGGGCGTTGGACCAGTCTCGAAACTCCCCGTCAGCATTCGCATAGTGCTCGAATCGGTTCTTCGAAATTACGACGGCAAACGAATCACCGAAGACAACGTGCGCAGGCTTGCGAACTGGAAGCCAAACGAGTTGCGCACCGAAGAGATCCCTTTCGTCGTCGCGCGCATTCTGCTTCAGGATTTCACCGGCGTTCCCCTGCTCGTTGATCTTGCCGCGATGCGTTCGGCTGCCGCGCGTGTGGGCAAGAGCCCAAAGATCATCGAGCCGCTTGTACCCGTCGATCTTGTCATCGACCACTCGGTTCAGGTTGATTTCGCAAGCTCGCCCGATGCCCTGCGGCTGAACATGGAAATGGAGTTCAAACGCAATCGCGCGCGCTATCAATTTCTGAAGTGGGGCATGCAGGCCTTCGATAGTTTCAAAGTTATCCCTCCGGGCATCGGTATCTGTCACCAGGTCAATCTCGAATACCTGGCGAAAGGCGTCCAGGAAAAAGACGGCGTCTTCTATCCCGATACGCTTGTTGGTACTGATTCTCACACAACGATGGTTAACGGATTGGGCATCGCCGGATGGGGAGTGGGCGGCATCGAAGCCGAAGCAGGAATGCTCGGGCAGCCCGTCTACTTTCTCACGCCCGATGTCGTCGGTGTTCATCTGACAGGCAAGTTGAGAGAAGGTGTGACGGCAACGGACCTGGTGCTGACGATTACCGAAATGCTGCGAAAGGCAAAGGTCGTCGGCAAGTTTGTCGAGTATCACGGCGAAGGCGCGGCCTCGCTTTCAGTCACCGACCGCGCGACCATCGCCAATATGTCTCCCGAGTACGGTGCTACGATCGGCTTCTTCCCGATTGATGAACAGACTTGCGCATACTACAAAGCCACGGGCCGCTCGGATGAACAAGTAGACTTGATTCGTAGCTACTTCACAGCACAGGGTATGTTTGGAATGCCCGGCGAAGGCGAATGCGATTACAGCACGTTGCTCGAACTCGATCTCTCGTCAGTCGTGCCGAGCGTCTCCGGTCCCAAGCGCCCGCAGGATCGAATCGCGCTTCCGGATCTCAAGAGCAAGTTCCTCGAGCTTCTTCAAAAACCGCTCGGCGAGAACGGTTACAACAAATCGCAAGGCGAAATCGGACAGCGCTTTCCCGCGGCGATTGGGTTAAGGCACAACGATACGCACACGGGCGGCGGGGAACAGCGGACCGAGACGGCTCCGGTCGCCGTGCACAACGCCACAAGCGCGATGAACACGAGCGTGGCCAGCGAAACCGAGATGATGAACAACCGGCCGACGCCCGATCGTGTTGAAGAGAGCGAGGCCGCTCTGTTCCACGGCAAGATCGATCTCGGCCACGGCGATGTTTTGATCGCGGCAATCACTTCGTGCACCAATACTTCGAATCCGAGCGTGATGATTGCGGCCGGACTGGTCGCAAAAAAAGCGAGCGAGAGAGGAATGACGCTGCGCCCGGCTGTGAAAGCGTCGCTTGCGCCCGGTTCGCGCGTGGTCACCGATTATCTCGAGAAGACCGGGCTTCAGTATTACCTCGATCAACTGGGCTTCAATCTGGTTGGCTACGGCTGCACGACCTGCATCGGCAATTCTGGTCCGCTCGATCCCGGCATTGAAGAAGTTATCAGCAAGCAGGACCTCGTTGGCGCAAGCGTCCTCAGCGGCAATCGCAACTTCGAAGCGCGCGTGCATCAGAGCGTCAAGGCAAATTTCCTGATGAGCCCGCCGCTTGTCGTCGCGTTTGCATTGGCCGGACGAGTCGATATCAACCTCGACGCTGAGCCACTCGGAAAAGACAAAGACAATCGCGATGTTTATCTCCGAGACATCTGGCCCAGTTCCGAAGAGGTGAAGCGATACCTCGAAGCGGCGTTCGACGCGGAAACGTTTCGCCGGCGCTACAGCAACTTCGTCGAAGCGAACCCGCTGTGGAATGAGATTCCTTCCGTCGCAAGCGAAGTGTACGAGTGGGATTCCGAATCGACCTACATTCAGGACCCGCCGTATTTCGAAGGCTTCTCGATGGAACACGGCCGCGCGTCTGAAATCAGAAACGCGCGAGCGCTTGCGATCTTTGGCGATTCGGTCACAACGGATCACATCAGCCCCGCGGGCGCGATCAAGCCCAGCTCACCGGCGGGACTCTATCTTCAGTCGCAGGGCGTGGCCATCGCGGACTTCAACAGCTACGGCGCGCGCCGGGGAAACGATCGAGTGATGACTCGCGGAACGTTCGCGAACGTGCGAATCAAAAACCTGATGGTGCCCGGTGTCGAGGGCGGAGTGACGATTCATCAACCCGGCGGCGAGCGCATGAGCATCTACGACGCGGCGATGAAATATCAGGCTGAGAACACACCGCTGATCGTTCTTGCGGGTCAGGAGTACGGGACAGGGAGCTCGCGGGACTGGGCGGCGAAAGGAACAAAGCTGCTTGGTGTGAGCGCGGTGATCGCTCAGAGTTTCGAGCGAATACATCGATCGAACCTTGTCGGGATGGGAGTGCTGCCGTGTCAGTTCAGAGAAGGCGTGAACGCGGCTTCTTTGAAGCTCAATGGCAGCGAGACGTTTGACCTCACTGGATTCGAAAGAGGAATCGAGCCTCGCCAGGAATTGACGTTGACGATCCATCGCCCGAGCGGCGACGAGCAAGTTCCGGTGACGCTACGCATCGACACGCCGATTGAAGTTGAGTATTACCTGCACGGAGGGATTCTGCCTTACGTGTTGCGACAGTTGATCTCGCAACTTTGAATTGATGGGCTTCGGCCGATTGTCCTATCGAGTTACAATGCTTGCGAGAGGATAGGCAATGACAACAACCATAGAGGCCGTGTATGAACGGGGTGTCCTTCGTTTGAAGGAACCAGTAGCGCTCGCGGATGGGACTATCGTCGAAGTCACGATCACTACAAGTGAGCCTCCTGGCGAGACACCCGCCGAAATACTCTCAGCGATCGCCTCTCTTCCCGTTGAGGGGGATGGCCAACCCTTCTCGGGTAGAGACCACGATAAGATCCTGTACGGCGAGAAAAATAAACCATGATCTTTGTCGATACCGGCGCGTGGTTCGCGAGCGTCGTGCCTTCGGATGTCGACCACGCCGCAGCTTCTCAATGGCTGAAAGAAAAAACCGAGCGGCTCCTAACGACCGACTACATCATTAACGAAACACTCACGCTACTCAGGGCGCGCGGCGAGTCGACGCGCGCGATTCGTATGGGCGAACAATTCTTTGGCGGCGCTCTCGCAAAGGTCTACTTTCTGACCGAAGATGACATACTCGCCACGTGGGAGGTCTTTCGCAAGTTCTCTGACAAAGACTGGAGCTTCATGGACTGCTCGAGCAAAGTAGTGATGGAAAGAATGGGAATTACTCGAGCGTTCTGTTTCGATCACCATTTCGTCCGGTTTTGATCGATTGTTGTCGTGCCGTAAGAATGGACTACTCGGCCTTGTGGGATTGCAGATCACTTCACTCCGCTCAATTTCTTCACTTCTTCAAGAATCGTTTCGTCCAGAGGCCTGTCCTGTGGGTCCTTGCCTACGTGCAGGAATCGAATCTTGCCTTCCCTGTCGAGAATGAATACCGATGGATGGGCGATCCCGTCGTGTTCGGCCGCGTTAACGATGCCATACGACGCAATCGTCTTCTTGTCGGCATCCGAGAGTATTTGGAACTTCGCGCCGGTTGTTTGAGCCATCGACCAGGCGAATGATTGCTCGTCGACGCTGACGGCAATCAACTCCGCGCCCGCTCGTTTGATCTTGTCGTAATCCTCAGCCAGCCTGGTGAGTTGCTGTGTGCACGCGCCTCACCAGAAGCCTCGATAGAAGATCAGCACGACCGGCGATTTCTGGGTGTACTCCGAGAGTATCACCAGCTTGCCGTCGCCGTTTGGCAGCGCGAAGTCTGGGGCCTTGTCGCCAAGCTTCAAGAAAGTGTGAGGCCCGCTCGGTGGAAGCGGTTTTGGAGGCGCGAGCGGCGATTGACCCGATTGAGCGAAAACGCCGGCAGTCAGGAAGATCAAGATGAGGGTGCCAAATGCCAATTTCATGAGTAACCAAAATCTAATTCGCGGCGTGAACCATTGTCAATGTCACCGGGCGCGGCAGCTTCTCCCGCTTCGCCCAATATCAGCCTCTCTGCCTGGCAGGCGTCCGAGCCAAGTGAAATCACACCTCTGCTGAGAAGTCTGCAGGCCGGACACGTGCGCATTCGCGTTCCCTGCTGCTAGAATCTCGCTTTCATTCAGGAGACACAAATGAGCGAATCAGGAACTGCAATTGGCAGCAGCGGGGAACAATTGTTCGAAGCATTCTTAAACCGGCACGACGATCAGGTTTGGCGCGAAATCATTCACGCGCTCGGTCCGGACATTCACGAAGTGGATCGAGCGGCCACGGAGATTTGGTTTTCATTTTTTCCGCTGGCGCTCTTGCGGGCGCTCGAACGAGCGGACGACCCGGAACGACTTGCACGCAAGCTTTCACTTCAAGGCAAGTACCTCCTCAAGGACCAGATCGATGCTTCGCACGCGTTTCTTCACGGGCATCGATATTGGCCGCGGGTCAAAGCGGCGGTCAGCGAGTTGGCTTCATCGACGGGCGCGCCCGCGAGCCTCGATCTTGCAACATTGATAAGAGAAGCCGCCGCGAATGCCGCGAGCAGTTTGAAGGTTGATCGGTCACTAGTCACCGGAATCGCGGCCGTAGCCTTCATGACGCTTCAACATGTTGGCGTTGCTGCACTCAAAGCGGCGCCTGGTAACATCGGTAAAGTTGCCGATCAGTCGCCAGAAGAAATCGTGAGGCAACGAAAACGCGATGATTCGCAAGGACTGTTCAGTTTTCTTCGCCCGGACAAGATTTTCACGATCACTTTCGACGAACGCGATCCGCTGGCGACATTCAAACTTATCAACACACAGCATCTGACGACCGCCGCCGCAAACGACAAGCGCGAGCATCACCTCGGCGAGCCTCGCTGTATTCCCGGCGAAGGCCCGATCCCGGTTCAGTGCCGGTCGGCTTCTTGCGGTACCTGCTGGGTAGGAGTGCTCGCGGGCGCGGAGAAGCTTTCCGAAGTTCGCGAGCTCGAATGGCGGCGGATCAAGGAGTTCGGCTACATCGAGACCGACGAGCCGCGTCCGCTAATCAGGCTCGCGTGTCAGGCCGAAGCTTTCGGTAATGTGTCGATCGTGATCGCGCCATGGAACGGTGTGTTCGGCCGGCACATTCGCGCCGAAGCCGACGCCGAAGGACAAGAGCACGAGAGCTCCGTTTCGTAACCCATGAATGTGCTGATCATCGGAGGAACGCGGTTTATCGGACCGCGAGTCGCGCGGCGTCTTGTTGAATACGGGCACAACGTAACGCTCTTTCATCGAGGGCAGACCGAGTACAACCTTCCAGCTCCGGTGAATCACATCTACGGCGACCGGCGCGAGCTTTCAAGTTTTACTTCGGCGTTCAAACAAGCCTCTGCCGACATCGTGCTTGACATGATCTGTTACAACGAGCGCGAGGCATCGGACTTGATCCAGACATTCCGAGGTATCGCGAAGCGCGTCGTCGTTGCCAGCAGCATGGATGTGTACAAGCTTACGGGTGCTTGTTGGGGCTCGAATCCGGCACGCCCGATCCGAACCCGCTGACCGAGCGCTCGCCCCTTCGAGAAAGCCGATTCCCTTATCGATCACGGGCCGGCAGCCCCGACGACATGGTTTATGACTACGACAAAATTCCAGTCGAGCAAGTGGTGATGAACGACACAAAGTTGGCCGGTACCGTTCTGAGACTGCCGGCGGTTTATGGGCCAGGCGACCATCGCGCGTTCGATTATTTGAAACGCATGACAGATGGCCGGCGGACGATTTTGCTGGAAAAGAAACACGCTCGATGGCGATGGACCCGCGGATACGTTGAGAACGTCGCCCGCGCGATTGCGCTCGCGCTGATTGACGATCGCGCAACGGGTCGCATTTACAACATCGGAGAATCCGAGGCGCTGACAGAATCGGAGTGGATCGAGCGCATCGGGCGCGCGGCAGACTGGCGCGGAGAAGTAGTCACATTGAGTAAGGAGTCGATGCCCGAGCATCTTGCCGTTCCCTACAACTTTGATTATCACCTTCGCGCTGACACAAGCCTGATAAGAAATGAGCTCGGTTATTCGGAACAGGTGCCGCTTGACGAGGCGATGCGAGAAACCGTCGTGTGGGAGCGCGCTCATCCGCCCGAGCCGGTGGATGAGAAGCGGTTCAACTACGCAGCGGAAGATGAATCGCTCGCAAGGGCACACCCCACGCTCGGCTGATCACCTATGTTCCTGCTCGACAGACCTTCGGATGAGGCAATCTCGAGGCCGAACCAATTGCTTGCAAGTCTCGAATATCCATTGACTCGGATGTTGCAGAAGCGATTTGCTCGTGATTCGATGCAGGCGATGCAACGTAGCGCAAACCGCTAGCTTTCGTATTCGCTGGCAGCGCGCGCCATCACAGTCTTATAATCCGCTCGTCATCATCAGTGGATCTATCAAGCCAACAGGAGAAGAGCAATGCTTAGAGTGCGGGCGATGCTCATGTTATGCGCGTTGGGAGTCGGGTACGCGCCGGTGTTTGCGCAGGACGCGGCCGGCATCAACGCAAAGATTCGAAAGGAAGCAACTGACAACTCACAGATCATGCGCACGATGCATTTTCTGACCGATGTCTACGGCCCACGCCTGACCGGCTCGCCTAATCTGAAAGCCGCGGGCGAATGGGCGATCAAGCAGATGACCGCGTGGGGATTTGAGAACGGGCATCTCGAGCCGTGGGACTTCGGGCATCCGGGTTGGGCGAACGAGCGCTTCTCGGGATTCATAGTTTCACCGGTGAAGGACACGCTTACGTGCGAAGTTCTTTCGTGGACGCCGGGAACGAATGGGCCGGTGACCGCTCGCGTCCAGCAAATCGTCTTGCCGGAAAAGCCAACGCAGGACGAGTTCACCGCTTACCTTGCGACGATCAAAGATAAAGTCAAAGGCAGGATCGTGCTTGCGGGAAAGAGTCAGTTGGTTCCGGTGACAATCGCTCCGCCCGCTCGCCGGCAGGACGATAAGCAAGCGAAAGAACGATACGATCCGAACAATCCGAACGCGGGCCAGTTTCGCGGAGGACCTCGCGGGAATCAGGAAGTGCCCGACCCAACCAAGCTGACCGCTCGGCAGATCGACGAACAACTCGATCATTTTTTTGTCGCAAACGGCGCGCTGATTCGTGTGAACGACGCGGGCCGCGAGCACCGTCAGATTCGCGCGTTCAACAATCGAACGTTCGACGCCGCAAAAGCGATCCCGACGGTTGTGATGAGCAACGAGGACTACGGGCGCGTCTCGCGCATTCTCGGCGACGGCACGCCGGTCGAGCTTGAATTCAACATCGTCAATCGCTGGTTCCCCGAAGGCAAGACGGCTTACAACACGATCGCCGAGATAACGGGCTCGGACAAGAAGGACGAAGTTGTAATGCTCGGCGGGCATCTGGATTCGTGGCACTCCGCGACCGGCGCTACGGACAATGCGATAGGCTGCGCGGTGATGATGGAAGCAGCGCGAATTCTCAAAGCCATTGGCGTAAAGCCTCGTCGCACAATTCGAGTGGCGTTGTGGAGCGGTGAAGAACAGGGCTTGCTCGGGTCACAGGCTTATGTGAAAGAGCACTTCGGATCGTTTGAAGACCCGAAGCCGGACTACCTCAAATTCGCGGGCTACTTCAACATCGATTCGGGGACAGGCCGCGTGCGAGGCGCCGGCGTGTTCGGCCCGCCGGAAGCGGCGGCAATGGTGAGAGAGGCTCTTGCACCATTCGAAGACATCGGTGTGATGGGCGCGATATCGTCCAAGAGCCGTGCTCTTGGAGGGTCGGACAACGGGGCGTTCAATCAGGCGGGGCTGCCGGGAATCGGAATGGGTCAGGACCCGATCGAGTACAATTCGGCTACGTGGCATACGAACCTGGACACGTACGAGCGAATCATCGAGGACGACGCGAAGAAGTCGGCGATGACGATAGCGGCGGCTGTTTATCAGCTTGCGATGCGTGATCACCTGCTGCCTCGATTCACGAAGGAGAACATGCCCGCGCTTCCACCGAGACCGGGCGCTGCGCTTGCGCCGACCCCGACGCCGCAACCCAGAAACTAAAAGAGGTTCGGGGTTCGGAGTTCCGGGTTCCGCGTTCAGAATTTCAGCGGGCAAGGACTCTCGACTTTGAATGATCCCGGAACTCTGAACTCGGAACCCCTGAACCGATTTTTTTCGCGGAGCGAAAACCATGAGCGAACTCAAACGAATCAACAGTCAACTCAAGCGTGCATTTCGTGGAAAAGCATGGCACGGACCCTCGGTGATGGAGCTACTCGAGGGCGTCACCGCCGAGCAGGCCGCGGCTCATCCTATCGCGGGAGCTCACAGCATCTGGGAGATTGTGCTCCACATTCGGGCGTGGGAACGAATCCCGTTGAGGCGCCTCGAAGAATGGGTTCCGATTGAGGCGACTCCTGAAGACGACTGGCCGCCGGTGAAAGAGACTACTGAACATGCGTGGAGGAACGCACTGAACGCAATGAGCCTCAATCACGATGCGCTTTGCGAAGTGATTGCGCGTCTGGATGAATCACGTTTATCTGAGATCCTGCCCGGCACAGAGTACTCGGTGTACTTCATGTTGCACGGAGTGATTCAGCATGATCTTTATCATGCCGGCCAGATCGCATTGTTGAAGAAGGCGTGAACCGAGGCTTAAGGTATTCCTGACATTCAAATTGAACCTCGCCCGTCGCGAGGTCTATAATCGCAACGATGAGCACGCAGATCACAGTCAACCTTCCAGACGAGGCATACGAACGCGCCTCCAGATTCGCCGCATACGCCAATCGGGATCTTTCCGAAATCATCGCCGCCGCCGTTTCCTCTTCACTTCCGTCGATCGAAGCGATTGAGGAATTAAACGGCATCTCGAAACTAAAGAACGCAGAGATTCTTGCACTCACCGAACTACGTATGGAGCCGGAAGCTGATCATCGACTAAGCGGGCTTCTCGATCAGAAGCAGGCTGGAAACCTCGACGATCTGGAACGCGCGGAGTTGTCAGCGTTGATGAAGACCTATGAACTGGGTCTGCTCCGACAATCTCAGGCTCTAGCCGAAGCGGTTCGGAGAGGGTTGATACCGCCGCTCACACCAGCGGTTTAATCTCGATCAGTCACTTGCCTTCATCCTCGCGCATACTTAACATTCAGCTATGAAGACGCAACCGATCTCCGAACTGCTACCCGAAGCCGTGAAGGTGATAAAGAACTTGAATGGTGACAAGTCACCGATGCTTGTGACCCAAAATGGCAAGCCCGCGGCCTACCTGGTAAGCGTTGCTTCCTTCGAGCGCATGAACAGAAGAATGCGCCTGCTGGAAGGCATCGCGCGCGGCGAAAAGGCGATTCGGGAAGGCCGCACCGTGACTCACTCGGAGGCAAAGAAGAGAATGCGGCGATGGCTCGAATAGTCTGGACGGAACCCGCACTTCAGGATCTCGAATCTATCGCTGACTTCGGCGATTTCCTCGATTGGGTTCAGTCCCAGCAGAGATATCAGACCTGCCTTACCGGCAACTAGTCGTCGGCCCTTGCCGCGTCTTCTACCGCATCGATGGCCAGCGCCTCTCTATATCGTGCACGTGATGCGAGGCGAACAGATGCTACGGAGAGAAAAGCTCGACCGTTGAGTTACAATCTCGACGAGGTAAGAGGGCAGGTAGGAAATATTCAATCGATGAGCTCAACTCCAAACAAAATCATTTACTCGATGGTCGGCGTCGGGAAGTACTACGACAAGAAGCCGGTCATTAAGGATATCTATCTCTCATATTTCTACGGCGCGAAGATCGGCGTCATCGGGCTCAACGGCTCGGGCAAAAGCTCGCTGCTGAGAATCATCGCCGGCGTCGATAAAGAGTTCGTCGGAGAGACAGTCATCTCTCCCGGCTTCAGCGTAGGCTTTCTCGAACAGGAACCGAAGCTCGATGATTCGAAGACTGTTCGCGAAGTCGTCGAGGAAAGCGTCGCCGAAACCGTCGCGCTTCTTAAGCAATTCGATCAGATCAACGACAAGTTCGCCGAGCCCATGACCGATGACGAGATGACCGCGCTTCTGGAACAACAGGGAGCCGTTCAGGAAAAACTCGACGCGGCCAGCGCCTGGGACCTCGACAGCCGTCTCGAGATGGCGATGGACGCGCTCAGGTGCCCGCCCGGCGAAACACCGGTCAAGATCCTGTCCGGCGGAGAGAGAAGAAGAGTCGCGCTGTGCAGGCTTCTCCTGAAGCCGCCCGACATATTGCTGCTCGATGAACCCACGAATCATCTCGACGCCGAATCCGTCGCGTGGCTCGAACATCATCTTAAGCAATATCCCGGCACCGTGATCGCGGTGACTCACGACCGTTACTTTCTCGACAATGTTGCCGGGTGGATTCTGGAACTCGATCAGGGACGGGGCATTCCGTGGGAAGGCAACTACTCGTCGTGGCTCGAACAGAAGCAGGAACGTTTGCGGCACGAAGAGAAGGCCGAGAGTCAGCGTCAGAAAACTCTCGAACGGGAACTCGAATGGATTCGAATGGCGCCGCGAGCCCGTCACGCGAAATCCAAAGCACGCATAAGCTCTTATGAAGCGCTGCTCTCGCAGGAGAGTGAGAATCGAGGGCGCGAACTTGAGATATACATTCCCGCGGGCCCGCGGCTGGGCGACGTGGTGATCGAAGCAAGAGACGTGAGCAAGGCTTATGGCGATAACATTCTGATCGAGAACATGTCTTTCGCGCTGCCACCGGGCGGGATCATCGGAGTGATCGGTCCAAACGGCGCGGGCAAGACTACGCTGTTTCGAATGATCTCGGGTCAGGAACAAGCGGACAGCGGAGCGTTCAAAGTCGGCTCGACGGTGAAGCTCGGTTATGTCGATCAGAGCCGCGACTCGCTTGATGCGAACAAGACGATCTGGGAAGAAATATCCGGCGGCAACGACACGATCGAACTCGGCAAGCGCGAAATGAACTCGCGTGCTTATGTAGCTCGCTTCAACTTTTCGGGAACCGATCAGCAGAAGAAAGTCGGCATGCTGTCGGGTGGCGAGCGGAATCGAGTTCACCTAGCGAAGATGCTAAAAGAAGGCGCGAATGTGCTGCTGCTCGACGAGCCGACAAACGATCTAGATGTAAATACACTGCGCGCGCTTGAAGCCGCGCTCGAAAATTTCGCGGGCTGCGCGGTTGTGATCAGCCACGACCGGTGGTTTCTGGATCGCATCGCGACGCACATTCTGGCATTCGAAGGCGACAGCCACGTCGAGTGGTTTGATGGAAATTATTCGGAGTACGAGGCTGACAGGCATGCACGGCTGGGCACGGCCGCGGATCAACCTCATCGGATCAAGTATCGGCATTTAACGCGGGGTTGACCGGAACGCACTGAAGCCCGGGCACCTTGACCGAGTTAGCAATACGTAATTACATTGTGAGTATGAAAGCTCAGATTGTTCGCATAGGCAACTCGCAGGGCATCCGCATTCCAAAGCCATTTCTCCAGCAAAGCGGGATATCGAACGAAGTCGACATCGAAGTACAAGGCAATCAGATCGTGCTTCGATCGTTGCGCCGCCCTCGCGAAGGATGGGAGGAGTCCTTTCGCGAAATGGCCAAAAGAGGTGACGACCGATTGTTGGACGGAGACCTCGTGAACCAGACCAGCTTCGATGAGGAAGAATGGGAGTGGTAGTCAAACGATTCGACGTCTTTCGAGTAACCCTGGATCCCACGATCGGCACCGAGATCAAGAAGACTCGGCCGTGCGTTGTGGTTTCACCGGATGAAATGAACCGCCACATACGAACGGTCATCATTGCGCCGATGACGACTAAGGGCATCTCATACGCGACAAGAGTGGCTTGCAAATTCAAAGGCAAGCGCGGCCAGATCGCGCTTGACCAGCTTAGAGCGGTCGATAAGTCGCGGCTAACCGGAAAGCTCGGAACAATCGCTGTCCCGACTCAGGAGCGAGTGCTGGCGGTGCTAACCGAGATGTTCGCGAAATGATTTCTTAACGTGGACGACATTGAAGGCGAGGTAGCCAGATGAAAAGGATGTTGGTCTGTGCGCTGATTGCCGCGTTGACAGCCTGCACAACAAGAACGACACAGCAAACGATGAACACAACCGGCGATAACGAGTTCAAAAAGATTCACGACGCGTACGTCGTCGAATTCCTGCGGCGCAATCCGACGGTGAACACTTATCTCGGAGGCTCGGGGTTCGATCCGTCGCTCAAGGATGTTGACGGGACCTTGCGAGATCACTCGGCGGCGGGGCTTGAAGCCGAAGATCGATGGCTCGCGGACGCGCAGAAGTCTTTCGAAGGCGTCGATCTAAACACGCTCTCAGCAAACAAGCGCATCGACCGAGAGGTCGCCCTTGCGCAGATTCGTTACCTGTTGCATCAGCATCAGGTGCGGCGGTATCAGGAGCGCGCATTGGACACTTACACCGACGAGCCGTTTCGCGCGATCGATTGGCAGTTGCAGGGGATGACTCAGACGGGCGATAAGACCTACGGCACGGATGAAGAGTGGTCGCTGGTTGCCAAACGACTGAGCGCGATTCCTCGATTTCTTTCGGTCGCTCAGGAGCAACTCTCGGCAGGAATTAAGTCAAACAACACGCCCGACTATCGAATGCTCAAGCGCAATGGGATCGCCACTTCAGAAGCAGACGCGAAGTACTTCGACGAGACGCTGCCGAAACTCGCCGAAGAACGAATCAACGGAACTAATAAAGACCAGTTGCTGACACAGATTCGCGATGCCTCGAAACAGGCCGCTGGAGCCTATCGTGGGTTGCGTGACTTCGTAGCTAACACTTTCTTTGACGCTGCGGCTGGAGCCACGCCCAAAGCGCTATTCGCCGGCGATCGTTTCGCGATGGGCGAGGCCGAATACGACTGGGCGCTCAAGAACAACTTCCATATCGATAAGACCGCCGCCCAGCTCTACGAAGAAGCCTGGCCGATAGTCGAAGCGACTCAGAAGGAAATGATCGATCTCGCGCGCGAGATCGGAAAGGCTCACGGCTGGACGCTTCCCGCCGAAGGCCCCGCCGCGGTGCGAGCGGTGTTCGATGAATTATCGAAAGATTATCCGAAGTCAGACACTGAGATGATCTCGTGGTATCGCGATGCGGCGTTCCGATTGGTCGACTACGCGCGCAAGACCGGGATCTTCGATGTGCCCGCGGACTACAAACTCGAAGTGGTCGAAACGCCGCCGCCGCTGCGAGCATCAATCGACGGCGCGGCTTACTATCCCGCGCCTCCGTTCAAAACTACGGGTGTCGGCCGCTTCTATGTCACGCCTACCGACAACGACCCTGCGGCGCTCAAATCAAACAATCGCTCGGCGCTTGCGGACCTGTCCGCTCACGAAGGCTTCCCCGGCCACGACTGGTATTACAAAGTGATGACTCAGTACAAGGATCAGATCGGCGCGGTCCGATGGCTGACGCCGGGCGCGGTCGAAGATTCGTCGTCGATGTGGGAAGACTCGATGCCCGGCGAAGGATGGGGGCTTTACGCCGAAGCGTTGATGGCCGAGCCTCAACCCGGCGCTCCTCAAGGGGCATACACGCCGGAGGAACGCTTGTATCAACTGCAGGGCAAACTCTATCGCGATCTGCGCGTGCGCATAGACACCGGCATTCACACTGGGCGAATGACGTACGACGCCGCAGTCGATCTGTTTTCGCAGGTGGTCGATTTTCTGCCCGGCTCTTGTGGCGGCTCCGGTCTCAAGGATGACAAGACGGCGAGTTGCAAATCAGCCGAAGGCGCGATCTTTCGATATTCGAAGTGGCCTACTCAGGCGATCACTTATCGTCTCGGTAAGGATCAGATTTACGCGTTGCGCGAAGAAGCGTCGAAACTTCTGGGCGATCGATTCTCGGCGAAGACGTTTCACCTTCTCTTCATCAAGCAGGGAACAATCCCGTCAGGATACTTTCGCGAAGAGTTGCTGCGCGAGCTTCAGGATACGAAGTGAAGGGTGATGAGTGAATCGTGAAACGTGATGCGTGAAACGTGACCGGAAGGGGCCTTCACGCATCACGTTTCACGCATCATTTTTATGGCAATGCATTTCGCATTCGGCTCGCCGCGTCGCGAGAATGAGCGGCCAACGATACACGAACGATTCGCGGCGCTCCGTTACGTACCTCCCCTGATCAAACTCGTCTGGGAAACGCATCGCGGATACACGATCTCGATGGCGCTGCTGCGTCTGATGCGAGCCGGTGTTCCGGTCGCGATGCTCTGGGTCGGCAAGCTGATCATCGACACGGTGGTTGCTTCGCGGCAGTCGTCTCCGGACTACGCAAGGCTGTGGAAACTCGTCGCGCTCGAAATAGCAATCGTGACCGCGAACGATGTGCTTGCCAGAACGTCGTCGCTGGTTGAAAGCCTGCTCGGAGATCTGTTCTCGAATCACACAAGCGTGCGGTTGATGGAGCACGCGGCGACGCTCGACCTCGCGCACTTCGAAGACCCGGCGTTTTACGATCAGCTCGAACGCGCGCGGCGGCAGACGACCAGCCGCATCGGGTTGCTGGCGCAGCTTCTTGCGATCGGGCAGGACGGGCTCACGTTAATATCGCTTGGCGCGGCGCTGGTGGTTTACAACCCGTGGCTGTTGCTGCTGCTGGCAGTCGCCGTGCTGCCGAGCTTTTTCGGAGAGACGCATTTCGCGTCGCTCGAATACTCGATGCAATTCCGCTGGACGCCTCAGCGCCGGCAGCTCGACTATCTCCGCTACGTCGCCGCAAGCGACAGAACCGCGAAAGAGGTGCAGTCGTTTGGTCTGTCGCCGTGGTTGATCGACCGGTTTCGCAAGCTATCGTGGAAGTTCTACGACGAGAACAAAGCGCTGTCGATCCGCAAGGCCAGGGTCAGCACGTTGCTGTCGCTCGTAGGCTCGCTTGGTTATTACAGCGCGTATGCGATCATACTTTTGAGGGCCACGCGAGGAGAGCTGACCATCGGCACGCTGACTTTTCTCGCGGGCTCATTCGCGCGAAGCCGTCAACTGATCGAAGTCTTGTTGCTCAGCGCGGGCGGAATCTATCAACAGTGTCTCTACCTCAAAGACCTTTTCGATTTCTTCGAGATGCAGCCGTCAATTGCGTCATCGCCCGGCGCTCCGCCGGTGCCTCGCCCGATCAAGGAAGGCTTCGCGTTCGAAGACGTTGGCTTTCAATATCCCGGAAGCGATGCGTGGGCCGTGCGTCACGTTACTTTCAAATTGCGCCCGGGCGAACGCATCGCGTTTGTCGGTGAGAATGGAGCGGGCAAGACCACCCTGACTAAACTTCTGGCGAGATTATACGATCCGACCGAAGGGCGAATCCTTCTCGACGGCGTCGATCTTCGCGAGTACGAGATTCACTCGGTGCGTCGCGCGATCGGAGTCATCTTTCAGGACTTCGTAAAATACGATTTGCGTTTTGACGAGAACGTCGGCGTGGGAGAGATCGACGACGTGCGGTCTTATCTGGATGCGGCACCGAATGAACAAGAGCGCGGCGCTGATACGGTGACGAACGGCAACGGCGAGGTGCCCGGCGCAATCGTCTCTGCGTCCGAGAAGTCGCAGGCATCAACCCTGCTGCCGCGTTTCTCGAAAGGCTACAAGCAGATGCTTGGCCGGCGATTCGACGAAGGCGTCGAGTTATCGGGAGGCGAGTGGCAGAAGATCGCGCTCGCCCGGGCCTACATGCGAGACGCGCAGGTATTGATATTGGACGAGCCAACGGCGTCGCTCGATGCGCGAGCCGAATACGAAGTCTTCATTCGCTTTTCGCAGTTGGTCGCGGGCCGAATGGCGGTGATCATCTCGCACAGGTTTTCGACGGTGAGGATGGCCGATCGAATCATCGTCCTGCAAAACGGAACGGTAGTAGAAGACGGCTCGCATCAGGAGCTGGTCGCTCGCGGCGGATTGTACGCGGAGCTGTTCGCGCTCCAAGCGGAAGGCTATCGATAGACTGCACTCCGCGCGTGGTGGATTAGCAAGTTGCCAGCGAAGAAGTCCTCGGCGTCCGCCGCGTCTTCTGCTGTTTTTTGCAATCGCGCCGGGGGTCAACCGCAGAGGGCGCGGAGGACGCAGAGGAGGAATGCGATCACCGCTCTCTAGACGCACTACCCCATCTCGCCGATGATTGACACCACGCCCGAGCGATGGCTAGCCTTCACGAGTGAGCGCACTCGTCACACAAATCAAACAAGCAGCACGCGAGATTGGATTCGAAGTGGCAGGCATCGCTTCGGTTGAGCCGCTCCAGCGTGATGACGCGGCGTTTCATCAGTGGTGCGAAGCGGGTTACGCGGCGGGCATGGATTACATGACTCGCAGACCCGAGTTGCACGCTCATCCTCGCGCGCTCGTGTCTCGAGCGCGATCCCTCATAACGCTCGCCGTCGATCACTACGCCGAAGCGCCGGAGTTCAAACACGAGGCGCGATACGGGCGCGTGGCTCGTTATGCGTGGGGACTGGATTATCACGATGTCGTCAAGCCTCGGCTGCACGAGCTTGTTACCAAAATCGAAGAGCTTGTCGGGCGCGAGATTCACGCGCGCTGCTTCGTCGATGCGGTGCCGCTGCTCGAGCGGGCCGTTGCCGCGCGTGCAGGGCTTGGCTTCTTCGGTAAGAACACCAACCTCATTCAACCACGCGCTGGTTCGTGGTTTTTCCTGTCGGAGATCATTCTCGACCTAGACCTTCCTGCTGATCCTCATGATTTGAAAGTCAGTTGCGGGACGTGCCGCCGTTGCATCGATGCGTGCCCGACCGATGCGTTCGTGGCGCCTTATCAGTTGGATTCGAATCGATGCATTTCTTATCTGACTATCGAGAACAAGGGCGCGATTCCGCGTGAATTGCGCGAGGCCGTCGGCGAATGGGTTTTCGGCTGCGACGTGTGCCAGGATGTATGCCCGTTCAATCGATTCGCGGAGGAGACGCGATGGCCTGAGTTCAAAGCACAGGCTGGCGCAGGACCGCAGCTCGATCTGATCGAAGTGCTTTCGATTGCAAGCGACGAAGAGTTTCGCAATCGATTCCGTGGCACTCCGTTGACGCGTCCCAAACGCCGAGGACTCCTTCGCAACGCCGCGGTCGTAGCCGCGAATGTTGGAGCGACCGCCGCGGTTCCTGCTTTGATTGAGCGAATCGAGCACGATGTCGAACCCCTCATTCGCAGTCACGCGCTGTGGGCGCTTGCAAGACTTGATGAGGAACGCGCTCGAGGCTTGTCAGATCGTCTTGTTAGAAATGACCCCGATGCTTTCGTGCGCGAAGAAGCCACGCTGGTGATGAGCAATTAATGACCGAAGCGCTTCGATTTCAAATCGACGAACGCGACGCCGGCAGTCGCGTCGATGAGTTCTGTGCGACGCGTTTCGGAAACCTGAGCCGCATGCGAATCGCCAATCTCATCGAAGCGGGCGCGTGTCTGGTAAACGGAGACGCCGGCCGCGCTGGGTATCGACTCGCCGCCGGCGATCTTGTCGAAGCCGCGTTCGAAGACGGCACGCCCACATCGATGTCTCCCGAAAACACTCCTCTCGAAGTAGTCTTCGAGGATGATCAGATAGTCGTGGTTGTGAAACCCGCCGGGATGCTGGTCCATCCGACGCGTAGCGTGAAGAGCGGCACGCTTGCCAACGCGTTGGCGTACCACCTCAACAGATCGAGGATAGAGGATGGAGGATCGAGAATAGAAGATAGAGAATCGAGGATCGCGAAGACACCGCTTGACGCCGGCGATTCTCGATCTTTGATCCTCGATCCTCGACCTTCGATCCTCGATTCTCAGTCGTTCATCCGTCCCGGGTTGGTTCACCGGCTCGACCGCGCGACCTCAGGCTTGATGTTAATCGCGAAGACGCCGCGAGCGCTGAGGGTATTGTCGAAGCATTTCAGAAAACGGCTGGTCGAGAAGCGGTACTCCGCGCTCGTGCACGGCGAGATCGAAACGGATGCGGGCTCGATCAACGCGCCGATTGGACGCGATGCCGACGAGCGGCCACAGTGGCGCGTGATGGAGGAAGGCAGGCCGGCCGAGACGAGATTCACAGTGCTCGAGCGTTTGTTGGGAGCTACGTTCCTTGAACTTGAACCTGTGACGGGGCGCACAAATCAGTTGCGAATTCACTGCGCGCACATCGGGCATCCGATCGTCGGAGACGAAGTGCATTTTGGATTGAGAATTGAGGATTGCGGATTGGCGCAATCACCAAAGCGCCTTTGTCTTCACGCCGCGAAGCTGGCATTTCATCATCCATCGAGCGGTGAATGGCTGGAGATCGATTCTTTGATGCCCGATGACTTTCGTGCAGCGGTTGAGAGCTTCAGAAAGCCGCGGTCCGCGCCTGCTAAGTGATAGGATAGGATTCGAACGAAACGCCGGGCACACTCGTATCACTCTCCCGCGACGCCTTGAACCTCTCCGCCGATATACGCTCGACAAAGCTGAAGGAATGATTCGAGCGCAGGCGGGAGATAGTCACTCTTCAAATAAGCGACGCCGAATTCCCATTTCAAATCGAGACCTCGAACCGGCGCCGCTCGCAACGTACCGCGCGCGAGCTGCGCGTGAATAGAACGGCGCGGAAGAATCGTCACGCCGAATCCAAGCTCGACCATTTTTATGATCGCTTCGGTGCGTTGAAGCTCCATCACGATATTGGCATCGAGACGATTCTTTTCGAAGAACAAATCGATCAAGCGCCGGGTGTTTCCGCCCTTCTCTCCCAGTATCAGCGCTTCGGATGAAAGCTCGCCGGGGTTGATCATTCTGGCGCGCGCGCGCTTGTGCTGCGGGTTCATCACGGCCACAAGCCGATCGCTTCGGAGTGTTTCAGTCAATACGTCCGAGGCTTCGACGGGAAGCGACACCAATCCCACATCGAGCGAACCCGCCAGGAGTTGTTCGATTATCCACTCACTGGTTCCTCCAACGACTGACAAATCGAGCAGCGCGTATTTGCGGTTTATCTCACTGAGAATCTCAGGCAAGGGATGCACGGTGATAGCGGTGGATGCGACGCCGATGTGAAGGCGGCCTCGCGAAGGGCCGCCAATCGCCGCGAGATCAGCTTTGGCTTCGTCGTGCGCGCGGATGATCTTCTCGGCGTGACCCAGCAGCGCGCGGCCCGCTTCGGTGAGGTAGAGCTTTTTGTTTACTCGAAGGAACAGCGGCGCGCCGGCTTCTTCCTCGAGCTGGCGCATATGAACGCTGACCGCCGACTGTGTAAGGTGTATGCGCCGAGCCGCCTGAGTGAAGGAGCCCGTCTGGGCGACGGCCTGAAAGGTCCTGAGCAGCCTGAGTTCCATAAACAGTGAAACGCAATGATACCGGGAAACATCCGCCACGAGGAAGTGTGTTCGCCGCGCGAGCGTGAAGGTGGACGAAAGGGTTGTCATTTAGGTCGCAAAAGGCGTATTAATGCACGGAGAGAAAAGATCATCTTCAAAAGATGAATCAAATGACACTCAGTTGGCGTCCTACTATGTGGGAAGGTATCGCCGGCTTCCGCACATCTCGACACCCTAAGGAGCAACTATGACGAAAGGCATGGATAACCTAAAGCACATCGTCGTCCTGATGATGGAGAACCGATCCTTCGATCACATGCTCGGGGCGCTGATGCAGCAGGATTCGCGAATCAACGGGCTGACCGGGAACGAGACCAATCCCGACAGCACCGGGCAGGCGATCAAGGTTGAGCCGCTGGCCGCCTACCAGGGCCAACTTGATCCCGACCCGGACCACCACTTCCCCGGCGTCAACATGCAGTTGTTTGGAGGCGGGGCGCCAACGAGCGCGCCATCAATGAACGGATTTATCAAGAGCTATTTTGAGCAGCGGCGTGATGTCAACCACTCGCACAAGATTCTGTATTACTTCCCACCGGCGAAAATCCCGATACTAACGGGGCTGGCTCGCAACTACGCCTTGTTCAACGGCTGGTTCGCTTCGATTCCCGGACCGACCTTGTGCAACCGCGCGTTTGCTCACTACGGGACCTCGTTCGGGCAAGTTGGGATGAACCTGTTTTATCTGAATGTGCCATTCCTGAGCATCTACGAACGAATGCTGAAAGCCGGCCGGACCTCGAAGCTTTATTACTTCGATCAACAGAGCTCGTCGCTCGAAGTGGTAAACCTCCTCAAGAATCAGCCGCGACTGTTTGGGCTTTACGAAGACTTTCTCTCCGATTGTAAGAAGAACAGGCTGCCGGATTACAGCTTCGTCGAGCCGAACTATAGCGATCACGAAGATGACGGCGGCGGCGAGTTGCTCGCTTCGGATCAACATCCCGACCATCACGTTCTGGCGGGCGAAGCTTTCATCGGATCCGTTTACAACGCGATTCGTAACAATCCTAACCTCTGGAAGAATACCTTGCTGCTGATTACCTACGACGAGCACGGCGGGATTTACGATCATCAGGCGCCGCCCTCCTGCACTCCGGATGGATTCGAAGCTTCCGCGGAGGCTACCGGGACGGGCTTCCCGTTCAAGTTTGACCGCCTCGGCGTGCGCGTGCCGGCGATAGCCATATCGCCATGGATTCCAAAAGGCACCGTGATCGCGGGCCCCGAGGCCGCCGGCGGGCGCGTGTTCGAACACGCGAGCATTCCCAACACCGTTATGAAGGCTTTCGCCTTGCAGGACGACAACCGCTCGCCCCGGGAAAAAGCGGCCGACACGTTTCTCGACTTGCTTTCGGACACGATGCGGCCGGACGGCGATTGCCTGAAGCTCAAATAGGAGACAAGAACGATATGGCGAAATCAGCAAATGTGATCAGCATCCCGAAACCTCCGAAAGGCGCATTCAATAAACACAGGCCAGTGTCAGATCTCCTTTGGGAGCAGGTGGAACATCTGGCGGCGGTTGTGAGAAGGCAGATTGATGATGAGCGGCGAGCGATTCGGACTGAGGGCCAGGCCAGCGACTTTATCCGGAAAATGACCGCGATATTGCATCCGGACGGGGCAACGAAAAAGCTGACCCGTTCAACACAGGGCGCAAAGAAACAACCTCGTTCATCAAAACGATAACCGCCATCCGCCACCGAGTAATCACAGGAGGCCATATGCGACGAAACACCCTTTTGCTTTTTGTCTGCCTCATCGTCCTGGGCGGGCGTGCTTATTCCCAGGAGAGTCAACTCGCCGCCGAGTTTCGACACGAACGCGAGTCCTTCAAGAAGAACTGCGCCAAGTTCAGTCTCAAATCGATTCCCGGTTGCGGGGAGGTTCTTTTCACCGGTCATCCGCTGCACATCGCCGCGGGAAGCATCGCGCCGGGAAACGGTTTCGGCGTCGGCCCCGCGTTTGTGACTCACTACACGCCGAACGAAAACTGGCGATTGAGCTTCAATGCGGATGGCATCGTGTCGACCAATGGTTCCTGGAGAGCCGGAGTGTACGCAAAAGCGATTCGCACAAAGATTACTCCTGGGACCACCACTGTCCGGCCGTATCCAATCTTCAACGTCTACGCGCAGGCTGCTTCTCTGAAAAAGATCGCCTATTACGGGTTGGGTCCGGACACAGTGCGCCCGGATCAAACTTTCTTTGGCATGCGCGAGACCATTGCCGGAGGGAGCGTGCTTTATCCCGTGGGCGGCAAGCCGCTCAACTTGTCGCTGCATGGAGAAATGAATGGCCGCTTTGTCGACATACGCGAAAGCCTGGGGCAGCCGAGTCCGTCGATTGAGCAGGTGCACACCGATGCGACCGCGCCCGGCTTGAGCAGTCAACCCGCGTTTGCGCAATTCGGCGAAGGCGTGCGCATAAGGCCCGGCCTTTTCTCCGACAATCTTCGTCTCAATTACTCAGTCAACTATCAGCAGTTCGTGGCTGTCAGCGACTCGAGGTTTTCCTTTCAACGATTGACCGTCGATTTGTCGCATCTGATTCCGCTCTCAAAGAAAGTGATCGAACAGTCGCGTGATCACAACGGCCCGGACGACTGTTCGACAAGCGCGACATCCACCACACACGATTGTCCGGAGATCACCCGCGATCGCGTGGGGAGCGTTAACCTGCGGTTTCTGCTTGTGGAGTCGTTTACTTCCACCGGACACGTCGTGCCGTTTTATTTCCAGCCGACGCTTGGTGGTTCAGACCTCAATGGGAGATCGTCGCTCGCAAGCTTCCAGGACTATCGCTTCCGCGCGCCCAATCTCATGCTGTTGCAGGGCGGCATCGAGCACTCGCTTTACGGGCCGCTCGGCCTGACCTTCATGGCGGAGACAGGGAAAGTCGCGCTCACGCGAGGCGACATAGAGTTCAAGCACCTTCGCCACAGTTATGCCGCGGGATTGACCTTGCGCGCCGGCGGATTCCCGATGGTGTATTTGATGTTGGCGTGGGGAAGCGGTGAGGGGACGCACACGATCGCGTCGATGAACACATCGCTGCTCGGTGGCTCGTCTCGGCCTTCGTTGTATTGAAGACGTCATTAGGTGTACTTGCGGACGAGCCCAAGCCAGTCACCAATCTGCCTTGGAGACTCTTGCGCATTCAATCTCCAGGAGGAACCTCTCATGAGACCGCAAACAGCGGGTTCGCGCTTTCCGTCTCAATCGTGGCGAATGACTCTACTGCGCTACCCTGGCTCGCTGACTCGAAATCAGCAACGACCCCTCTAAGGGAACTAGCGACTGCGCCTTTGCCGAACAAGTTGAAGGACTTGCTTCGATAGTTTTGATTCAGCATGAACATCATTCGCTGTAACTCGATGTAGTCGTCGATCGAGCCCTCGTTCATCTGGAGAAACGGATACAGCTTGCCATTCAGCATGTGTAGATCTCGAACTCTGCCGTATCGGTCACACCATCCGCGCTGCACATAATACTCACGGTACAGATCGTAGAGGCGGGTCGAAGGAACCGGGGCGAAAAGCATCGGAATGACTGACCCTATCACGTCTGAGACGAAAAGCGCAGTCTCTACGACGTTTCTGATGCTCTCTCCGGGAATACCATAGAGGCAATAGCCATTCACCTCTAGGTGCCGCAACCGGAATCCGGCGCGTTCGATGTTCCCCGCAGCCTCTACGACGTGCCGAAGCTTTACGTGCTTGCGATTGAGACTCACGAGGATGTCGTCGTCAATGTTTTCGACCGGCAAGTAAACCTTCTGAAGATGGGCGGCTTTGAGTAAATCACAGAGCTCTTGCGATTGCGCGAGGAAACGCGTATCAAGACCTTCCGGTGCGTAGAGTCGCCATGGTCTCTTGGTCTCCACGATCTTGCGGAGAAGCGGGATCAAGTTCTCGCGGTATCGGATTAGTAGGAAGTCAGCGTACAAAGCGAAGTCCCGAATGCCGAAGCGCTCATGCTTGTCCTGCATCTCTGCGAATACATCATCGACAGAACGAAACCGAACGGTCGAGACGCCGCTGTTCAGCGTGCGCGCCGCGCAGTAGTGGCAGTTGTAAGGACAACCGCGGCTAGGCGTGATGATCGCGTACAGGGGTGGCTTCTCGTAAACGCTCAAGTCGGTCCAGAGGTCGTTTGCCTCATGGACCTCACCCGCGACCACTATGTCAGCGCCGGTGTAACGCGCGGCGTGCTCGGGCGCGATCGAAGGATAGATGCCACCAACGATGATCTTCGGCTTCTTACCCAGCAGTTGGCGCAGGCGGAAGATCAGGTCGCGAGTGCTTTCCCACCAGTATGACATCACAGACGAAATGTATATTTCATGCGGCGGGTGCTTGGCAGAAAAGCCTTTCTCCTTCAACCACGAGTCGAACTCAGGCCACGGCTTGCCGAAGTGGTGCTTGAACAACTCCAACCGCTTGCCATTCTTCTCTATCACATAAGACCGGGCCTTCGATGCAGGGCCCGTTTGCTCGGCATACGATTCATCGCAGTGGATACGGTGCCGATCAACAATGCGTTTGATCTCAGGGTCGCGAGGATCGCCATGAGCCGCTCTGGCTTCCATGAAGTCGAAGAACTCAATTCGTTTGTATCGGTATTTCTTGAGCAGTGCCGCGATGCGAACCAGGCCATAAGGCTGGGACCATTCAGCCCAGTACTGCGTGTCATAGACCGGGGGATTGATGAGTAGGGCGATCTTTCGTTTTGGATTTATCTCCAGAGAGCTTGGGCTGAATGCACGGTCGATTGCCATCAGTTGTTCTCCTATGCCTTAGGCAGAGAATGACTAGGAAACTTAGTCAGGCGAGTTCTTCCAACGAAGCCGTTATGTCAGCGACTTCCGAACTATTCAAGCCCCAGTACGCTGCTGCGAGTTCGAGGTTCTCAACTTCCAGTTTCGGTAGCGTTGCTGTATCACCCTGTGCCGTTGCCTCATGCAGAGCTCGGCTATTCCGTGCTAACTTGAGGTGGGTTTTGTCTTTCGCATCGAAGCCAGTGATCGCTACATAGTTGAAGACGTGGGTAGAAACACTGGTCTCTAGGCTGTAGCTCTTCACGACAAACTGCGCTGGCAAGCTGTTGAGCAGTGCGCAGATGTAGTGCACCTCTTCAAGGCTGTCGCCGGCGCAAAGCATGAGCTTATGGTCTGGAATAATGACCTTGTCGTTTGCATCGACGCTCGCGACGGCGGCTGTTAGGAATGATGCCTGCTCGCGCCAAACGACCTTGTGCTGTCTGAAGGTATATGGTCCGACGTTGTAAACGGAGTAGAAGGGGGCTGAGGAGGAGTCGAAGTACTGCTTGAAGCCACTTCGCTTACGGAGTTGCTCCTCAAACTGCTTTAAATAAGAGTACGTCTTAGCGTACCGGGACTGCATTTTGATTTCGGCCAATCCTTTGGCTGGGTCCTCTGGATCCTGAGGGATGATGATACTGTGCGTAGGATTGGCCACCCAACGCCCGACGTCACGTCCCCGCAGCAGCGGAAAAACGAGGGCTGGCTCAATTGTCATGTTTACGTTTTTAACCTTAATCCTACCGGAGTCATGGAGGTTGTTGATTAGAGACAGACCATCCTTTCTCTGAGCAATGACTTCAATCCAATAAACACCGCTCAGCCAAGTGCAGGAGCCTGCCCGCGCTTCATAGCTGGCGGCTCCAATGACGTTCAAGATACCGTCAAGGGCCCTTCGTCTTCCGCTAATCCATGGCGAGTTCTGCTTTGCTTGATTGATCGGTCGCGCAACCCATCGTATATGTTTGAGCCTCGACATTGCTTCGTCGAAGTCCGTGTCGGTCGGAATATTGTCGCGTCCGGTTTTTCTCCAGTAGTTGTATGGCACCGGAAAGACTGTGGGCCTGCCCTTCTGCAGTATGAGCACAGCGGTGCGATTCGTAGCACCCTCGAAGCATTGTACCTGACTAAAGTCGTCAACTTGCAGGGCCTTCAGATGCGCCTTATCGCCGAGTTGTAGCCGGCGGAACCCTTCTCCGCCTCCTTGGGTCTTAAATATTGTTTGGGTAATAACAAAGCCGAGTCGCCCCTTCTCTTTGAGATACTGGTCAGCAGCCACGTAAAGCATAAGAACTGACAGATCATCCTTCGCGCTGCCAAGGCGGGCGCGCAGACCGGTATGCTCGAAGAGTCGATACTTTTGCCAAAGCCACGCCGAGCGTTGTCGGTATTCGTCAGGCAAATGTTCCCAATTGATCCATGGAGGATTGCCAGCGACGCAATCAAACGGCGGCTGAAAGAGCGGGGCGAAGGCATTCTTTATTATGCGCGCCCAAATCCCGTTTATCTTCTGGCGCTCCAGTTCGCGAAGCTGAGTGAAAAGTTCCTCCACAATTGAAATGTCTCGTGCGTCCTTCTTCGGATCGAGAGGAAAATGCTCGAGCACGTCGATGCGGAAGGCTTCTACGGAAGAGTCGCTCTTGACATGTCGTTCGAGCAAGTTGGCCATTGAGTCAATGTACGAAGCTTTGACGAGAGACTGGGGCAGAGCAAACTCGCCCACCGATGTTGGGAAGATAATCTTTCCGTGTTTGTCCAGTGTCTCGCCAGCGGTGGGAGTAAGCACAGAGTCGGCAATGTACACCGGAATGTCGATCTCGCCGCTGATCTCGTCAAGGAGATCGCCGAGCGCCAATATGTAGTTCGTGCGTGCGCTTATTACTGCGAGGGGGTTAAGGTCATAACCGACGACGTTGGCCAATATCTTTCCCAGAAGCTGCTGGCGCGTAATCTTTTTTTGCGGAAGAAGCACATCGCGCGCGTGAAGCCGGACATCGCGAATGTGCAGCACGAGAAAAGTGCCGGACCCGCATGCAGGGTCGAGGAGTCGTTCGTCTGGTGAGCGCGGAACACTGTCTGGAGGACCGCTGTGAAGCTGGTTGAGAAGGCGCGTCGCTAACCAGTCTGGTGTGTAGTATTCGCCGAGGTCATGCCGGAGTTCTTGCGGCATAAGGTTTTGATACAACCTCTTCAGGAGATCTCGGGTGCCATCAGGATCGGTATCCAGGGTGACAAAGGAGTATGCGGCGAGTTGCCGGACGACGCCTCGCAGCGCCTGATCAATCTCTGGGGTCCAGTCTTCTAGATACCAACCGAAGAAGTCGCCTTCGAGGAAATTCCGTATACCTAGTTGGCTAAAGATCCCGCCCTCTTCCATCGTTCGGAGATAGTTCTGTAATCCATCGGAGTTGAGACTAACAGCATGCTCTAGCGTTATTGGTTCGTGGTGAGCGATCCTCGCGACCTTCGTCCGCGCATAGAAGTTTACGACCTGAACAGCAAGCAGCTTGATGAACGTTGCGTAGTAGGTGTGAATAGCAAAGAAGAGCTTGAAGGGCTGCAGTTTGTCGCGAGCGGCCGCCCGAACCGCGTAGAGACGGGCGAGGCTCTCAACGTCGAGTTTGGGAGAGTCTTGCTCGTACCCGCAGATTTCACTGAAGGTGAGCGCCCATTGCCGATAAAGCATTCCTATTTTGCTATTCGGCGAGGTAGTGAGTACTTGATAAAACGCACTGACGCAGCGCCGCGCGCAAGTAGTGTTCTCCCCAAAATCGCGGAGCAGGTTCTCCGGTGTCGTTGCCAGCTCAGTCTGGAGAGCGGCAACGAAATACAGGAACCGTTCGCAAGAGTACGCGTCGACGGGCACCGGGGGCTCGGTATGCCAATCCTTTTCCCGATACCTGAGGAAAATAAAGAAGCGTCCGTCCGAGACGATGGCAGCGTAGCGCTCCATCCGATGACGCTCGCGGCGTTGAAGCCCGTTGACGTACTCCTTTACCTGTTCAATAGCCTGCTTGTTATTGTTGTTCGAGTTGGACGGCCTTAGAAAACCAGGGCGTTTGTATTCTATGACCAGACGGTTATAAACGGTGTCCGCTCGCCCCTCTACCAAGCTAACTTCATCCCGTGGCTGGATGGGCACACCGAGAGTCCTAGCGGACTCGGCAATGGCTGCCTGAAATGGAATACGGAACGCAGCTTCGTTGGCCGCGTTCTTGGCGGCTCTGACAGTGGCGGTCGCTAGGATGCGGGCGGCGGCTCTAATGCCGTTTTCTGATTCAGCCATAGCTTACGTTCCCGGCTGGCGCTGCTTGTATGCCGGTCGAGGGAAAACGATCTTAACTGGCTGCCGATAGACAGCGTGCGTTGCAATCAGTTCGCCTTTGCCGAGACGGGTGAGGTTCATCTTCAGGTCATCGTCCAGAAATCGGTAATCAGGGGAACCAATTTCGCTCGCCCCCGTTCGCCCCAGAATCTTTGTGGCGCAATTACCTGTGACGCGGGAGTGGACTGCGGACATGAACTGCTGTGCTGAAAAGAGGATGACTCCCAGTGAACGCCCTCGTTCAGCAATATCGAGCACCTGCTCCAGTATCGGCGAGCCGCGCACACCCGCAGGCGCGTACTTATTTAACTCGTCCACGAAGAAGATGACCTTCTCAGGCACAGGCTTTTTGCTGACGCGGTTCTCTGGGTCCTCGGCCTTAAGCTCGTAGACCGTACGTAGCACATCCCCGAAAACAAGCTTCTGTTCTTCGTCGTTAAGTCGCGCGATGTCAATGGCGTAGACGTGTCCCCCCTCGATCTCGCGGATCTGATCAGCAAGGTTGAGTTCGTTGCGCGCTCGTGAATTGGTGAAAAGGCCAGTCGTACGTGTTTTTACAATGCGACGAAGGTGGCGGCGGAACTTGCCGATGGTGGATGCGTAGTGATCTCCCCATTTCTCCGTCTTTCCGTTCTTGACCAAGGGCTCACCGTTCAATAAGTTTTCCCAACTACTGCAATTCTTGAAGCTGGCTTCTCGGTTCAGGATTCCTTGCATGATGTCGCCAACGAGCGCATCCATTGCGCCAGACTGGTCTGAGATATCCGAGAGAAGGAAATCCAGTTTGTCCGCCGCATCACTCAACGCGTACGCGTACATCTGGTAACCACTGAGCGGTTCAAGGAAGCTATTAGGTAACCCCGGGCTGTTGCTGCGCGGTAGTAGATAGCGGACGTTCTTGAATGGCCTGGGTTCCATCCCCATTGCCTCCCACATCTCCATTTGGTCCACGTTGGGAGGATCACCCGGTTGATCAATCTGCAGCAAATCACCTTGCTTAACGTTGAGGACAATGATGGCAATCTTGTCGGACAGTGGTGAGCCGTCCTCCCCTGTTGTCTTCTCTGCCTTTTGGAGTACTGATTGAAGCATGAACATCGCGAAGGATGTTTTTGTTGCTAGGCCACTGATGCCGGAGATATTGATGTGAGCGCCTTCAGGACCGAGCATGAATTCTTGATCCAAGTAGGCCACTGTCGAAGCACCGTTGCTCATTTTGATTAGTCCGGCGGGGATGCGGTCCTTCTCCGCCATTGTGTCGATGCCAAGAGCTTCCGCTATACCATCTGGCGAGGCGAACAGTACAGGACGATCGTTCTGTACCGGCATGTAGATCTCGCCGTTGTTAGAAAGTATGTTGACCTTGGCGACGTTCGTGCCGACGCGGGGGGTGTTGATGTTCGTCTCCGTAACATCGCCGAAGTTTGACGACACAAAGTTGGCCAAGTGATTAGGAGAGTCTGTCTTGTGCTCGATCGTTGTGACGAGACCATACGAGCGTGACGGCTTGCCCGTAGGCTTACCCTCGCTATCACGAGCCTCGCCCAGGTGTTCGACCTCTACGATATCGAAGGGATTCACGATCTGATCGGGCGCCAACCAAAAGTTGAACTTGTCGCTTGAGTTGGCGTCGCGCTCAGTTGCAGAAGTTTTACCAATAGTCAAAGATTCTTCGTGTTTGGTTGAATCAGTCATGACAGTTAGATCCCAGCGTCAGGTTTCGGCCAACGGATTGAAGCGAGAAGAACGGACTCGCTAAAGAAGTTTGTTTTGATTACTCGTTCAGCTTGAAAAATGGGATAAAGGTGCGCGTGCCAGCGTTTGTCTAATCCGTGAGGCGTCACATTGCGTTCGCCAACCAGCGCAGAGCTGAGATGGTCGGCAAGGTCTGCTTGAATAGGTTCGCCCGTTTCGGGCGTAGGGATTTCTACTTTTACAACGCCCATCAGCGGGTAGTCTACCTCCCCCTGTGCCCGCAGGCGCACATACCAGAACGCTACCCTCCCTCCATGCGCAAAGAATGCGGCCGTTCGATGAGCGTACTTCAGCCCCATGAGCACCCCGCTAATATCCTTTCGCATTGTGCCTCTGTTTCCCTTGCGTAGGGTAAAGGTCGGCGTTCGGTCGAATGACTTGGCTACCCCGACTGTCCGAGGAAGCTCGATGAACTCTCCCTTCCGGATTCCACCGTCAATAATGGTCCATTCATCGGCACCGCGGGACGGAGCGAACTCTTCGATCAGTTGCTGCTCTAGCATATGCATTTCATACCGGGCCTTCGCTCCCGCTTTATCGCGCGGATCCTGGCGCCGTTCGCTCAAGGGATCTGGCATAGCCACATCGATGACCCGGAAATCTGGTCGCTGGTGTTTCCTCAATTCGTTAAGAAGAGATTCTGATATACCGCTCCCACCGGTAAAAGGCACTAATAGGAGAATCCTCCGTTCGAACCTTGCCACTTCTAACCGGCCGTCGTCTTTGCGATGCACAATGGCCGCGCCGATCTGCGTTAGTTCAAGCGGGTAAGACCGGTCGCCCTCTATTATAGTGCCCAAGAAGTACGTCTTAATCGAGCCATCGCAGAAGTACCGGAAAACATGCTTATCAGTTCTGAATATGGCTGGCGTCGGGCGGTACAACTCACGCCAGTTAGGGGTCGGGGTCTCCGCGAAATCCTTGAAGCCTTGCTTAGCGTCCGACGCTGACCCAAAGAAGCGGTCGTCGGCTTCCTCAATGTCCGGGCGCGCCATGTCCTCGAAGGCACCGCCGGATGAGGGAAGTACGGTGGCATTCTTTCCGATCAGCTCCAACGCTGGAGCGAGGAAGGGCAGAGGTGATCTCATTGTTCCTACGTCTTTTACCCGTCAACAGACATTGCGTCAAGCTCGCAATTTACCCGTTGTCTTAATCACTTGAGCTTCGATCGCCGCCTTTAAAGGTTGCGCCGGAGTTACGCGGTCATAACACTTCGTTATCATAACGACAAAAACATTTCGTTTTACAAGCTCCGTCACGCGGGTTATAAAACCAATAGAGGGTTTGAAAGGCCGGAGATGTACGAAGACGAGGCCCCGCTGACGCTGAGTGAAATCTATCATCAAGCTGACTCGTGCCGGCAAACAACCGAACGAGCTCAGGATCGTACGCGCCTATTCGAACAGTTTCTCGCGCTCGAAAAGTATTCCGACATAATCATCACAGGGTGCGGATCATCGCATCACCTCGCGATATGTGCTTCGTTTGCCTGGAGCGAGATGCTTGCGCGTCCGGTGATGGCCGTAGCTTCTTCCGAGCTGGCTCACTTTGCCGAGCATTATCTCTCATCCAACTCGAAACCTCTTGTGATTGCGATCTCGCGCAGCGGCGGGACGACCGAAGTAAAACTTGCCGTCGAAAAACTCCGGCGCGAGTACGGCGCCCGCTCGCTTGCTCTCACCTGCGATCGTGGCGATGTGGGAGATACTTGCGACGCCCAGATTGTATTCACCGAGTGCCGAGAGCGTTCCGTGGTGATGACCCAGGCATTCACATGCATGCTGACCGGGTTGTATCTTCTCGCTGATGGCGCGAGCGGCTCGTCTCGCGCGAAAGAGATCAGCGCGCTTCCGATGTTGATAGACGGCGCGATCTCGCAAACAGAATCGTTGCGTCCGCTGGTTGAAGACAATGCCATCGATCGGTTTTTCTTTCTTGGTTCCGGAGCGATGAAGGGGCTCGCCGATGAGTGCGCGTTGAAGATGACCGAGATGGCTTTGGAGACCGCGTTCAGTCATCGCACGCTTGAGTTTCGTCACGGCCCAAAAGCAACTTTGAACTCAACTGATCAAGTCGTAATTTTTCCGGCCGCCGCCGAGCGTCAGTATCTGGACACGTTGCTCGGAGAGATCACGGCAACCGGCGCACAAGTCGTTGTCATCGATTCGCAACTTTGTACATACGATGATTCGCTAGTAACAACGCTGGTCATCCCGCAATCAACAGTTCTCGATTCCCAATTTGAAGTCTTTCGCCCGGCGTTGTACGCGCACATCGGGCAGTTATTCGCGTACTGGCGAGCGGCGATCCGCGATTTGAATCCGGATGCGCCTCGTCATCTTGCGCGCACGGTGTTGTTGGACGTTTAAAAAGGCGGGCGCCCGAGAAGTGACCGCCGCAAAGAAGTATTATGTCAAAGATCCTCACAAACGAATCAGCAGAAGTCCGATCGAAATCAACCACACTCCGGCTAGCGCGCCAGGGATCATCTGCCTCGCGCGCCAGGTATTTTCTGGGTATCGACGGCGGCGGGACAAAGACCCACGCGGTAATCACTGATGCTTCGTTTCGAATCATCGGTGAAGGTTTCAGCGGCGCGGGTAATCCGCTGCGCGCGGGACTGGAACAAGCCGTCTCGCACGTTGAACAGGCGATTGCCGATGCGTGCGCGCAAGCCGGAATCGAGCCCGCAGACATCGACTCGGCATGCGCGGCGATAGCTGGCATCAATCACCCGATTCACTATTACACGATGAAGGACGCGCTCGATGAAGCGCTGCACATCGGGGGACTTGAGCTGGTCACTGATGCGCGAGCCGCGCTCGAGGGGGCACTCGATGGCAAGGCGGGCGTCGTGGTGATCGCGGGCACCGGCTCGATCGCAATCGGAATAAATGAATCGGGTGAGCAGGCTCGCGCGGGCGGGTTCGGTCCCACGTTGAGCGACGAGGGCTCGGGTTACTACATCGCGCAGCAAGCGTTGAAGGCGGTCGTGTCCTCATTCGATGGCCGTTCGCCGCAAACGCTGCTTGCGCAACGAATCTGCGACAAGCTTGGCGTCGCGAGCCCGGCGGATCTGCCCGGTGTGATTTATAACAGTGACTCTGAGCCGGTAGAAATCGCGCCGCTCGCCGAGCTCGTGGACGAGGCCGCGCGAGAGGGCGACGAGGTTGCGCGAGAAATTCTGGCCGGTGCTGGTCGAGAGCTTGGACGGCTGGCACGATCAGTTATCGAGAAGCTGAATTTGAATCACACCTCTTTTCGCGTGGCTTGTGTTGGAAGCGTGTTCAGATCGGGCGAGGTTTTATTGGAGCCGTTCCGCGTCGCCGTTCACAGCGCCGCTCCTTTAGCCGACGTAGGACCGCCGTTGGACTCTCCCGCCATGGGCGCGGTGAAGCTCGCTCAGATGCGGGAATTGAAACGTGATGCGTGAAACGTGATGAGTGATGCGTGAAACGTGATGCGTGAAACGTGATCCGTGAAGCGTGATCCGTGAAGCGTGAACAGATTGGATCAGGTCACGAGTCGCGTTTCACTCATCACGTTTCACGCATCACTCCTCACGCATCGCGTTTCACTCCTCACGTTTCACCCCTCACTTTTCATTCATCATTCTTCACTCCTCCCGCTTCAATGTTAGAATCGTTCCCCGATGCAATTGCACGCGCTCGATTTCATCATCATTGCGGCTTACATGGCCGGCGTGTTGTTGCTCGGGTGGTACTTCAGCCGCAAGCAAAAAGACCTTCGCGATTACTTTCTATCTGATCACGATGTGCCGTGGTGGGCGATCGCGGCCTCGATTGTCGCGACCGAAACATCCGTAGTCACTTTCATCAGCGTTCCCGCGTTTGCATTCGCGGCGGCGGGCGGAGTCGGCGGCAACTTCACTTTCATGCAACTAGTGATCGGCTACCTGCTTGGCCGGTTGATCATTGTTGCTCTTTTCATTCCGCTTTATTTTCGCGGGGAGCTTTTCACGGTTTATCAAATCCTCGATCGAAGATTCGGCGGGAGCGTGAAGCGTGTGGCCGCGTCTCTCTTCATAACCACGCGATCGCTGTCGGACGGAGTTCGAATCTACGCGACCGCGATTCCGCTGGCGGTGGTTACGGGATGGGCGGACTGGAAATCGATTCTGGCAATCGGCGTCGTGATGATCATCTTCACTTATTTGGGCGGGATCACCGCGGTCATCTGGGTCGAAGTCATCCAGCTTTTCATTTACATCTTCGGCGCCGTTGTCGCCGGAGTAATTCTGCTCGAACGAATCCCCGGGGGACTCGGCGAAGTGATGTCCGTGGGATCGGCCGCCGGGAAGTTTCAGTTCTTCGATTTCGCGATGGACATCGCGCGCAGCTATACGTTTTGGGCGGGCGTGATCGGAGGCGCGTTCCTGACCACGTCGACTCACGGAACGGATCAGTACATGGTTCAACGCTATCTGTGCAGCAAGAACGCGCGGCAGGCGTCGGCGGCGCTGCTGACCAGCGGTGCGATCGTGTTCGTTCAATTCCTGATGTTTCTGATGATCGGAGTGATGCTGTTTGTGTATTACGGACAGCACGCGACGCTGCCGCCGGAGATAACCCCAGATCGTGTGTTTTCGCATTTCATTTCGACCGAGCTTATGACCGGCGTAAAGGGACTGGTGATCGCGGCGATGCTTGCGGCGGCGATGTCGTCGTCGCTCAACGCGCTGGCTTCGACGGCGCTCGCGGATTTTTATCAGCCCTTGTTTGCGCCTAATCGAAGCGAGACTCATTACCTGCGAGTCTCGCACGTGCTGACTGCCGTGTGGGGAGCGGTGCAGATCGCGGCCGCGTTGTACATGATCGGAAAAGAAAAACGAATCGTGGACATTGTGCTCACGATCGCGTCGTTCACCAACGGGCCGATACTGGGTGTGTTCTTTCTAGGCACGCTTACGAAACGTGTGAGGAGAACGGGAGCGCTCGCGGGAATCCTGACCGGCATCGCCGTGGTGAGTTTTGTGTGGCTTCGAATGAACGTGTCGTGGCAGTGGTACGTTTTGATAGGATCAGCGGTGACATTCATTGTTGGATACGTAACGAGCGCGATGTTCGAACGCGGAACCATTGCGGTAACGGAAGCGGAAGAGGTTTCGCAAGTTCGCTAAGGCGTGGAATGTTCATAGGACAAATGACACTGAGAATAGCAATCATCTTGATTGTCGTTGCATCAATCACGACTGATTCGATTCTCGCGCAGCGAAGGCCCGCGCCAACATCGCGTCAAACAACTGGCCGGCTTGTCGAAGCGAAAGCTGAATCAGTCGGCATGTCGAGCGAGCGGCTCGCAAAGATCGATGAAGCGGTGCGCGCGTCAATCGAACGCAAAGAGACGCCGGGCGCGGTCGTGCTGGTAGCTCGAAAAGGCCGCATCGTTTATCGCAAGGCCTTCGGGGATCGCGCGATCGACCCGAAGCGCGAACCGATGACCATCGATACGATCTTCGATCTGGCATCGCTGACCAAGATCGTCGCCACGGCAACTTCGATAATGATTCTCGTCGAGCGTGGCAAGGTGAGCCTTGCCGATCCGGTCGCGTTGTACATTCCCGAGTTCGGCAAGAACGGCAAAGAGCGAATCACTGTCGAGCAGTTGATGACTCACCGCGCGGGTCTGCCTCCGGATAACGAGATTGCTGATTACGTTGGCAAGACGATTGATCCGCTTCCGTTGATCTACGAACTCAGGCCAGGCTACGAGCCGGGCACGCGATTCGTTTATTCGGATGTTGGGTTCATTGTAGCGGCTGAGATTGTGCGCCGCATTTCCGGGCAACCGATAGATGCCTTCGCGAGGGTAAACATTTTTCAGCCTCTCCGCATGAACGAAACGCGGTATTTCTGGGATACAGGTCCGAGGCGCACGTCGGCCGACGCCGCTCGACAAGGTGGCAGCGGTAAGAGTTGGTACGTTCTTGGTTCAGAAGGGCAAGAGATGCTGAACCGCGGCCGGCTTGGTTCGCGAGTCGCTCCCACCGAAAATCGCGAAGGCCGATGGATGCGCGGTGAAGTTCACGACCCTCGAGCTTACGAGATGGGCGGCGTAGCCGGACACGCGGGGCTCTTCTCAACCGCGGACGATCTCGCAATCTTCTGCCAGATGATCCTCAACAAAGGCGAATACAACGGCGTTCGCATTCTCGCGCCATACACAGTCGAGCGAATGGTCAGCGCTCAGACGCTTCCTACTTCGCAGATGCGAGGCATCGGTTGGGACATCAACACTTCGTTCTCGTCGAATCGCGGAGATCTGTTTCCGGTGGGCACATTCGGGCACACTGGATTCACCGGCACAAGCATCTGGCTCGATCCGGCAAGCGAAACGTTCGTGGTTCTGCTGACCAATCGCGTTCATCCGAACGGCAAGGGCGATGTCACGCGGCTGCGTTCATTCGTAGCTTCAATCGTTGCCGGAGCGATCACCGAAGCTCCACACGCGCCGTTGTTCGCGCATTTGAGTTCGCCGCCAACCTATGTCGATGCGCCGCGAGCGGTGATCACTCGCGGAGTGCCTTCGGGGCCGCTGCATCCGGTGCTCACGGGAATAGACGTGTTGGAACGCGATGGATTCAAGCAGCTCGAGGGACGGCGAATCGGTTTGATAACAAATCATACGGGCCGCGACAGAAAGGGCCGCGCGACGATCGACGTGCTTGCCTCGGCGAAGAACCTCAAGCTTGCCGCATTATTTTCCCCCGAGCATGGTCTTCGCGGAATTGAAGACACGCGCGTCGGCGATTCGCGAGATGAGAAAACAGGCCTTCCGATTTACAGCTTGTACGAGAAGGACCGCAGACGGCCAACGGCTGAAATGTTGAAGGACATCGACACGCTGGTCTTTGACATCCAGGACGTGGGCACGCGCTTCTACACCTACACGACGACGTGCGGTTACGCGATGGAGGAAGCCGCGAAGAACAAGATCAAATTCGTGGTGCTCGATCGCCCGAATCCAATCAACGGCTACGACATCGAAGGCCCGGTCGCGGATAAGGAATTGACGGAGTCGTTCACTGCTTATCATCCGATTCCTGTTCGCTACGGGATGACGATTGGCGAGCTCGCGATGTTGTTCAACTCGGAGCGCAGGATTGGCGCGGACCTGTCGGTGATCAGGATGGAAGGCTGGCGGCGCGCTGATTATTACGACGGGACGGCGCTTGCGTGGGTGAATCCCTCGCCGAACATGCGAAGCCTCACCGAAGCGCTTCTGTATCCGGGCATCGGTCTTTTGGAAACAACCAACGTATCGGTGGGCCGAGGAACGGACACGCCATTCGAAGTAATCGGGGCGCCGTGGATTGATGGTCAAAAGCTAGCCGAAGCGCTTAATCGCGCGGGACTGGCGGGTGTGCGATTCGTACCGGTAAAATTCACACCGAAGTCTTCAAAGTTCGCGGATGAAGAGTGCGGCGGCGTGAATATCGTTGTCACCGATCGTGGGAGTTTTCGTTCAGTGGCCACGGGTATCGAAATCGCTTATCAACTAAACATGAATTATTCGGGCGCGTGGAAGGTCGGCGATTACATCAGGCTATTGGCCAATCGTGCCGCGCTTGCGGCGGTCAGAGAAGGAAAGACGGCTTCGGAGATCGCGGCAACGTGGCAGGGCGGGCTGGCAGCGTTTGCACGAACCAGACAGAAGCATCTGCTTTACTGATACAGACAAGTGGCATCCCCACGTTAGATGGGGGCAAAGTTTGAGGCTGTGTCGCCCCCAACCGGCGAACATGCTTTACCATTCCGAATCCTTTGGAGGTACGCAATGAAATCCAGACTTCTCTCCTCAGTTTTGATCACCGCGCTGCTGTGTGCAGCTTCAGTCTCAAATACGATTGCGCAGGAAACAACTGCGACAATCACAGGGCAGATCACCGACGCGTCAGGTGCCGCTGTTTCAGGAGCCGGCGTCACGGTAACTAATATGAGCACGCGCGACGAGCGCAAGGCGAAGTCGGGCGACGATGGTTATTACTCCCTGACGTCGATCCCGCCCGGCATCTACGACATCTCAGTCAAGCTTCAGGGTTTTAAAGAATACGTTAACAAGAGCGTCGAGTTGCTGGTGAACGATCGAAAGGCGATCAACATCCAGCTCGAAGCCGGCGCGATCAGCGAGCAGGTAACCGTAACCGCCGATGCGCCGATCGTGCAGACCTCGCCAACTGTCGGCGATGTGATTGAAAATCGTAAGGTCGTCGAAATCCCGCTCAACAACCGCAGCTTTCTTCAACTGGTCACGTTGGTTCCCGGCGTCACCACCGATGAAACTGCCGAGGCCGGAATCGGTCTGACCAATTTGACGACGATCCTGATTGGAGGCAACCGGCGCAACTCGACTAACTACCTGGTCGACGGTGTTGCCAACGTGGATGTCGGATCGAATATTACGTTGCTGTCGATGCCGACAGTCGATTCGATCCAGGAGTTCAAGGTGATCACGTCGGTTCCGACCGCGGAGTTTGGCCGCGCATCGGGAGGCGTCGTGAACGTGATCACCCGCGGAGGCGGGCGCGAATTCCATGGAGGCGCGTACGAGTTCGTGCGCAACGATGCGTTCAATGCAAACAGCTTTTTGAGCAACGCGGCCGGGCGCTTCTGCGATCGCGGTGACGTGGCGCCGGTGGGAAAAACATGCGGAGAGCCGCGCGTCCCGCGTTCACTTCTTAGGTATAACAACTTTGGCTACACGTTCAGTGGGCCGGTTTGGATACCGGGCGTTTATTCCCGGGGACGCGACAAAACATTTTTCTTTTTCTCGGAAGAATGGCGCCGGATCATTCGGCAGCCGACCGAAAACTTCGTGACCGTGCCGACGCTGCGCGAACGGCGAGGCGATTTTTCGCAGGGCACCGCCCGGCTCTTCGATCCGGCCAACGGAACCGAATTCACGACGAAACAGATTCCAACAAACAGGATCGACCCAACCGCGCTGGCGATCCTGAATCTCTTCCCTGAGCCGACCATTCCGGCCACCACACCGGGAGTGGACCCGAATCGCATCCTGGCTGTTGCGCCGGGGATCAGCAACACCCGGCAGGAAACCCTGCGCATCGACCACGGCATCAGCTCCAGGCATCAACTCACGGGGCGTTACACTCACGACCTCAGCCAGACGCGCGAACCGGGCGGTTTGTTTCAGGGCACGACGTTCCAAATCCCGGGTATCGCAACTACGGACACCAACGTTCCCGGGCAGGTCTTTTCCGTTTCGCTCATCAGCACTTTCGGGACTAGCATCGTCAACGAAGCGGCGTTCGCATACTCGAGCAATGACATCACTGATTCGCTGGTTGGAAGCTGGGACCGTCAGCACGTGAGCATCCCCAACACGGAATTGTTTCCAGAAAACAATTCCGACCTGCCGCCAACAATCAGCATCACCGGCTTCTCGTCGATGGGCTCGGGTCAGATCATTGGGATCCACTACAAGAACTTCAATCCGAAGGACAACCTAACGTGGGTTCGCGGACCGCACACGATGAAGTTCGGAGCGGATCTGAGTTGGGAGCAGAAGAATGAAAACGCCGCCAACGTAACTCAGGGCACCTTTGGTTTCACGGGAACGCAAACCGCGCGAACGGGTGTGTCGGGGAGCGGGAGGCCGCTTGCGGATTTCCTTCTCGGGCGCGCGAGCACCTACAGCGAGTCGGAATTCGACGTCACCAACAATTTACGGTTTGGACGAACCGAGTTCTACGCTCAGGATACCTGGAAGGTGAAACCGAACCTGCAGGTCGACTACGGATTGCGTTATCAGTTGTTTCGCACGCCGGTCGATGCGAACAACGTGCTGACGGCATTCTTTCCGCAGAATTACTCCGCGGCCAATGCTCCGGCATTTGCGAATGCAACGGGTACGCAACTCGTAAAAGGAAGCGGCGAGTTGCTGAACGGCATCGTGATCGCGGATCGAAACTCTCCGTTTGGGCGGAGGATTCAGCAACTGGATAAGAATAACTTCGGGCCGAGATTTGGATTCGCGTGGAGCCCCGAGGCTGAAGGCGGATTTCTTTCGAGGCTGCTTGGTGGCCACGGTCTAACGGTGATTCGGGGCGGGTACGGCATCTATTACGACCAGGTGCTGGTTGGGACGCTGGAGCAAAACACGTTCACCAATCCTCCATTCGTCAACACCGCTTCGCTGACGGGTACGGTGGCAAATCCGATCACTTACGCGAATCCATCGGCGGGGGCGCCTCCGGGGACCGTGGCGCCGCGCGCGCTCATAACCACGACGAGCCCGTTCATCACTCCCATCACTCAGCAGTGGAATCTGACCGTGCAGCGGCAATTCGGGAAGTCCACGGCTTTTGAGATTGGATATTTGGGATCTGGCGGCAATCATCAGACCAGGCCGGTTGACATCAACGCGCCGACCCCACAGGAAATTCTCGCCGCGGCGAAGGGCATCGCCGGTTGCGACCCGGCGTTGGTTGCTTCGAACAATCCGAATAACTGCATAAACCTTGCGCGTCCGTTCAGGGGCTACACAACGATTACCGATCGCCAAACCACGGCGACCTTCCGTTACAACGCACTGATCAGCGCGCTGAGGATTCAGAACGCGAAAGGTTTGTCGGCACAGTTGTCCTACACGTGGTCAAAGAACTTGACCGATTCAACGAACGATCGCGACACTGCGGACCTTCCGCAGGTAAGGAATAACTTTGCGATCGAGCGAGCGGTTTCGCGATTCGATCGCACTCATGTGTTCAAGGCGAGTTATGTCTACGAGATTCCTTATCCGAAGGGCGGATTCATGGCGCGCGCTGTTTTGAATCAGCTTCTCGGAGGATGGCAGATCTCGGGGATCACTACTGCACAGTCCGGTTTGCCGCTGAACCGCGTAGTGCAAGCGGCCGGTCCGGGCCCGCGCGGGACTCGGCCAGATCAGGTAAGCGATCCCTTCGCGAATGTCCCGAGCGGAGTCGCGGGCACGACCGTTCCCTACTACATCAACCCGCTGGCATTCCGTCCGACGGCCGTTGGTGAGATAGGCACTTCAGGCCGCGCGCCGTTCCGCTTCCCGTTCTTTATCGGAACCGATCTGAACATCGCAAAGAACTGGCACGTGGCGGAACGATATCGAATACAATTCCGAGCGGAGTTCTTCAATGTGTTCAACAACACAACCATCAACGACATATTCCAGACGGTGCCGAATCTGCTGCCCACCGATCCGGTATTCAACAGCGTTGAGAATCTGGTGAAGAACAGCTCAAACCCGCAATTCGGACAGGTATTCGCGACTCGCCGAGCAAGAGAGATTCAGTTTGGTTTGAAGTTCAATTTCTGAAGCGGACCGGGGACGGGAGAGGACCGGGGGACGGGAGACCGACGACCGGTCTACGGTCCTCGGTCCCCTGTCTCATCTCGAGTACAAATCCATCACCTGCTCAAGTGCCCGGCGGCACACGGCACAAAACGCGGGACTGCGCGTGAACATGATGCAATCCACTTCGGGACGATAGTAGCCCTTCGCTTCGTAGATCGCGCCTTCGAACGCGCCGACCTTGCCCGCGAACTTTTCAGCAGCGAAGAATTTGATCTCCCACTCGCGGTTCTCACGAAAGAGCGCTTCCATCTCGGACTCTGGCCGGTTCTCTGCCCGGATCTTCGCACGACGGGTTGAGTACTCGCGCGAGTGAGCTTCGTATTCCTCTTTGTTCCACGGCGTTGGTATCGGAGTGCCTTGCGCGACGAGATCCTTCCACTTCAGGTTCTTCGGGTCGAGGAGCGCCGTTGCATTCGGCTCCCACGGCTCGGTGCGAACAGTAGCCGGAAGATAAGCGACAGGCGAGGTGTAATACTCGTCTGCCAGACCGGCGAAGTGATGCCCGAACTCGTGAACAAAAATATAAGGAGCTTGTTCGCTGTCGGCGGCGACCGTGCTGTAGAGGCCAAAGATTCCGCCGCCGCCATAGGTGCGAGAGTTCGTGATGATCTCGATGAACTCATACGGCGCAAACGAAGCAATGTCTCGCACCGCGTGATTGTCGAAAGTCAAAACGTATCGCTCGGAGCCAAACGCGTCGTAGCTCGCTCCAAGCGGCGAGCGGCGATGCACTCCGGTCGAAGGCCGCGACACGCCGGATTCATCCGAGGCCGGACAAAGTCCCCACACGTTGAAGTCGTTGCGGCGCTCCTTGAATGGCGAAGTCGCGAACAGGATCGCAAGAAGCCGCTTCGCGTCGCTCTCGAATTTCTTGCGCTCGGCGGCCGTGTAGCCGTCTCCCATAATCAGGAAGTCAACCTTGGAAGCGGGATCGCCGATCTTTTGGAGTTCGAGCAGAGGACCCGTTGCAGCCGGCTTCGAAGTGTCAACGAACATGTCCTTCGGATCGATGATGGCCGACCAGATTTCACGAAACGCGTTATTTGAATCGCGCTTTTTCAACACGACTTGCGCGGGTGCTTGAGGCGCGGGAAAGCGCAGCGATTCGCTGAAGGTGCGATTCATGCTCTTTGCTTCATCGGTGCTTTCCCATTCGCCATAAATCGAAGCGAACCCGCGCGAGTACTGCAGACGGTTCGTCGCGCGGTCTCGCACTTCGAACAGGTACTTGCCGAGATTTGTTTCGTCGATGTTCTTCCGCGGATTGCCGGGCCACGGAAGTGGTTCGATGACTATGCGGTCGAGACTGAACATCTCCTGCGAAGCGTTGCCTGTGTGAAAGTAGTCGACCCGCATGGTCGGCGTCGCAGCTTCAGTGCCGATTGCGAGAATCGAAAAAACAAAGATGAGTCCTGTGGTTAGTAAAATCTTTTTCAACATGCCGCGATTTTACCAGCCGGAAGACGTTTCAACTAGAACTTCAATTGCGATCCGCGCCGGTGCCCGTCAATCGCTCACGCCGATCTTTGAGACGATCAGACTGCGATTTCCAGCCGTCTGCCCTCGATCGACACACTCGCTTGCTTCCGCTCAAAGAAAGCGGGACTATCTCAACAGGAGCAGGAATCAATGAGCGATCTTGAACGATATGTTAAGAAACGTAAGCGACTGGACCCTGAATTCGCTGAAGGCTTCGAGGTTGGCTATTCCAATTTCAAAGTCGGGGTTCTGCTGAGACAGGCACGCGAGAAAGCCGGGATGACTCAAGATGACGTTGCACGGAGATTGAGAACTAAGAAGTCGGCGATTTCGAAAGAGCTCTTTCAATAAGCGCGAATGCGTGGTCGTTGTCACCAAGCGATGAGCACGTGGCCGCCGCCTGCACTAATGCCGGAGATCCTGCCATTCGGTTCGTACCGATATTCACCGAACCTTCTTTTGTCCACCTTGTATCCGCCGATTCGCTTACCTAGAATCTCGGTGCGTTCGAATTGAACCAGTCGAGTCCGCGAGGATTGTCACCGTTGCTCAAGCTCACAACGCCGATTTACGAACTTCACCTGCACGAGATTCCTCGCATCGCGATGAAGACCGCGCAGAAACTCGCGCAGGGCGTGGCGGGAGCGGTTTCATCAGCCGATCCTCGTTCGGTGACGGTCGACGATCTGATTCACTATCTGCCGATGCGTTACGAAGACCGCTCGAATCTTACCAGCGTGCGCAATCTGCAGAATGGAATGTGGGCGACGATCGACGTGAGCGTTCGCGTAGCCGGCACGTATCCGGTGAAGGGCGGCAAGCTGCGCATCTTTGAGATCTCAGGAACCGACAGCACCGGGCAGATTCGCGCGTTCTGGTGGAATCAGGGTTATCTTCAAACCTCGTTCAAGCAGGGCAGACGCGTGCTGCTTTATGGTCAATGGAAGCGAAATCGCCGCGGGTTCTTTGAGGTTGAGAATCCCGATCACGAATTCGTCATTGACGATGATGATTCCGATCCGATTCACACCGGCCGGCGAGTCCCGATCTATCGCAAGCTCGGCGAGCTACGAACGAAGCAGCTTCGCTCGATCATGCATCACGTGCTGGCGCGACTGGATTTCTCTGAGATCCGGGAAACTATTCCAGAGGAAGTGCTGACTCGCGGCGAGTTGATCGGAAAAACGGAGTCGATAAAGCAGGTCCACTTTCCCGCCGAGGACGCGCCACTCGAGTCGTACAACGGCTTCAAATCGCCGGCGCATCGGCGATTGATCTTCGAGGAGTTTTTCTGGATGTCGCTTGCGATGGGGCTTCGTCGGGAGGGCCGCGAGCAGGCGCCAAAAGGAACCACGATTGAAGTCAACGATCGTGTGCGCAATGCCGTTCGCGCGATGCTGCCTTTCAAACCAACCGGCGCGCAAAAGCGTGTCCTCGGCGAGATTGTAGCGGATATGACCGGCTCGAAACCGATGAATCGCCTGCTACAGGGCGACGTCGGGTCGGGCAAAACAATCGTCGCCGTTCAAGCGGCCATCGTCGCAATCGAGAACAGTTATCAAGCTGCCATCATGGCTCCGACTGAGATTCTCGCCGAGCAACACGCGCGCAACATCAAGCGAATGGTTGCGAAAGCGCCGTATCGTGTCGAGCTTCTCACGGGTTCCCTTTCAATCGCTCGCAAGCGAAAGCTGCACGCTGACATCGAAGCGGGCGAGATCGATTTGGCTATCGGCACTCACGCGCTGATTCAGGAAGCCGTCAAGTTTCACAAGCTCGGCTTTGTGGTCATCGACGAGCAGCATCGATTCGGCGTGCTGCAACGAGCCGAGTTGATGAAGCGCGGCTACAATCCCGATGTGCTGGTGATGACCGCGACGCCGATTCCGCGTTCGCTTGTGATGAGCGCGTACGGCGACCTTGATTTGTCGATCATCGACGAGATGCCGCCGGGCAGAAAACCGATCATCACTCGCGTGCGCGGCGAAGAGACCCGGCGCAAGATGTACAAGTTTCTCGATGAAAAGATTCGCGCGGGCAGCCAGGTCTACATTGTGTACCCGCTTGTCGAAGAATCAGAGAAGCTCGACCTGCTCAACGCTACTCAGATGGCTGAGCATCTTCAGAGTTCGGTGTTCCCAAACTTCCGCGTCGGGTTGATTCACGGACGAATGAAGCAGGAAGAGAAAGACTCGGTGATGAACGAGTTCCGCGCCGGCGCGATCAACATCCTTGTTTCAACGACGGTGATCGAAGTGGGAGTCGATGTGCCCAATGCGAGCATCATGATCGTCGAGCACGCCGAGCGATTCGGCCTTTCTCAATTGCATCAGCTACGCGGCAGAGTCGGGCGCGGTGACGAGCAGTCCTACTGCATACTGCTTGCGGGCGACAAGCGCAGCCCCGAAGCGCGCGAGCGGCTCGCGATCATGGAAGAGACGAATGACGGTTTCAAGATCGCGGAGAAGGATCTGGAGATACGCGGCCCGGGCGAGGTGATGGGCACGCGTCAATCGGGCGAAGCGCAGTTTCGCGTCGGGAATATCGTTCGCGATTACGACTTGTTGGAACTCGCCAAGCGCGAAGCCGATCACATGCTGACGGCTCGCCGCAATTCGCGCGAGACGGCGCGTCTGATCGAACTCACTCGACAACAGAGAAAGTTCGGTCTCGCGGCGGTGGGTTAACGGCGCTGGTCTACGACGTCAGCTCGCGTCGAAGCAGTTGGGCGCTAGACTCGAGACGAAACAGCGCTTCGGATATGTTGGCAAACAGCGCCAACTCGAGCATGACAATGCAATCGTCATCGATTTGTTTTGGGACTAGACTTGCGCCTTCGTATTCGATGACCAGACCGCGCATAGTTCCGAGTTGATCGAGAGCGGCGGACGCTCGGCGATCGCGAAGCATCAAAGACACGTAAGCGCCTCGAAGCCGCGTGCGTTCACCCTCGGCCGAATGCACGCCTACGGCTTCGCCATCAGCGTCCAAAACAATCGCGCCCGTTGCTCCCTCGACGCTCGAAACAAGTCCCGCGAGCAGTGATTCTATCGCCACGACCGGCCTTTCTGACCAGCGATTATAAGGTATGTGGCTACGGCTCGCACGACACGCGGTCGAAGCGCAAGCTCAGTATGTTGATGATTTCCCAACTTTCCTGCCCACGCATCGGTCTATAGAATGAAGCGGATGAGGGTCGAATACGCGTAGGTGGCGCGGGAGCGGCTTGGAACTGAGTGATACTCAAATAATCGAACGCACGCTGGGAGGCGAACCCGACGCTTTCAATATGCTGGTGCGCCGCTGGGAACGGCAGATCTACGGCCTCACGCTCAGGATGCTGGGCCGCGATGAAGAAGCCAAGGACGCGACCCAGGAGACGTTCCTTTCGGCTTATCGCAATCTGCCCAAGTTCCGCGGCGAAGCGAAATTCTCATCGTGGATTTATCGGATCGCCCTCAACATCTGCAATACGAAGCTGAGGAGCAGATCTAAATTCGCGGTTTCGCTCGACGAGCAGCGCGAGGTAAGCGGGTTCGAACTGGCGGCGGATCTCGAGGACCTTGGAAGCGAGATTCAACGCGAGCAGATTACCCGGCACGTGCGCCGCGCGTTGCAGGGGCTTCCGTTCGAGATGCGCCAGGTCATCATTATGAAGGAGTACGAGGGATTGAAGTTTTCAGAGATCGCGGAGGTGCTCGGCATACCGCTCTCTACGGTGAAGACCAGAATGTACACGGGTCTTTCCGAGTTGAGAAAGCGGCTCGAGCATCTGCGCGAGGCAATGTAGCTGAACTGAAGTTGAAAATGAGTGGTGAAGAAATGAACACACAAAATAACTGCAATATGCACGAAGCTCTGATGTCGTATTTGTACGACGAGTCGACGCCGGACGAGAAGCTTCGTGTCGAGACCCACCTCACAGACTGCGGCGCCTGCAAGCAGGAGCTCCACGCATTCGAACGCGTGCGAGGTATGCTGCAGCAATGGCAGTTCGATGACTCGCCGGTCGTGCGAATAGTGACAGAGCAAGGCCCCGGCAAGCGATCGATCCTCGCGGTGCTGAAGGAATTGATTACTGTGACTCCGATTTGGGCAAAGGCGCTGACTGCAGTCGCGATGGCGATGCTTGTGCTCGCGGTGCTGGGAACCGACATAAGCGTGGGACGCGGAGGTGTTTCGCTTCACGCCGACTTGCTTCGCCGGAACCGCGCTGTTGAGCCGGCGAACGCTGGAGGTCAACAGAATCCGATGTCGAGTGATCGGGCGAGCATCGAACAGGTTCGAGCTGAAATGAAGTCGCTTGTAAATCAACTGGTCGCCGATAGCGAGCGCGAGCAGAGGGAACAGATCAAAGCGGAACTTGCGAGTTTGCAGTTGCAGCTTCAGAACGCGCACACGGCGGACCTTGCAAAAGTCACGTCGCGAATTCAGGAACAGCAGACAAGACTGAAGACGATCGAACGCGATATCGATCGCCGCGAAGGCTTGGATTTGACCGACATATTGTTCAGCGAGGTGAGCAAGCCGGCCGAGCGATCGACCGCGGGCGGTGATTAGGTTCCGACGAGATGCCACAGGGCTAACGGGGGCTGTCGAGTCTCACGCGAGTTTGGGAGAGTTCGCGGGGCGCGGGGAAAAGGGAGAGTTCACGCGCTGTTGTTCGGTTAGTCGTCGAGGCTCTGTGGTTGCTATCGAGGCCGGGGATTGAGAAATCTCAACCCCGGCCTTTCCGTTTTTGCGTTGCTCGCTCGTATCTTCGAAATCGGCTAGAATCTTCCTCTCGTAGTCAGCTTCAATTTAGTCTCGGATAATTACGGAGACCTAATACGCGATGCAGGTATTGGAACGAATTCGCGCGCGAGCGGCATCCGCTCCGAAACACATCGTGTTGCCGGAGGGTGAAGATGAACGCACCATCGTGGCCGCCGCGCTGACCGTTCGCGAGCGCCTTGCCGGGCTTACGCTCATCGGGCGCGAGGACGTCATCCGCGAGAAAGCGTCGAAGCTTGGCGCCACACTCACCGGAGTTTCAATTCTCGATCATCGGCGTTCATCCGAACGTGACAAATACGCCGCTCGCTATTTCGAGGCGCGCCGCGCCAAAGGCATAACCCAGGACGAAGCTCGCGGGCAGATGGATGATCCGCTCTACTTCGGCAACATGATGGTGCGCGAAGGCCAGGCCGACGGCAGCGTGTCGGGCGCTACGCATACAACGGGACACACCGTAAGCGCCGCACTCCGGTGCATAGGCCCGAGACCGGGTCTCAGGGTAGTTTCAAGCTTCTTTTTGATGGTCGTTCCCGGTTCTCAGCTTGGAGAAGGCGGCGCGTTTATCTTTGCCGATTGCGGAGTAGTTGTTGATCCTTCGGCTTCCCAGCTTGCGGAGATTGCGATTGCGTCGGCTGAGTCGGCGCGCGCGCTTCTCGGAGTCGAGCCGCGTGTGGCAATGCTTTCATTCTCGACCAAGGGCAGCGCGAAGCATCCGCTGGCGGACAAGATCATCGAAGCGACGCGCACGCTTCGCGAGCGAGCGCCCGAGCTTCTGGCCGACGGCGAACTGCAAGCCGACGCGGCTATCGTCCCGGCAATCGGGCAGAGCAAAGCTCCCGGAAGCCAGGTGGCGGGACGCGCGAACACACTGGTATTTCCAAATCTAGAATCGGGGAACATCGCTTACAAACTTGTCGAGCGGCTGGCGGGAGCGACCGCCGTCGGCCCGATACTTCAGGGACTCGCGCGGCCGGCGAACGATCTCTCTCGCGGCTGCAAAGCCGAAGACATTCGCGACGCCATCGCGATCACCGCAGTGCAAGCGCAGGCGTCATAATCGATGCCGCCGAGAGTATGCAACGAGCCGGCTATCCAATCACTCCCGCAGTCCGCGTTCTCCGCGAAAACAAGATCGACTTCGAGCCACACCTTTACAATTACAAAGAACACGGCGGGACGGCCCATTCAGCGGCGGAACTCGGAGTGGACGAGCACATCGTGATAAAGACGCTGGTGATGGAAACCGAATCGCGAACGCCGTTGATCGCGTTGATGCACGGCGACCGGGAAGTCTCGACAAAGGAGCTAGCAAGAACGCTGAGTGTGAAAAGCGTTTTACCATGCGATCCTTCGAGTGCGCAGAAGCACACAGGTTATCAGGTTGGCGGCACCAGTCCATTGGGCTCACGCAAGGAGCTTCCCGTCTTCGCCGAAGAGACGATCTTCGAGCTGTCGAAGATTTACATCAACGGAGGCAAGCGAGGATTCCTGGTTTCAATCGACCCGAATGATTTGAAGCGTGTGCTGCATATCACCGAGGTTAGCGTCGGCATCGCGAAACAGTGAATCAGAAAGCGAGCAATCATAATGTCTGTGGATATTGAGCAAGCCCTCGATGAGAAAGAAGTCGATTCGAGTCCCTTCAAGCAATTCGAAATCTGGTTCAAGCAAGCTGAGACCGCGGTGCCGATCCTGCCCAACGCGATGACGCTTGCGACCGCAACCAAAGATGGAACGCCTTCCGCGCGCGTCGTCCTGCTAAAGGATTTCGATGAGAATGGTTTTGTTTTCTTCACGAACTACGACAGCGCGAAAGGGAAAGAACTCGATGAGAATCCAGTTGCCGCGCTTTGCTTTTACTGGTCAGAACTTGGGCGGCAGGTTCGAATAAGCGGGACCATCGCAAGAACTTCTCGTGAAGAATCCGAAGCGTATTTTCATACTCGTCCGATCGACAGCCAGTTGGGCGCGTGGGCTTCGAATCAGAGCGAGGTGATCGCGGAGCGCGCGGTCCTCGAAGCCAAAATGGAAGAGATGTCGACGAAGTACGAAGGCAAGGTCATTCCGTTACCGCCATACTGGGGAGGCTATCGCGTGGCGCCGGTGGTGATTGAATTCTGGCAAAACCGCTCAAGCCGTTTGCACGATAGGATTCGATACAGGCTGGTTGACGGTGTGAGGTGGGTAGTTGAAAGACTCGCGCCTTAAGACACAGCCATGCCTGGCGATCCGAAGACTGGCCGCGCAGTGTCAAACTTAACGGCGGTGATTGCCGAAGTTCCTTGCTCGACTCTGACGACTTGAGCCGGATACTTCATCCACTTTTTCCCTTGCAGCGGAAGTTGAATGTAAACGTCCAGCGCCGCGCCCTCGATCGGAGCACGAGGGATCGACAACAGCGCGCCGCTGGAGCTTATGTTACGCAGCACGCCCGTCTCGACAAACCCTTCTCCACCATCAACGTTGCCTTCAACTCTGATTTGCCAATCCACCTGAAACCGCTTCGCTCTTCTTCGTTCGATCAAAGGGCCTCCAGTGTACTTCAGACAGATTGCGTTATTGACTACTTGCAGCATTCTCTTTTACCGCATCCTTCGACAAATTGAAATTGAAAATTGAGGTATTTGTCCTTGATGAAAGAATAAATTAACTACGGACAGTACCCGCTCCTTGTAACCCTTTGGGCCTGCGAGTAAACTATGCCAACTTTCAGAGGGCTTCAATGGCTGTTGGGCAGAATGTTTTACGCAAAGAAGGCTATGCGAAACTGACTGGTGAGGCTCGCTATGTCGATGACATCTCCTTCGACCGAATGATGTTTGGCAAGACGATTCGAGGCACCGTTCCTCGCGCTCGTATCAAATCCATCGAGTTCGATCCTTCATACGATTGGTCACAAATCGTGATCGCCGATAGTCGAGACATCCCCGGCGAAAACTATGTCGCGCTGATCGAAAACGATCAACCGCTGCTCGCCCAATCAGAAATCCGGCATTGCTATGAACCGATTCTGCTGATCGCCGGCGAAACCAAACAGCTCGTCGAACAGGCGTCGCAACACATTCGCATCGAATACGAAGAGCTTGCGCCGGTGTTGAGTATCGATGATTCCCTTGCCTGCACCGAAACGATTTATGGAAGCGACAACGTGTTCAAGCGATTCCTGATCGGGCGCGGCGACATTGACGAAGGATTCGCCGCCGCTGATCGCATCATCGAAGGCGAGTATCGAGTGCCGCATCAAGAGCAACTCTATATCGAGCCGCAGGGGATGATCGCGATTCCGGGCGACGGCGAGATGACCGTGATGGGTTCGATGCAGTGCCCGTACTACATTCACAAAGCTCTGAAGCAACTGTTCGATCTAAGTGACGAGCAGGCGATCGTGATTCAAACGACGACCGGCGGCGGATTTGGCGGCAAGGAGGAGTATCCGTCGATGATCGCTGCTCACGCGGCGCTGCTCGCGAGGAAAGCAGGACGCCCGGTCAAGATAATCTACGATCGAGCCGAAGACATCGCCGCAACGACCAAGCGTCATCCCGGTATTATTTGCCACCGAACGGGCGTCACTCGCGACGGGCGATTGACCGCGTCCGAGATCGACATCGTGCTCGACGGCGGCGCTTATGTGACGCTCACTCCGGTCGTGCTGTCGAGGGGCGCGATACACGCGCTTGGGCCATACGCTTGCGATAACGTGCGAATCGCGGCGCGCGCGGTTACTACGAATACACCGCCCAACGGAGCGTTTCGAGGATTCGGCGCGCCTCAAGTAGCGTTCGCCTACGAAATGCACATGGAAAAGATTGCCGCCGAGCTTGGCATCGATCCGGTCGAGCTTCGGCGAATGAATCTGTTGCGCGAAGGCGACATCACCGCGACCGGACAGCGATTGACCTGGAGCGTTGGCTCGGAGGAGGTGTTGAACGCAGCTATCGAGAGATCGAATTATTTCGAAAAGAAACAGGCGATCGCGACTTCAAACGGGCACGCAAATCATGACAAGCGCCGCGGCATCGGGCTCTCGTTCTTTTTTCACGGCGCGGGATTCACCGGCAGCGGCGAAGCAAAGATGAAAGCTCAAGCGGGTGTCGAGATAACCGCCGAAGGACGCGCGCGGGTTCTCTCTGGTTCAACTGAGATTGGCCAGGGCACTCGCACGATCTTTTGTCAGATCGTCGCCGACGAGTTGGGCATCGATTTCGATGATGTCGACATCGAGGATCCCGACACTTCACGAGTGCCCGACAGCGGCCCCACCGTAGCCTCGCGCACGACGATGGTCGTCGGCCGAGTCGTTCAGCTTGCGGCTCGCGAAATCAAAGAGAAGCTGATCAACTTTACAGCGGAACGATTCGGCGCGCCCGAAACGCAGTTGACCGCCGCGCGATTTGTCGCGAACGGGAAACCGCTTGCTAACTTTGACGAGATCGCTCGCGAATACGTCGCGCAACACGGTGAGCTTCGAGCTTACGCGCGTTACGCTTCACCGCCCGATATCGAGTGGGACGACGAAACATATTCGGGCGACGCATATCCTTGTTACTCGTGGGGCGCGGAAGTAGCCGAAGTCGAAGTCGACATGGACACGTATGAAGTGACGTGCACGAAGATCACTACAGCGCAGGACATCGGGCGCGCGATTCACCCAGTGTTGGCGGCGGGTCAGATCGAAGGCGGCACGTTGCAGGCGGTTGGCTACGGGTTGCTCGAAGAGTTGGTTTGGGACAAAGGGCGAATCGTCAACAATCGGCTAACGAACTACATCATTCCGACATCGCTCGACGCGCCTGAGATGGAGACGATCATCGTAGAGACGGCATATCCGCACGGCCCATTCGGCGCGAAGGGAGTCGGTGAGTTACCGATGGACGGGGCAGCTCCGGCGATAGCTGCGGCGGTGTTCAATGCAACCGGAGCATTTGTTTCGGAGATCCCGATAACGCCTGAGCGGTTGATGGCAAAGATTCCTGGGAACCACAGATGAACACAGATGGACACAGATAAGGAGGAAGGGACCAACGGCAATTTCAACTTGGCGTAAGCATCAGGACATAGCGACGTATCCTAGAACCACAGATGAACACAGATGGACACAGATAAGGAGGAAGAGACCAAGGGCAATTTCAACTCTGCGTGAGCATCAGATCATAGCGACGTATCCAAAAGGCTTCTTATCTGTGTTTATCTGTGTTCATCTGTGGTTCCATATCTCTTCAATATTCAGAATCCTGGGAACCACAGATGAACACAGATGGACACAGATAAGGTGACCGAGACGATTATTGGTTGTGCGATGAAAGTGAGCAACACGCTTGGTGTTGGTTTCTTAGAGAAAGTGTACGAGAACGCTTTGGCAATTGAGTTGCGGAAATCTGGATTGGTTGCCGAACAGCAGAAACCCATCCTCGTTAGATATGAGGGAGCGGTGGTTGGAGACTATGTTGCCGATATTGTAGTCAACGGCTCGATTCTCCTGGAATTGAAAGCCGCAAAGTTCATTGATCAAATTCATCAGGCACAGCTCTTGAACTATATGAAAGCTACTGCGCTGAAGGTTGGTCTCATATTGAACTTCGGCACAACCCGACTTGGCGTCAAAAGAATGGTGCTATGAATAGTCCTTGATCCCCAGTTTCTTATCTGTGTTTATCTGTGTTCATCTGTGGTTCCATATCTTCTTATGATGATCAATATTCAGATTAACGGCACGGCTCACGCACTTGACGCCCCTCCTATGAAGCGGCTGCTCGATGTGCTTCGTGAAGACGTCCACTTGACCGGTACAAAAGAAGGCTGCGGCGAGGGCGAGTGCGGAGCTTGCTCGGTGATCGTCGACGGCGAGGTCATCAATTCGTGCCTCGTTCCCGTTTGTCAGGTGAGCGGCTCGGCGATTCTCACCGTCGAAGGTCTCGCGCGAGACGGAAGGCTCGATCCGCTTCAGCAGGCTTTTCTCGAATGCGGAGGTGCCCAGTGTGGCATCTGCACGCCGGGAATGTTGATCGCTGCGCGTGCGTTGTTGGACGAAACCCCGAGACCGTCGCGTGACGAAATCAAAGAAGCCATCGCAGGAAATCTCTGCCGGTGCACCGGCTACGTCAAAATCATCGACGCCATACAGCAGGCGGCGGCGTCGAGAACAAAGTGAAATCTATGATCCCTGATGAAGAACTGGAGGAATTGAAGGAACGGATCTCCCAGAAGTCCGACCACGAACTTCTGCAGATTATCGAGGTCGAATACGACGACTATCGCCCCGAGGCAATCGAATTAGCCAAGGCGGAATTGACGAAACGGTTCGTCCCATTCGAAGAGCCCGAGCCATCTCCGGGCGACCCTGATGACGAGACGAGCGGCGAGATTGCCAGGCCGGCCGTGAACGCAGAACCGTGCGCCAAGTGCGGGGGCCCTACTCGGCCGGGGCTATTGTTCGCGGACAAGGAACTGACGATTCTCTTTTCCGACGACAATGAAGAGCGCTTCGTTCAAGCCTTCGCGTGCACACGCTGCGGCAAACTGAGATTGGCCGTCGATTTCGCAACCGATGTCGAGGGGTGACGCTTCACAAGCTGACATGAGTTCCAATCCAACAGCACAATCGCCTGCCACGCTCGGAGAAGTCTATGCGCTGTTGTCCGAGCGAAGCGGCGCGATAAAGATCATCGCCGGCGGCACGGATTTGATGGTGCTGATGAACGCGCACATGCTCGACGCGTCGGACTTCCTCGACATCTGGCGAGTCGATGAGTTGAGAGGGATAACCGACGAAGGCGACGCGCTGCGGATCGGCGCGCTTACGACTTACACACAACTGATCAAGTCTGAGCTGATTCAAAGACACGTGCCCGCGCTTGTGGCCGCTTCGCGCACGATCGGCGCAATTCAGATTCAGAATCGAGGAACGATCGGCGGCAACATCGTCAACGCATCGCCCGCCGGAGACAGCCTTCCGGTGCTTGCGGCTTACGACGCGGAAGTGGAGATAGGGAGCGCGCGCGGCACACGCCACGTTGCGTTCAGTGAGTTCTACACTGGCTATCGTCGCAGCGTGCTTGAACCCGACGAACTCGTATTGGCGGCCCGCGTGCCCAAGTTGCAAACAGGAGAACGAGATTTCTTTTGGAAGGTTGGCACGCGCCGGGCGCAAGCGATTTCGAAAACTGTTCTGGCGGCCAGGGCGATGATGAGCGGCAATAAGATTGAATCAATCAGCATTGGAGTCGGCAGCGTAGCGCCGACCGTGATTCGCGCGCGCGATACCGAAGCGTTGCTGACGGGCGCGGCCCTCACTCCTGAGCTTGTTGAACGAGCCCGTCAGATGATTTCGCGGGAGATCGCGCCGATAACCGATCTTCGCTCGACCGAGCATTACCGCCGCGCAGTGACCGGCAATGTGCTGTGCAAGTTCTTACGCGAGCTTATGCCGGTCGTGCCGGCTGTCAGCGTCGACGAGTCAACAGGCTTATGAGCGCGACGAACAGCGCCGACCCTATGATGGACCAAATGATCGGGAAGCGCTCGCCGCCGATGTTGGTCGTGAAGAGTTCAGGCAAGTGAAGGGCGCCCGCCAGCCATACTCCGATAATCGCCCCAATA
>Ga0207653_10000014_pt1 | contig 152002 bp, 110 predicted proteins | sample KBSK5251metaG_FD_184341 | JGI IMG/M metagenome (GOLD analysis project Ga0207653, IMG submission 184341) | Corn, switchgrass and miscanthus rhizosphere microbial communities from Kellogg Biological Station, Michigan, USA - KBS K5-25-1 metaG... | ecosystem: Host-associated > Plants > Roots >... | reverse complement strand
GGTCGAACGTGATAATCGTTCGAATCTGCAAACGCCCCCTGCCTGACGATACCCGCTCGATTGTTCTTGAGTCTCTGTCTCAAGCGCAGCGTTACAAAGAAGCTCGACGCTTGCCAGCCAGCGATGCAAAGACAGAAAGCGCCGGCGATATACACAGACCACTTGGCGTCGCCGCCGGGCAGATACGTGATGTACAGCGCAAGTCCTGAAAAGAGTGCGGCCAGGGTGCTGATCGCACTCATGAAGAGGTTTGTCGAAACAATCTGCTGAGGCGTCTCACCACCGAAAGTATTTCGAGTTCGCGCGTTAAGATCAGGCAGCCACTCACCGCAACTTTTGCAGTAAGCCTTTGCTGTCTGGTTACCAGCGCCGCACTTATGGCAATACATCTCCGCACCTCCGAGGCGGAAGCATTTTACCTTACAACGTGGCGAGCGGCGCCGAATATGGTTGACTCGTGCATCAATCGTTCGTTTATAGTCGAACGCCCCGGGTGGGTTTCCGGGGCGTGTCACCGACGGGGATGGAGTGTTCAGGCGGGGTAGCTTCAGTGCACAGTTCTCTTACCTTGCTTTAGAGAAGGGTGGAGTGCAATGAAGCAGACACTATTTAGCACTACACATGCTAACCACACGTTACCTCGGACTTAAATGTCAGTTAAGTTATGTTGAAGGCAGGTGGTTGGGCGCGCTCTGGCTGAAGCATAGCGATTTAGCATGCCGGAGTAGAAAAACGTCTTCATCCAACTCACTTTCAGCTAAGGTTTACTTTCCTGTAACACGGTTTACTTAGAGTGACTTTAATTGAAACTCGCAGCGATAGACATAGGCTCGAATTCGATCAAACTCGCCGTCGTAGAAGCGGCTGACAGTGGTTCTTTTGCAGTCGTCACTCGTGAAAAAGACGTCGTAAGACTCGGGCATGAAACACTGCGTACCCGACGTCTATCGCCGGACGCAATCGGACGCGCTGTTGCCTCCATTCAGCGTTTTAAAACGATTTCTGAAGCTCATCAAGTTGACACGATTGTTGCCGTCGCCACAGCTTCCGTGCGCGAAGCAAATAACGCCGCGCAGTTTATCAGGGAAGTCGAACAACGTACCGGTCTCCGAGTCGAGATTCTTTCGGGTGTCGAAGAGGCGCGGTTGATCGGCCTCGCGGCCTCACATGGATGCTCACTTAGCGGCGCCACTAACATCAACATTGACATTGGTGGCGGCTCAACCGAGATTTCTCTCTTTCGCAATGGTACCGCCCTGTCGTTGCTATCGTTGAAACTCGGCGCAGTTGGGCTCACGGAGCGATATCTACGATCTGACCCGCCCAAAACAAAAGAACTCGACAGCCTCAAAACAGAGGTACATGCCGCTTTTGAACGCCCTCGGCGAGAGCTGCGAAATTTCAAATGGCACCAGGCTTCCGGAACCTCGGGGACGATTCTTGCTATTGGCGCCGCCCTTCGTAGCGCCTCGACGAATAATGGCCGTAAGAATCAGGCAGTGCAGCCAACCGAGACCCATATTCCTCTGAGTCAGTTGGAGGAGTTGAACGGACGCATGGCAAATTCGAGCCTCGCTGATCGGCGTGCACTCACCGGAATAAGTTCGCAAAGGTCAGAAATCATAGTGGCCGGCAGTCTTATCCTGGAAGAGGCGATGCGAGCGTTCGGCATCAATGTGCTACGCACTTGCGATTGGGCATTGAGAGAAGGCGTGATCATTGACGGTCTGCGCGAGACGGAAGACGAATCACGTCCCGCGCCTGAGTTCGCCGATCAAAAACTTCGTGGTGTACATGCGGTCGGCCGGCGTTTTGGGTACGAAGAAACTCACGCGCGGCAAGTTGCAAAACTCGCCGAAAGGATTTTCGACTCTCTCGCACCGGCAGAGAACCTCTCACGTCATCATCGTACGCTCATGCTCGCGGGTGCACTGCTGCACGATATTGGTTACCACATTGCACACGAGTCCCATCAGAAACACGCACTCTATTTAATCAAGAATTCTGAGCTGACTGGATTTTCAGAAGCAGAGCGCGCTGTGATTGCAAACATCGCGCGGTATCATCGCGGTCCGCTGCCAAAGAACCGCCACGCCGACTTTGCGGCGCTCAATCTCGCCGACAGAGAGATCGTTTCGAAGCTGGCAGCGATCGTGAAATTGGCCGATGCGCTGGATCGTAGTCACGATAGTCGCGTTTACGATCTTCAGTGTCACGACGGCGCAAAAAGTTTACACGTGGAATTGTGCAGTACCGCCGACTGCTCTAACGAAATGCTCGAGGTTGAACGAAAACGAGATCTATTTGACCAGGCATTCAATCGCACTCTCACTTTTAGCATGCGACGCCAGAAACTTTATGCGTCTTGATCTCATTTAATGGCAAAAGCAAAACGGGTAAAAGGAATCAACTGTAACGCCGCCGCCACTGTTGGTATTAAGTTGGTGCTGATTACTAGGTTCCAGGAAATGTATGCGTTGCGTGAAGCAGCGTTAATTTGGTCCGACCCATTCCAGAGGACGAGCTACAGCCAGCTCACGGAGCGTAAACGATATTTGACGAGGGGTACAAAAAGGGTTAAAAAAAGGGGGACACTCCTGTTCATCTCTTTGAAACATGCCATTTTGTTTAGGCCCGCGTAGCTCAGTGGATTAGAGCGTTCGCCTCCGGAGCGAAAGGTCGCAGGTTCGACCCCTGCCGCGGGTACCAGGTTCTTGCCCAACTCCTCCAACTAAAAAATGCAGAATGCTTTAGCACAGGACTATCGTCCGCAGTCACTGCCCAAGATATTGCTCGTGGAGGACTTTGATGACACGCGCCTGATGATGAAGATGTGGCTGGAGAAACGCGGCTACCACGTCATCGAAGCCGAAACGGGCGAACAAGCCATCACGCTGGCACAAAGCGAAGCGCCGGACCTGATCATCATGGATGTCATGATGCCCGGGATGAACGGGCTTGACGCTACGCAGCGGATACGACAGTATCAGGCACTGCGACGTACACCAATCGTGGCGGTTTCAGCCTACGGCGCTGACGAATATCGCCGGCTGGCAATCCAGGCCGGCTGTAATGAATATGTTTCAACGCCTTTTGAGCCGACTGCCCTGGCTGAATTGATCGCGAGCCTGCTGGCCGGTGGAGAATCTCTGGATCTGAATGCTCAAGCATCTGACCTCGAACATTAAGAGTTTCATTCCGCTAATTCTTGTAGCTCTGTGCTGGTGCGCAACTGCAAATGCCCAGCAGACCACCTGCTCTCTCAAATCAGATCAACTGAAAGCAGCACCCGAACTGTTCGGCTTTCATCTCGGCATGACTTTAGACCAGGTGAAGGCGCGCTCTTCGCTGATTAAGTTTGGCCAGCCAGATGAGTTTGGTGTCGTCAAAACCTCGATCAGTCCACATTATGAGCCGCGATTTGATAAGACGGTGTTTGCTGACGTTCGCACAATCTCGTTCGACTTCCTCGACGGTAAGCTCGTTACTTTATGGATTGGATACGAAGAGACTTTCAAATGGCCGAAGCTGGATGAATTTATTGCCAACCTAAGCACAGCGCTGGACGTTCCCGGACACTGGCCCGCAAAACGTAACGGACAACAATTGAACTGTGACGGCTTTTCGCTGTTTGCATCGATCATCGCCAGAGGACCAAGCATTCGTGTGATGGACGAAGTTGCCCAGGAAGTAATCGCTGTGCGGCGGGAAGAAGCTGCAAAAGCCGAGGAGACAAGGGTAATTGGCGACAGCCGCACCTTGAACTATTATCCGGCTGATTGTGCCGCGAAGAACGAGGTGCCAACGGCCAGCCGCACCGTTTTTAAGAACAAGGAGGAGGCTGAAAGCGCCGGATACAAATTGGCGAAGGCTTGTCCGTGAAGTGGCTCGGGCGCTTGCGTCGTGCGGCGGGACCACCATCAAACACAGACTAAGGTCTGTGCCACTTTAGGAGGATCTCATGCTGAAAGAATTCAAAGAATTCCTTGCTCGCGGAAATGTTATTGATTTGGCCGTAGCGGTCATCATCGGACTGGCATTCGGGAAACTTGTCACCTCGCTTGTCGAAGGCATCATCATGCCGCCCATCGGACTCTTGCTGGGCAAAGTCGATTTTGCCAGTCTCTTCCTGGTGCTCGATCATTCGAAAGGCGCGCCGTTGTCGCTGGCAGATGCGAAAGCGAAAGGTATTCCGGTTATTGCCTACGGCGCTTTCATCAACGACATCGTGAACTTCGTGATCGTTGCATTTGTGATCTTTTTGCTTGTGAAGATTGTTAACCGGATGCGGAAAGCAGAAGATCCCGCCGTGAAAGATTGTCCGCATTGTCTGACTGCGATCCCGCTCGCAGCCACGCGTTGTTCGGGTTGCTGCGCGGATCTCCAGGCGGCGTAACGCATAAAGATAGCCCTAAGATCATCTTTGCGAAGCCTTTGCGGCTTTGCGCCTTTGCGTGAGACTGATTTTTCGTGAGCGTTCTTATTCACGCCAAGTCGCAAAGGTTCGCAAAGTAGGACACGAACGGGAAGTGGTGTTGCTTGACGCTCATCACTGCGCTTCTTAGAATGAACTTATAACCCCGCGTAATCGTACAAGAGTTCTACTGCAAGAGGAGCATATTCGATGAGTACATCTTTTCATTCACCAACAGACGGTTCAGACACCAAAGACGAGTTATTAGTTAACGATCACGTGTCCGAGCATGAAGACGACCGATCCACGGTCGGGAACTCCATGCGCGACATGGCGTCTCGAATTCCGGAGCAATTGTCCGCCATCGGTCGCGACATTAGCCGCACGATCGAACGCGCGATTTCGGCCAAAGACGATTACATGCTGGCCGTGAAAGTTTCGCAGGATGCGCAGGTAAAACTTGGTCAACTCGTGCAGGCCGGCGTTTTCGGGACCCGCGCTGAAGCCGCCGCTTTCTTAATTGACGAAGGGATCAAAACGCAGGGGGCGCTATTCGAACGAGTCGAACAAAAACTCGCTGAGATCGAGCGTCTGCGCGCCGAACTGCGCGGCATGATTGCCGAAAACAAGACTTAAACCGGGTCACTGGCTCAGTATTCATCGCCCCATTCTGCATCGCGGCGAGTCGCAGAGTGGGGCGTCTTTGTTTATCCATGCATTCCGCGATAAAATCATTTGTCGCATCCCCCAACGCTCTTCAAGCTTCCGCCACATGCGGGTTAAATCGGACTACCTGTGCAGAAAACTTTTCAGGTTCCACACACACCTATAAAACAATTCAGTTTGGATAATGGCCTACGCATCGTCTTGAATGAAGATCACTCCGTTCCCGTCGTTTCGGTCGCGGTTTATTACGACGTCGGCTCGCGTAACGAGCGCGAAGGTCGCACCGGCTTTGCGCACCTGTTCGAGCACATGATGTTTCAGGGGTCTGAGAATGTCCCGAAGGCCGCGCATTTTCAATACATTTCAAACGCCGGCGGCACGATGAACGGCACGACTTCGAGCGAGCGCACAAACTATTTCGAGACATTACCAGCCGGTCAACTGCCGCTGGCGCTCTGGCTGGAAAGCGATCGCATGCGATCGCTGGCGGTTACCCAGGAGAATCTCGATAACCAGCGCGAGGCCGTCAAGGAAGAAAAGCGGCTTCGCTATGACAACCAGCCGTACGTGAATGGATTTCTACGGCTGTTTGAAATGAGTTTCAAGAATCCCGCCAACTCGCATTCCACGATCGGATCGATGGAAGATCTCGACGCCGCCACGGTTGAAGACATTCAGGAATTCTTTCGCATTTACTATGCGCCGAACAATGCGGTGTTGGCAGTCGCCGGCGACATCGATCAGACTGAGACGCTGTCGCTGATCGAGAAATACTTTGCGACGATTCCAAGTCAGCCCGAACCGCCGCCCGTCGATGTTGCTGAGCCGCCGGGCGTGGCCGTGAGTCAGGACGCTTACCTTGATAAGTTGGCCCCGGTGCCGGCCTTTGCGCTGGGGTGGAAGATCCCTGAGCGACGGTCGCCGGACTTTTATTCGCTGTCGCTGGCCAGCCACTTACTGTTCGAAGGCGAGAGCGCGCGGCTCTATCAAAAGCTGGTCAAAGGTGAAGAGTCGGTGGTGCAAATCCAGGGCGGCATAGATGAACGCCGCGGACCATCCGGCCTGTTCATCGTGGTGATCCCCAAACCCGACCGCGAGGGCGCGCAAATTCGAGACACGATATTTGAAGAGATTCGGCAGCTTGCGACTGTCGGGCCGAGCGAAGAAGAAATGGAGAAGCTGCGCAACAATCTTTTCATTGCTTCCGTGCGCAGCCGCCAATCGTCTTTGTACCGGGCGCAACAACTCGCGGAATTCACGCTTTACGATAACGAGCCGGAATTATTCAACACCGACCTGCAGACTTACCTCGACGTTACCGCTGCACAAATCCGGGATTCAGTCGCGCAATATCTCGACACAGACGACCGAGTGCTCCTGGACATCGTGCCGGCCCCACAAGAGGTCCCGCCCGCGTCGCCACAGGAACCGGGCGATCCGGATCAACCGACGTCGCCGTTGCCGCAAATTCCGGCGCCGCCAGACGAAGCCTCGGCTGGTTCACCGCTGCCAAACACTTCGCAAGCGGCCATCGAATCGAATTGATCCGTCTATCGACAATCGCAAACAAACTAGATGATGCAAACTGAAACCTTCCGACGTGAGATGCCTCCGCCGCTTCAGCCGCGGCCGTTAAATCTTCCCGAGTCGTCCCAAACGAAGCTGGCCAACGGCCTGACCCTGGTTCTTATCGAGGACAAGCGGCTGCCGCTAATCAACTTTCGCCTGGCGTTTCGTTCGGGCGACGCGAATGATCCGGCCGAGCTGCCCGGGCTGAGTGACATGATGTCGCACCTGCTGACGGAAGGCACGACGACGCGAACCAGCCGGCAAATCGCTGAAGAGATCGAGCGTCTGGGCGCAACGCTTTCCGTCGGCTCGAGTTCAGACTTCACCACTATCGCCGCTTCTGGATTATCTGTTTACGCAAGTGAAATTCTCGAGTTGATCGCAGATGTGACTTTGCGCGCGACGTTTCCCCAGAACGAGGTCGATCTAGCCCGCGAGAACACGCAGCAAATGTTAATTCAGCAACGGGCCCAACCCACGTTCCTGGCTTCAGAGCGGATGGCCCAGGTGATGTTCGGCGCGCATCCTTATTCGCGGATCTCTCCAACATCCGAAATGCTCGAGGCCCTGACGCGCGACGATCTTTTGTCGTTTCGGGACGCAGCCTTTCTGCCCAACAATGCAGTGATGATGGTAGTTGGTGATTTTGAACACGATTCGATCATCGCCGGCATCGAACAACTGTTTTCGGAATGGAAGCCGGCGGAAAGTTCAAAACCTGAATTTGCTGCGCCGCCTGAGCTGCAGAACCGCATCGCCTACGTCATCGACCGGCCGGGCTCAGCCCAATCGAACATCGTGATCGCGAACCATGGCATCACGCGCACCAGTCCGGATTATTTTCCGCTGCTGTTGATGCACACGATTCTCGGTGCGAATGCTTCGTCACGACTCTTCATGAACCTGCGAGAAGAGAAGGGTTACACCTACGGCGCTTATTCGAATCTGGATGCGCGCCGCCTGACCGGCACATTTCGCGCGACCGCCGAAGTGCGCACCGCGGTGACCGGCGCATCGCTGCACGAGTTCTTTTACGAACTTAAACGCATCCGTGACGAAGCCGTGTCTGTCGACGAGATTACCAACGCGAAGTCTTACCTCACGGGCGTTTTCCCAATTCGGATCGAAACTCAGGATGGATTGATCGATCAGCTGGTGAGCATCAAGATGTTCGACTTGCCTGACGATTTTCTCAAGACCTATCGCGATCAGGTGAATGCGGTGACCACCGAAGACATTCAGCGAGTCGCCCAAACCTACGTGCAGCCGGATCGCGCCGCGCTGGTGATTGTCGGCGACGCCGCGGAAATCACCGATCAGGTCAAACCGTATGCAGAAACAATTGAGTACTATGACACTGAGGGGAAGCGAAAGGCGGAGGGCGGTAGGTAGGTTCTTTCTGAAATCTGAGATTTGAGATCTGAAATCTGAGACTTGAGATCCTTGCTCTTACGCGACTCCCTGCACGCGTTCGACGTCCAACACGCCCTGCACGTTCTTAACTGCACTCATCACCTTGTCCAGGTGTTTCACATCAAAAACTTCTACCGTGACTTCGATACGGCCTTTTTGATCGGGACCGACGGAAGCGCGCGCGTCGCGAATGCCGGTCTTCATGTCAGAGATGGCGCCGGTGATGCCGGCAATCATCCCGGTGCGATTTTCAGTCATGGCCAGAAGCTTGACTGCATAAGCAGTCTTCTCCGGGCGTGAAGCCCATTCAACATTCACAATTCGCTCGGGATTGATCATCAACTGCTTGACGTTCTTGCAGCGCGCCGTATGAACGGCCACACCTTTGCCGCGCGTGATGTAGCCAATTATTTCCTCGCCATGCAGCGGATTGCAGCAGCGCGCACGATTAACCATCAGGTCCTCAACGCCGCGGACGATGATCGCGTCGTCGCCGGTGATCAAACGCTTGACCGCGCGGACGCCGGTGCGCAGCCGTGATTCCTTTTGATTGTCGAGCGCTTCGAACTTCTCCGGACCGAGATATTTCGCAATCACGTTGCGCGGGACGATCTTGCCATAGCCCATTGCCGCCAAAAGATCTTCCGTGCGACCGTAGCCATACTCGTTGGCAATTCGCTTGAGGTCGCCGTTGCTGTCTCCCAGCATCTTTTTGACGGACAGATGAAAGCGGCCGGCTTCCTTCTCGAACAGCTTGCGGCCGATTTCGATCGATTCGGCGCGCTGTTGGTCCGCAACCCAGTGACGCACGCGATTGCGGGCGCGCGAAGTCGCGACAAAGTTGAGCCAATCGCGCGATGGGTGAGCGTTTGCGCTTCTGATGATCTCGACCACGTCGCCGTTCTGAATCATCGATCGTAGCGGGACCATGCGGCCATTGACCCGAGCGCCGGTGCAGGTGTTCCCCACCTCAGAGTGAATCATGTACGCAAAATCGACCGGCGTGGCGCCGCGCGGCAACTGAATCACTCTGCCCATCGGCGTAAAGGCATAAACGTCTTTGGGATAAAGATCGAGTTTCAGCGAATCGATGAATTCGCGCGAGTCCTTTACTTCCTGCGTCCATTCAACCAGCGAACGCAGAACTTTCAAGGCTTCGTCGTCGTCGCGCGGCCCGCGCTTGCCTTCCTTGTATTTCCAGTGGGCCGCCACGCCTTCTTCGGCGATTAAGTGCATCTCCTCGGTGCGAATCTGAACCTCGAAGGGCAAGCCCTTCGATCCGATTACCGACGTATGCAGCGATTGATACAGATTGTCGCGGGGCGTGGCGATCCAATCCTTGAATCGTCCCGGCACCGGTTTCCAGGCAGTGTGAATGACGCCCAGCGCCGCATAACAATGCCGAACTTCGTTTGGAGTGATCACCCGCGCCGCAACCAGATCGTAAACCTGATCGAGATCGATGTCCTGCACGCCCAGCTTTTTCCAAATTGAATAAAGGCGCTTCACCCGACCTTCAATTCGCACGAAAGGAACTTCGGCCTCGCGCATCTTCTCTTCAATCATGGCCGTGACGTCATTCAGAAATGCTTCGTTAGCTGCGCGCCGCTTTTCCAGTTGGGCCGTGATTTCCCGATAGTCGTCCGGGTGCAGGTTTTTGAAAGCGAGATCCTCGAGCTCGCCGCGCAGTTTTCCCATTCCCAGACGGTGGGCAATGGGCGCGTAGATATCCATCGTCTCCTGGGCAATGCGACGACGTTTTTCGCCACTGAGGTATTCGAGGGTGCGCATGTTGTGCAAGCGGTCGGCCAACTTCACCAGCACCACCCGCACGTCGTCAACCATCGCCAGCAACATCTTGCGCACATTCTCAGCCTGCTGTTCCTCGCGCGAGACATTACTGATGTGAGCTATTTTGGTGAGACCTTCGACCAGATGCGCGACTTCTTCGCCGAAGTAATCACGGATGGTATCGGTATCGGCGAGGGTGTCCTCGACGACGTCGTGAAGCAGTCCGGTCGAAACCGAAACCGCGTCCAGGCGCATGTCGGCGAGAATATTGGCAACTTCGAGAGGATGGACCATGTACGATTCGCCGGAAGCGCGCTTCTGCCCGCGATGCTCGCGCGCCGAAAAAAGATAGGCGCGCCGCAGCAGGTTCAGGTCAGCCTGCGGATGATTACGCCGCACCTTATCGCAGATTTCTTCGATTCGAACCATAGAGAAGAAGAGGTCAGAAGTCAGAGATCAGAGGTCGCAGGCTTACTGACCTCTGATCTCCGACCTCTGACCTCTGCCATTATAGCAATAGGTGACGCTCGACTCGAAAAGTCTCTGCGTCACCTATTAAGTACGCGCTCAAGCGCGAAACGTCGCGAAACGTATTGTGGCTGCTTATGGTGTGGGCGAGGCGGCCGCTGCCTCGGCGGCTTCTTCCTTCTTGCGTCTTTCCTCAGACAAAGCCGTCGCGCGTGTCTGCGCTACCTGCGCTTGCTTTTCGTACTCGGCCTTCTTGGTCGCATCAGCGTTCATCTCGGCCTGCTTGGCAGCCTCGAGCAGAAGGTTGGTCTTATAGGACCAGGCTGACTCGCTGTTGGCGTCGTACTTGATGGCGGTTTCGGCTTCTCCCAACCCGCGCACTACACATTTTTGAATGTTGTCAAAGTCTTTCTGGTCTTTCGGTTTCTGGTAAGTAACTTTAGGAGTGCCGCCCTCGTTTGAAGTCAGCTTCACGTCCGGCTGCTCAGTAACTTTAAAGGAACAATCCCAGTCTTTGCCGGCCAGGATGGCATAGGCTTCGGCGCGTTTTTCAGCCGGCTGAGTCGTGTCGTCGGCCCTGGCGGTGATCCAGTCGCGCAATTTTTGTTCGTCTTTGATGGCCGAGTACAAAACCGAGATTGCCTTGTACGCTTCTTCGGCCTGCGTTTCGTTGGCTGGTTTTGCCAGGACCTGTTTATAAGCTTCGATAGCGTCGCGGGCTCTTTGCACGTTATCCGGCGCGTCGATGCCGGGCTTGTATTGCTGGTGAATTACGCGAGCGATAAAGATCGGGGCGGTTTGATTGCTTGGATCCAGATAGAGGGCGCGTTTGGCGTGCTGTTCTGCTTCCTCGAAGCGTCCTTCTTTATAAGCCTTAGCTGTTTCGTTCAGCTCGTTTTTGGCTCTGATTTTGTTAACCAGCGTGCAGCCCGCTGTGGCCGCGACAAATAAACCCAGCATCGCTGTCGCGCCGACCCGGGACCGAGAGACTCTCATTCTGTTAGCTCCGTTTAGATGAAGATGCCGCCGCGCTCTGCAAGCGAGCCTTCCTGGCGGAATTACCGGCGAAAGTAATTACAGTTTTTACTACGGCAGATCGTCAACCTGCAAGCCTACCGGATTGGCGCCGGCTCCTTTAATCGCGTCGATAACTTTTACGACATCGCCATATTTCAAGGCTCGGGGTGCTTTTACGAAAACAGTCTTCTCAATTCGCTGATCTTCCGGTATGTTCGTCGCTGTCTCCATGCCGACCTTATAAGCGTGCTGCTCCTTACGCTGTTGGAAAGTCTGTTGCAGCTTCGCGGCCAGCGCGGCGGGATCGTTCACCGAACCCATCGAGTCCTGATTAAGTTTGATTTGCAGGTCCGTCGAAATCGAGACCACCAAGGTCAGCGGGTTCGGTTTCAACTTACTCAAGTCCTCGTTGGGATCTCTTTGGGTTGGAACCTCAGCTCGGAAACGGCTGGGCTTGAGCGGCGTCACCACCATGAAGATGATTAGCAGCACCAGCAGGACGTCGATTAGTGGAGTTACGTTGATATAAGGAACGGCGCGATTAGCGCTTCCACCCATTGCCATAAACTTATCCTCAATTCGAACGGGAGCGCGAAGCTCGCGCTCCGAAATTATTTCGGCCTACGCAGGCGGAGCTGCAGCGGCTTTGCCCTTCTTCTTGTCGGCGACCAGCCCAATCTTGTCGACACCCTTCTCACGCACGGCGTTGATTACTTTGACTACCTCTCCGTAACTCACATCGATGCCGCTCTTGATGTAAACAATCTTGTCTTCTTCTTTCTTGTTCGCGAGCGCTTTTTCGACTGCCGATTTCAGGTCATCGACGTTCACTTTCTTCTTGCCGAGGTAATAGTCACCGTCTTTCGGAATGGAGACAATCACGGCGCTTTCTTTGTTGATGGCCTGGTCCTCGTCGGGGTTTCGCAGGTCGCGCGGAATCGTGACCTGGATGCCCTGTTGCAGGAACGGCGTGACCACCATGAAGATGATCAGCAGCACCAGCATGATGTCCACCATCGGCGTTACATTAATCTCGGATTGTAGGTGGTCGGCGCCGCCTTGCATTCCCATGACTTAATACTCCTTCTGTGTAAGCGAAATCGGGGGAGCATTTCGCTCCCCAGCTTCAACCCGCCTGCTGTCCGCGAACTATGGATTCAACTGCTTGGTGCGATTCTTGATGAAGTAGTCAACCAGCTCGGAAGCCGAGTTGTCCATTTCCACCACGAAGCCATCGACCTTGCCGGTGAAATAGTTGAACAGCCAGACGGCGGGCACCGCTACGACCAGACCCAGGGCGGTGGTAAAGAGTGCTTCCGAAATACCACCGGCCACGGCCGCGATACCGGCTGTCTCAGCGTTCTTCATGCCGCGGAATGCGTTGATAATTCCAAACACCGTACCGAACAGTCCCACAAACGGGGCGGTCGAACCGATCGTCGCGAGACCTGACAAACCACGGCGGAACTCGGCCGTCTTGATGGCGATGGCCCGCTGCAGGGCGCGCTTGGAAGCCTCAATCTCATCACCCGAAATATCGCTCGACTGTTCGTGCGCGCGGAACTCCTGGAGTCCGCTGTTGACCACCATCGCCAGGTGCGATTTGCGATGCTTGTCACTAATGTTGATAGCCTCTTCGATCCGATTGTTCTTCAGGGCCTGGGCCACGCGGGGCGCGAATTCTCGCGACTGCTTTTTCGCCGCGGTGTAGGTCAGGTAACGCTCGACCATGATGGCAATCGAATACACAGACATGATCAAGAGAATGATCACGACCGTGATAGCGACCGCTCCCATGTTCTTGACCATTTCAGTGATCGTGAATTCATTGCCCGTGGTGGATCCGGCGGCCGGACTCGGACTTTGCAAGAGAAACAGAAGAAAGCCCATCGCTTTCGTTCCGAGGATGGTTGTCAAAATAGTCACGGTAACTCCTCCAAAAAGTTTTGATTACATTGATAACTTACCGGCAGATCAGACCGAGCGCTGGTCGGCTCTCGGTTTTCCTGGCGAACCAGCGCGCCGGCTTACTTACTGCGCAACAAAGTTGTAGATAATCACGCCGTTAACCTTCACGGGCTGACCCGAAAGTTTCGTCGGCGTAAATTTCGATGCTCGCGCGGCTGCGACGGCGGCAGCTTGCAGCAGGGGATGACCTGAGACTGCGTGCGCTGAAACCACGTTTCCGGCCTCATCAATCAGCACCTGCACCTGGACAGCTCCGGCAGCATGCGCGCTTCGAGCAATCGCCGGATACGGAGGCGTAACCAGACGGACCGCTTTACCGTTGAGCACACCACCCGATATCGGCGCGCGCGGCGTCGGCGCGGGTGTTGGCTTCGGCGGCGGGGGCTCGTCGCTGGTCTCAACCCGAGTAGGCGCGGAAATGATATTTCCAGTTCCGGCGCCAGGAGCGATCGGATTGACCGCGTTCGAATTGCCTGAACCGATCATCGTTACGACGCCCTTGCGAACCGGCGGAATGTCGCTCGCCTTGGCCGAAATTTCTTTCGGCACCAAATCGGCGCGACTCACGTCGGCAATCAGTTGTTGCCGCACGTCGACGTTCTTGGACAACTCAACCTTTTCGGGTTTGGCTTCCTGTTTGACTTCATTTTTTACCTGAGGAACAGGCACCGGCGCGATGAGCGCGGTTAGTTCAAGGGTCTGCTGGTCGATGTAGGCCGGAGCCAGCAGGATTCCCACGATCAGGCCGGTAAATATCAGGACGACATACAGAATTACGAAGCCCGCCAGAAACGAACCCTTGCGTTTAAGGTCTTCTGAGTGTGATCCGGACTCAACTAGATGTTCGAACATTCTTTCTTCCTCCAAAATCGGGCCAATTGGGTCGCGGTCTGAATGGATAAATCAATTTGCCATTCCGAACCCTTTGATCGAACCGCTTCAATGCAAACAGAAAGAAGGTAGCAGCGGAGTGATTTGCGTGTTCACGTCGAGCCCAGCCGCTCAGTAACACACAAAGAAACTGGCCCTCAACGTTACATCTCCCCAAGCGTCCCTTTCCGAAGCAAGGGCACCGTGACGATGCGTATTTAATTGGCCAGCAACGTGCGCAGTCTATGATGCAAGTGCTTACAAAGTCAAGAACAAACACCTTGCAAAAAAGCTAGCATTTGTTCCTCAAGATGCGAACGTGCCAACCAACAAAACCAATTATTTAGATTCCGAACCGTTCGGTTTTGTTCCCGATCAGGCAACTCTGGACGGCTTACTCACACTGTTGCGCCCGCGATCGACGCGTGCCGAGTTTCCTTTGGCTGAAACTCCCGACCCACGCTCACTTGCGGCCGCAGTTTTATCAGATGCAGCTAAACGTCGCTCCCACCAAACCATGATTGGGCCGGCCACGGCAATGGTGTCATAGGTGCCAAACAAGATACCCATCAGGAGCGCTAAAGAGAATGGTCTCAACGTTTCGCCGCCGAGCAACACCAGGGAAACGACCGACAGGAAAACGAGTCCTGAGGTGATCACCGTGCGCGAAAGAGTCTGATTGATCGAAAGATTTGTGACGTCGTACAGACTCATCCGCCGGTAGAGTTTTCTGTTTTCGCGAATGCGATCGAAGATCACGATCGAGTCGTTAACGTCGAAACCAACCAGGGTCAGCAACGCGGCAATCACAGTCAAATTGATCTCAATTTGAAAGATTGAGAACAGACCGAGGGTTACCAGAACAGTGTGGAAAACTGCGATCACTGCAGCCGCGCCGTAAGTCCATTCGAACCGAAACGCAATGAAGAGCAACATGCCGATTAGGGCCGCAATGGTTACGGCGATTGCCTGCGTTCGCAGTTGTTTACTCGCAACTTGTCCGACCGCGTCGGTGCCTTCGATCTTGTAAGCCGCTTTCGCATCATCTTCGAGCTTCAGGTTGGGATCTGCCTCGGGACCAAAGGTGTTTAGCGCTTTGCGGACATGTTCCCGAGCCGCATCTACTCCGGCCTGACTTTCAGTTGAAACCTCAGCAGCGCCCTGGTGGGGAACTCTAATTAGAAACATGCCGGGTTTGTCGAGGACCGGCTGAATAGTTGCGTCGTGCACACCGGCGGCATTGATTGCCGCACGGAGTCCTTCTACCGCCGGCGCCTGTTTGAATCTAGCGGTGACGACCGTGCCACCTTTAAAATCTACACCAAGATTAAAAGCGTCAGTGCCGTTGGGATGAAACTTGTGGCGATAGAGAGCCGTTCCCATTCCGGCCAGCATTAGAACGATGGAAAGGCCGATGAAGAACCTGCGCTTACCGAGCCAGTCGACCTTGATTTCGTGAAATAGTCTGATCATGAAAACTCTGTGCGGCTAACCCGCTAGATGCTCAAAGACTCAGCACGTCTGCCCTTCCGACTGAGTAGCCACATGAAAATCGTCCGCGAGACATAGACCGCCGAAAACAGATTCACCAGCAGGCCCAGCACCAGCGTGACCGCAAATCCGCGAATCGGGCCGGCGCCAAAGGCATATAAAAACAGCGACGAGACGATGGTGGTGACGTGCGTATCAATAATCGTGACAAAAGCGTGGGCAAAGCCCTGCTCGATCGACGAAGGTATCGTCTTGCCTGAGCGCATTTCTTCGCGAATGCGCTCAAAGATGAGCACGTTCGAATCGACCGCCATGCCGATAGTCAGAATGATTCCGGCGATGCCCGGCAAGGTTAGCGTCGCTCCAAACATGATCAAGCCCGCGAGCATCAGGATCATGTTGAGCAACAAGGCAACGATCGCGTTCACGCCTGAGCCGCGATAATAAATGAGCATGAAAGCGACTACGAGAATCAGGCCCAGCAACGACGCGCGCACACCGGAACGAATGGAATCGGCGCCCAGGCTGGGTCCAACCGTGCGCTCTTCCTGATATTCAATTGGCGCCGGAAGCGCCCCGGACCGCAGCGTCAAGGCCAGGTCGTCGCCCTGCTCTTTCGTAAAATTGCCGCTGATTTCACCTTGATCGTAGATTTGCGATTTGATGAAAGCGATCGACTTCACTTCGTTGTTAAGCACGACACCCATGTATTCGTTGATGTTCGCGCCCGTCCAGGTTCCAAACTTGTCCGCGCCGCTCTTCTTCAACGAAAAGGTAATTTGATATTTGTCACTGCCGGCCGTCTGCGTGGCTGCCGCCGTTCGCAATTCAATGCCGTCGATGATTGCCGGCGATTCAATCACCACGTACTTCTTCTGCTTTGGGGTGTTTGCGCTGGCAGGGTCCGTCGCGGTCAGATCCTCTCGCTCAGCGTAAGGCAGGACGCGCCGGTTTGCGGGGACATTGCCGCCGCTGTTAAGCGAGGCCATCGCCTCTTCCATCGAAAAGTAGGTCTGCACCGACTGGGGACTAGGTGGGCTAATGACGTGAACCAGCTCGAGATGCGATTCACCCACAAGCAACTGTTTGACGTGCTCAGGGTCCTGAATTCCGGGCATCTGCAAAAGAATCTGGTGTGAATTCTGGCCGCCGTGACGTCCCAGCGTCGGCTCGGTGACGCCGACCGCGTTGATGCGGCTGTCGATGATCTTGAGAGCTTGATCCGTGGCCGATTCGGACAGGCTTCGCTGAGTTGCGCCGTTTAAGCTCCAGATCACGGTGGGCCCTGATGAAGAGAACGACCAGCCGGCGCCATCGCTTACATCAACCTTTTTCTGAACGGCCTCGCGAACATCTTTCACCTTGGAAGGATCGCCGAGCGTCATCAGCACTCGATAATTCCCGTTACCCGTCTCCGCGTGTGCTTCCTTCACATCAAAGCCGGCATCCTTCGCGGCGTTCTGCGCGGCCACGGCGCTGTCTTCGGTGAGTCGTTTCAGGTACTCCTCGACCTTGACGCGCATGACCAGGTGCGAGCCGCCTTTTAGATCCAGCCCCAGACGAATGTTTTGCGCAAGATTTGCTTTGATGCCTGACCACTTCAGGTCAGCAAAGTGCGGTCGCCGTCCATGCGGCCCGATGACAATGTACAGGCCGACGACGGTAACTATCGCGATGATGATTGCCCGCTGAAGTAAATTTCGTTTCTTCATCTAACTTGTGGCACAGACTTCAGTCTGTGTTCACCTTATTACATAAATTCACAGACTAAAGTCTGTGCCACTACTTCTTCTCTTCCGCATCGACGCCGGCGACGGCCGAGCGGGCAATTTCCAGAATTGTCTTTTCGGCGCTCCTAATCAAAAAACTTGTCTCGCGCACGGCAGTGATTACCCCAACAATTCCGCCGGTTGTAACTACTTTATCGCCCGCCTTTAGCTGGGAAATTGTCTCCTGGAGCTGCTTTTGCTTTTTTTGCTGCGGGCGAATCAGGAGAAGATAGAACACGCCGAAGATGAGGATCATCGGCAGGAGAAAACCAAAACCACCCGCACCGCCCTGGAAGAGAAGTAAATGCACAGTCAAATAATGTACTCAGTTTGAACCGCTGGACGCCGGCTCGACTTCAGCCGCTTTTGATTCCAATCCAGCGTTCAACTGCTCAGTGTAGTCCCGTCGAAATTTCGCGAATTGGTCAGAACGGATAGCTTGCCTGACGCGTTTCATGGTGTCAAGGAAGAACGCCAGATTATGGTGGGTCAGGAGAATGCTCGCCAACATTTCACCGGATTGATAGAGATGGCGCAGGAAAGCGCGGGTATGCCGGCGGCACACAGAGCAGTTGCATTGCTCATCCAGAGGTCGCTGGTCTTCAACGTATCGTGCGTTCTTAATATTCACCTTGCCGGCAGAAGTAAAGGCTTGTCCGTTGCGGCCGTTTCGGGTCGGCAGAACGCAATCGAACATGTCGACGCCGCGGGCCACCGCCTCGATCAAATCTTCAGGTGTGCCGACACCCATCAGGTAACGAGGTCGATCCTGCGGCAGGCGCGGAGCGATCTCCTCAATCACTTCCAACATCACACGTTTCTCTTCACCCACACTCAAGCCGCCAATCGCGTAGCCGTCAAATCCGATTTCAACCGTTCGTTCCAAACTCTCGCGCCGCAGGTCGAGATGCGAGGCTCCCTGAATAATGCCGAATAGCGCTTGCCGGTAACGCAAACTGTTAGTTTGCGTCTCAGGTTCCCTCTCTGACGGACGCAAACTAACAGTTTGCGCTACCTCAAACGCATCTTTTGATCTCTGCGCCCAACGCAGGGTCAGTTCCATGCTTCGACGCGCTTCATCGTGAGTAGCCTCACCCGGCGCGCATTCATCAAAGGCCATGGCGATCTCGGCGCCAAGTGCCGCCTGAACTTCCATGGAAATTTCGGGAGAGAGAAAACACTGCGAACCATCGATGTGCGATCGAAACTCAGTTCCCTCTTCAGTGATCTTTCGCAGCGCGCCCAGACTCCAAACCTGAAACCCGCCAGAGTCAGTGAGCATCGCCCGAGGCCATCCGATAAATTTATGCAGGCCACCACACGCTCTGATTGTTTCGATTCCGGGCCGCAGCCAAAGATGATAAGTGTTACCGAGAATGATCCGGGCATCGAGATCCGGCGATTCCAATTCTTCGAAGCGAATTCCCTTCACTGTACCGGCGGTGCCGACCGGCATGAAGACGGGGGTTTCGATCACTCCGCGTCGAGTAGTCAGGAGACCGGCGCGAGCTTCACCTTCCCGGGCGATGATTTCAAAATCGATGCTCAAAATAAACTCTGGTGGTGCTCTGTGCGATCTCTGCGTCTCTGTGGTGAATGTTTTTCTGAGTAATTTTCACCACAGTTTCCGACAGGCACCTATCGCGGGCGCTTCCGACTCTTGTGCCGCTCAATAATCCTGATCGGCGTCGCAAAGAAATCGAATTCTTCGCGCAGACGATTTTCCAAGTGTCGCAGAAACGAAAAATGCAATCCCGCTTTGCCGCCGGAAGTGAACACTATGAACGTCGGCGGCCGCACACTCGTTTGCGTTATGTATTGAACATGCAAACGGGCGCCCCCGCGACTTTTCGCCGGCGTGATTCCCGATTTCTGTCGAACCTGCTCGTCAAAGAACTGATTCAAACGTGAAGTTGGAACTCGTCGGTTGCGCGACTCATGAGCGCGAGCCGCTAACGGCAGAAGCTTTTGCAGGCGCTGGCCGGTTAAAGCAGAAGTAGTAACAATCGCCCCCCAACTCAGAAATTTCATTTGCTCTCGGACCTTGCGCTCGTACGCGGACACCGAACCTGTCACTTTGTTCTCGAGCGTGTCCCATTTGTTCAGCACGAGGATGATCGAACAACCCGCCTCGACCGCGTAGCCGGCAATAGCCGCATCGAGCGCGGCAATTCCCTGCTCGACGTCAAGAACCACAAAAGCCACGTCCGCGCGCTCAAGACTCTTCCGCGCCATCACCACCGAAAGTTTTTCGGCCATCTCAAGCGTCTTACCTTTGCGACGGATGCCGGCCGTATCGATCAAACGAAAAGTCTTTTCGGGAGTTTCAAGCAGAGTATCAACCGAATCGCGCGTCGTCCCCGCCACGGGTGAGACAATGGCCCGCTCTTCACCGAGCAAACGATTCAACAAAGAAGACTTGCCCACATTCGGACGGCCGACAATTGCGAGGTTGATTTCTCGGAGCGCAGGCATCCGTGCCTGCGGTTCACCGGCATCCTTGCCGGTACTTTCAGAAAATTCTGAGCCCTCCCTGACGGTCGGGCTTCTGACACGTAGGCCTGCAGCCAGCGAATCCAGCATGTCGCCGAGACCATTGCCGTGCTCGGCTGAGATCGGAAAGACATCCGCGAATCCGAAGCTGTGAAACTCGCCTGCATCACTCTCCCAATTCACCGCATCAGATTTGTTCGCTGCCACGAGTACGCGCTTGCCCGTCGCGCGCAGCAAACGCGCCAACTCTTCATCCAGCGGCGTGATGCCCTGGCGCGCATCGGCGACCCAAACCAGGGCGCGCGCATCGTCAATCGCGAATGAAGCCTGTTTCAGAATGTTCGCGGGAATGACGGCTTCATCATCTGGCACGATACCGCCGGTATCCACCAGAGCGAATCGCGTCCCGTTCCATTCCGCTTCACCATAGATCCGATCGCGGGTGATGCCGGGTTCATCGCCGACGATTGATCGCCGCTCGCCAATCAGGCGATTGAACAGCGTCGATTTGCCGACGTTGGGCCGGCCAACGATAGCTACGAGAGGCAGAGCTTGTTGTTGTCGTGATCTGACCATTCAAACCTTGATAATACTCAATTGCCGCGTATTATGCTGAGCAAGATTTCTTCACCTTCGGGAATCAGGAAGGATTTAACGTGTCTCAACCTCTACTATACAAGTATCGCTCGCTCGAAAACTGGAAGTTTCTTGTTGATATTCTTGTCAACAAGCGTCTCTACGCCGCTTCCTTTCACATGCTCAACGATCCCATGGAAGGCCGATACCTCTATTCTGCCGATGAAGTGACAAAAGCCTTTCGGAGCTCGATCCAGCGCCAGAAAAAAGCGCTTCGGATTTGCTCCTTAACAGAAGATCCCCTCAATACTCTTATGTGGTCCTACTATGCGGGAGGGCATTCCGGAGTCGTTCTGGGTTTTGATGAGCCAATCGCAAACCCTCCGTTTTGTGACGTCAAGAAGGTCACATATGACAACTATTTATCCGTCGGACCAGATCACATGAACAGGGATGCTCGAGACGTCGCACTCGAGATCTTATCGCAAAAACAATTAAATTGGGTTCATGAAAAGGAAGTGCGGGTGTTCTGTGAGAATCCCTACGTTACTCTTGAACTCAAAGAGGTCCGGCTTGGTTGCCGAGTCACTTCTGAAGATGAGCACCTGTTAAGAATATTAGTGGACAAAACGACCACGGCAACCGTCTCTCGGGTGCGTGACGAAGATCTCGACATTCCACCTCAAGAACTCACCAGCCCGACCTGATCAATGCCGGCACGACGTTCTTTGCCTTTATCTGCCTTTGGCTTTTGACCATTTCTGGTTTACTTTCAGTACCATCCTTTTCGATTTGGGAACTCAATCAATGACCGAAGAAAACACCAACGTGTCTTACGAAATTCGCGTAGCGCCTGGCTGTGCCGGAAGCGATCCCGAAGCGCCGGACTGGCAGGTCTGCGAACTGGAAAACGGCGTGATCAAAAACGACGCAGACATTTACGACAACCTGACGTATGCCGAAGCGCAACAGATCGCCGGCATGTGGACCAAGAAAAAAGAAGAAGCCGAAGGGGCCTAGCATTGTTCAGAGTTCAGCCTTCAGGCTGTTTTTTTTGAAGAACGAGCTAAAGCTGGACCTCTAAACTTTACCTTTGATGACGAATCAACCATCCGTATTAACTAAAGCCTCAGTCGATCCAAATCCAATCCAGCAATTCGAGAAGTGGTCGCAGGAAGTGCGCGCTCTCGGCGTGGTGGAACAGGACGTGATTTCGATGACGCTGGCTACTGCCACCAGATTCGGCCAGCCCTGCGCCCGCATCGTTCTGCTAAAAGCGTTCGACGAACAAGGGTTTGTGTTCTACACAAACTATGACAGCCGCAAGGGAAACGAACTGGAAGAAAACGCGCGCGCGTGTTTGCTGTTCTACTGGTCGGCGGTGTGGCGTCAGGTGCGAATCGAAGGACCGGTGGAAAGAGTTTCCGCAGAAGAATCGGATCAGTATTTCCAATCGCGGCCGCTCGGCAGCAAGATCGGCGCGTGGGCTTCCAACCAAAGCCGGGGCATAGAAAATCGCGACGTGCTGGAGAAACGATTCGCCGAATTTGATGCAAAGTTTGGCGATAACGTGCCGCGCCCACCGCACTGGGGCGGCTATCGAGTAACGCCACAAGTGATCGAATTCTGGCAGGGCCAGGAAAACCGCATGCACGATCGGCTGCGATATAGTTTGGAGGATGACGGTAGTTGGGTAATCGAACGCTTAGCGCCGTGAACCGGGTCATCCACGGTCTCAAAATCTCAAAACAGGAACCCGGTCGCTATCGCTCCCGGTACTGACTGCCGATCACAGAGCCGGATTAGTGGCCACAAAACTCACCAACTTCTCGACATAATCCGGAAAACGCGGGCAGATGATTCCGTGCGGTCCGAGCAGCTCATTCGCGCGTGCAGTGTCGTAAGTTTGCTCCAAAAAGAAATAGGGAACGGCGGAATGCGGCAGGCCGGTTATCTTTGGCGCGAAGGGCAGCATCAGCACCGGATAGACAATTTTCCTGGGCACGGTCGCCAACGAATCGCGGCCTTTCATCACCTGGGAAATCGCGTCGAATAGTTGTTCCGTTGTCAGCGGCGCCGGGTCGGCCAATTGGACCGTCGCCCCAATTGCGCGATCGTCGCTTGCCAGCGCCACCATCGCCTCAACCACAAAATCAAAAGGCACCATGTTCAGACAAACGGCGTGATTGCCAATATTCAAGAGCGTTAACCCGCCCGGCCACTTGCGCAGGTAATGAATCAAATAATAGATGCCGTCGTACTTCGCGGTTTCACCGGTCCGCGAATGGCCGCACACGACTGACGGCCGGTAAATCGTAACCGGCAACTCTGACTTCAAGGTCTCGACTTCCAACTCTGCCAGGTACTTCGTCTCTTCGTAATGATTCCGGAACCCTTCGTGGTGATGCAGCTCGTTCTCGAGAATCAAGCCTTCACGCTTGCCCGCCACATAACAAGTCGAGACGTAGTTGTAACGGCGCAGGTGCGCCACCGATTTCGCGAACTGGTTGACGTTAAGCGTGCCTTCGACGTTCACATGAGAAGCGACCGCACAATCGACAGCCAGGTCATAAATCGCCGCGAGGTGAAAGATTGAGGTGATTTCCTGGCGAGCAACTTCCGCTTCCTTGGGCGAGAGGCCCAGGTTTGGTTCCGTAATATCGCCGGAGACAACTTTGAAGTTTTCCGCGGCAACGCCGATATCACGCACGATGCCGTTCGCAGTTTCTCGCGCCATCTCGAGCAACGAAGGTTGGGCCAGTAAAATGAAGCGCGCGTCTTGCCTGGCGAGCCGCTTTACCAGTCGCGTTGCCAGAAAGCCGGGGAAGCCGGTAATGAAAATCGTTTCGTTAGGAGCCATGGTGTTAATGTCTCGGGCAAGCGTCAGCTGGTCGTATCGGCGACAAACTGAAGTTTGTCCAACATTTGCTTCGTCTCAAGTATAATCCAACGTCTTTTAATCTCGGATTGTTCAGTTGGGAGTTTTGAGTGCGGCGGCAGGGTCAGTACCGGAAGCGATAGCGACCGGGTAACCTTCTGGTGTGATATCTCAAAGAGAAACCCGGTCGCTACCGCTCCCGGTGACTCCCCCACTCCAAATTAGTCAGATGCAAACCCGTCCTCGAAAGGTGTCGAGTCATGATTCCTAAACACTCTTATTCACGACGCGTTGCGATCGCGCTCGCTCTCCTGGCGACTATCACGATCTTCACGGCGGTCTCGGCCCAGGAAAAATCAGAATGCCCGATTCGGGTGACGATCCTGCAGGTCAACGACGTCTATCAATTCACGCCGGTTGATTTCGGAAAGAGTGGCGGGCTGGCGCGCGTGCTAACGTTGCGCAAGAAGATCATGCGCGAATCTCCGCACACGCTCTTTCTGTTTTCCGGCGACACGATCTCTCCGTCAATCGAATCGAATACGAAACTTGAAGGCAAAAGGCTCCAGGGCCGGCAAATGATCGAGGCGTGGAACCTGTCCGGATTGGATTACGCGGCCTTCGGCAACCACGAGTTCGATTACGGCCCGGATGTTTTGTTGGACCGCGTGCGCGAATCAAACTTCAAGTGGCTGGGCGCAAATGTCTTTGATAAGAAGAGCGGCAAACTGTTCGCCGATACTCCTGAGTTTGTCGTGCGCGAGTTTGAAGGCGTGAAGATCGGAATCTTTGGCATCCTTCTGCCGGACACGATCAAGACTTCTTCGCCGGGAGACAACGTGGACATTCGCGAGCCTTGCGAAACGGCCGCGCGGGTCATTCCGAAGATTCGCGCGGCCGGAGCCCAGGTAATCGTCGCGCTGACGCATCTTTCCATGCGTGAAGACAAACAACTCGCGCGCTGCTCAGGCGTGGACCTGATCATCGGCGGTCACGAACATACTTTGCTCGAATCGATGGCCGGTCACGCCCCCATATTTAAGATGACTTCGGACGCGCGTGAGCTGGGTCAAATCGATCTGAACATTTCTCGGACGACCGGCAAACTGGAAAGTATCGACTGGAAAGTCTGGCCGGTGAACGAAGGAGTCGAGAAAGATGCGGCTTTTGAGCCGCTCATCACAAAGTATGGCGACCTTTTGAAGAGTCTCGACGAAGTAGTTGGAAAGACTGGGGTGAAGCTCGATTTGGCCAGCGCCGTGGTGCGGACTCAGGAGACGAACATGGCTGATTTCATCGCCGACGTTTATCGCCAGTCAACGGGCGCGGACGTGGCGCTGGTTAATGGCGGATCGATCCGGGCTGACTCGGAGATTGAACCCGGCAACGTTACGCGCCGCGACGTGCTGCAGATCCTCCCTTATAACAACCGCATTGTGAAGATCCAACTTTCGGGCGCCGTCCTGCGGGCGGCTTTGGAATACGGCGTCGCCAGCATGGGACCGGGGGAACAGCCGGGACGCTTTCCGCAAGTGTCTGGGATGCGTTACACCTACGACGCGCGGCTAAAACCGGGTGCGCGCCTGACCAGCGTCACGGTCAACGGCAAGGCGCTCGACGACAAACAGACCTACACCCTGGCGACCAGCAACTACGTCGCCCTCCAGGCCGGCGATGGCTATGAAGTGTTTCGCGGCGCGAAGGTGCTGATCGGGCAGGACGACGGACCGCTGGAAGTCGACGTGCTGATGAAGGCGATTCAGTCGGTCCCGTCGATTGCGCCGAAGGTCGATGGCCGGATTACTCGGGTCGATGCGGCGCAGAATAAGGCGAATTGTAATTGAGCCCATAACCCAGCGGGAGGTTACTTAGCCAATGGCTCCGCCACTCCGATGCGCGGCAAGTCTCTGACTTGCCGGACGTTCTTTATTGATTTATCGGTCTATGATCGCCTCCAAATGATCTTCTCGATATCAACCTTCAGCGGCTTAGGCTGCTTGCCCAACCGGCTCAGACCGGGCGCCTTCCAAAATTTCAACGGGCGACCGTTTCTTTCTGTTTCCAAACACTTGCCTTAACACACGTGTCGGCGGTAACATGCAGCCGTCCAAACCAAGGTTTATTTTTTATGCGGGATCGGCTTTATCGATACCTTCATTCCGAAGACTGAGTGAAAGCCGGAGGTTGAATATGGTTGACTTTCTGCTGTCAATTGTAGGTCTGGCCTCGCTGGGTGGCGCGATTTATGTTTTTTTCTTCAGGTTCATTGGCCAAAACGGGCATTGGATGTGGGATGGCGTCATTGCCGTCGTCCTGGCCGTGGTCTTCTGCGCCTGCGCGTTACTGCTGTTCCTGCGCCATGTGAATAAGGAAGAGGAGATTCACATAACCCAGTAGGATGAATTGCAAGAATCACTGTTCGATACCGGATGATTGCTTGCGAGAGACCTGCTGTAACGAAATTTGTTCGCCGGCGCGAACCCGGACATTCCGCCGGCGAGAGGAAGCTTGATCGAGCGACGCCGTTTGCGCCAGCGGTAATTGCGCCTGCGCAAATGGCGTTTTCGTCTTTGCTATTCCGGACACTCAATCTCTTGATCCAATCGAAATCTCTCTGAAGGAGTCTCATAAGAAATGCTCTTCCCCGCGATGTTTTTATTGCAAGCCGGAGTGACCGCCAAACAACCGGCATACTTTGCCGCCGTGCTGATTGGCTCACTGGTTGTCGGTGGTATCGGTTGGCTGATCGCGGCCGTACTCGGGTTTGCTCGCGCCCGGGCATTTGGAGCGTCCACCCGCTGGTTTAGCTTTGCCGCGGTTTGCCTGCTGATTTATCACATTCAGTTTTTGCTGCTCGGCTTTATCGCCGTGATGGGCGCACAGCAGAACGATTTTGATTCTGTGCTGGGCTTTGGCGCATTCTTTAATGTTTTTGTCGTAGCGGGGGCGTTTTGCGCGATTATGGGCTTTGTGCGATTGACGAATCCGCGATGAGTGTTTGGAGTCCCGCCTTAAGGTGGAAGCTTCGCGACGACCGCCCGCCTGAAGGCGGAACTCCAAACCCAATTCTCATGATCAGGAAACGATTGCTGTTCGCCGCGTTCGCATTAATTGCGGGCGCGGCAATTTTGTTCACGATTTACAACTGGCGCAACGCCGGCGCGCGCGTCCGGCCAGGGTTCGTCCAGAGCCTCGGCGGAAGATTGGTGGTCGATCGCAAACCTTTTCGTTTCGCCGGCGCCAACGTGGCCGTGATGTATCGCGACGAAGATCGCGCGCGCATGCCTGAGACACTGCAACACGCTGCGCGCGTAGGGATCAAAGTCGTTCGCGTCTGGGCTTTTGGCGAAGGCGGTCCAGATGATGTCAAACCGATCGCCGACTTCAATGACTGGCCGCGCACCCACAGGTTTAGAAGCAAGCCTGGCGAATGGAATGAAGCTGAGTTCGTTTTTCTCGATCAGGTTTTGGCGGAAGCCGCGCGCAACAACTTACGTGTGCAGCTTTGCCTGACTAACTGGTGGCGCGACACCGGAGGCGTCACGCAATATCTTCGTTGGGCGGGCATCAACGGTGCGGATGATGACAAGTCTCCGGCCGGCGGAATCAATCTCGAAATCGCGATGCAGTTTTATTCGAACGAAACGACGCGCCGGCTTTATCGCGAACACCTCGAAAAGATCGTCACGCGTCGCAATTCGGTGACGGGAGTTCTTTATCGCGACGATCCAACCATCTTCGGTTATGAACTGATAAACGAAGCGCAATGCCTGACCGGCCGCTGGGAAGAAAGACGAGCCTGGATCAACGAGATGAGCAGCTATCTCAGGTCGCTTGATCCGGATCATTTGATCGCGGCGGGTGATTGGGGCTATCGCTCGGCGGCTGAAAGGCGCGAGTGGCTGAAAGATCATTCCCTGCCCAACGTCGACTATTGCGACGTGCACAACTACCCGCGCACCGACCTGGACGTTTTCGTCGATTCGCCGACAGCGCTCGGCGAGTTTGTCGCGAATAGTGTGGCCGCCGCCTACTCGATCAGAAAGCCTCTGGTGTTTGGCGAGTTTGGCATGGGCCCCGAAGGTTACAAAGGATTCAGCCAGCTCGATTGGTATCGCGCGTATTTCGATCACGCCGCCCGGGAAGGCGCCGCCGGCGCAATGTTTTGGATTCTCACTCCCGATCGGCAACGTGCTTATGGAGTGACCTATGACACGCCGCGCGATGCCGCGGTGCTCGCCGAAGTGACCGGGGCATCGCGACTATTTCAATCGCTGGCGAACGCTTCGCCACCACCGGACTTGACGAATGCGGGCAAGCATTTAATCCCTCGTCAATTCGCTTTCGAACGACCTGAGACTGATGAGGCAGTCAAGCCAAAAATCATTTATCAGCCGGATGGCTCGATTCTCCATCGCTATTCGCCGAACGCGGTCGTGCGCGGCAGGTTTGAAAAACTTGGCGGTGGCGACGGATACATTTGGGGCGCCGGCGCCGGCTTCTTTGAATTTGTCCTTCCCGGTCGGCCTGATCGTCGTAAGGTCGGCATGATTCTGGTGCGCGCGCACATCCAGCCGGTGCTTCCTGAAGACGCAAAAACCAATTGGATCAGGACCCGCGTGACTCTGTTTATTAATGGAACTGATTGCGGCTCGCGTCTGGTTCCGTGGGAAGATCCGAAGACGCCGCTGATTCAGGAATGGAAGATTGATTCATGGTCGCCGCGCCTGCGCGTCGCGCGTGGCTATCCGGTAACAATTCGTTTTGCGGTGACGCCGGAATCGGATTGGCTCTACGGCATAAACATTTCCAACTGGCCCGAAGGCTACGATTCTCACGACGCCACACCGATCGAAGTGACGATCAATTAGGTACGCACTGCTCCGGAGTGCTTTTCGGGCAGCGCGCCAGCGGCGTGCACACCAGGTCTTAATCCCATAATCAAAAGCCATAGGCTCAGCCCTAATTCAAAAACCGCCATCGGCGAATCGAACCACCAAAGATTAATTGTCTTTGCGAAGTTGGGTGAGATGATAAATGCGAGGGTGCACGCGATGCACCAGGCGGATGAGATCAAACCGAAGGCAGCCAGAACTCTCGGAACATAGTTCGACTTGAGCCAAAGATAGCTGCAGACTGTCGAAGCCAACGCATAAAACAGCAAGCCCACGTAATAGACATCGAAACTCGATCCCTGGTACAGCCTGGCCCAGGCCTGCAATTGTTCGGCGTCAAAGACGCGCAGGTAATCAGCGCCAACCAGAATTCGCAGCGCAAAAAAACAGTTGAGCGCGATCACCACCCACATCGAGGCATAGACCAGTCTGAAGCAGGCGCCAAGCAGAGCGACGCCGCGACTGACCGGTTTGAGAATTACGACCAGCGCAGTGAGCAGCACGATGACGCCCGTGGCATAGACCAGATCGCTCGCGATGCCGAGGCGAAACAGCGTCTGGTGCGCGAGGATGTTTCGGGCGGTTTCGGCGGCATTCCCGGCCACGACCAGACGTTCGGTAATTCCGAAGTTCGACACGACAATTACAACCATCGTGACGAGACTGCTAATTCCCGCGACCCGCGCGGCCTTTCGTTGTGAATTGTCTATGGGCGTTGTGATTGCCATTTGGGTTTCATCTTCCGCTAGAAACGCTCGGCGTCCAGAACTATAAACATTTGTTGAGCAGCTCTGCCGCCGCACATTAAACCTTTGGCTTACCGTCTCGTCGCCCTTTTGACTTTGCGGCTACGCCGCCGAAATCGAGGCGCAGCCTCGAATGTGATTGATACGTTCACCCGGAAAGGCAGAGCTTTCCGCCTTGTGCTGCGGCGGAGCCGCGGAAATAATTTGGCCGAAGATCGCTCAATCATCGCTGATCTCATGCTTGGGCTCGCCTCAAAGCGGCCTGGTCTCGCCGCCGGTGGGACCTGTGCCCCAGCGTTCGCGCATGCGCTCTCTGATGCGTTCGCGCTCTTCGGGCGTCATAGTTTCCATGCGCTCCGTGACCCGTTCCGCGACGCGGTCGGCCATGCGATCGCCGGCGTGTCGCGACCTCGAGCGCCCCGAGCCGCTCATGCCGAATCCGCCGAAAAGAATTCGGCACAATACCAGCAGACCCAGCGCCTGCCAGAAACTGATTTCCCGAAATCCAAAGAGCGGCGGCAGCAGCCAGTTCCAAAGGTGCAGAACGATCTCGCCACCAATGAATACGAACAGCGTCATTCCCAGGATCGCCAGCGGCGCAATCCAAATCAGATTTTTCGCTTTAGGTTTCATGTTCCCTCACTTCGTTAGAAGAATTTAGACAGGATTTACAGGATTCACATGATTGGCAAAAGGCGATTGCCGGTCATTTGTCTTCGCATCTTGTTAATCCTGTTAATCGTCTATTCAAGACTCGTCATAAATCTCTCGGAGGCGCTCACGCAGATGCAGAACTGCATAACGCTTGCGGGCGAGCAGTGTGTTCACGTTCGTACCCGTTGCGGCGGCCATCTCTTTAAAGCTGCGCCCTTCCAACTCATGTGCGACAAAAACGTCGCGTTGCTCCGCCGGTAATTCGTTAATCGCCAGCTCCAGCTCCCCAAGCAAAACGTTACGCGCATAAACCGCCTCAGGACCCTCTCCGGTTGAAGGCAAAAGCTCTTCCAGCCGTAATTCACGCTCCTCTTCCCTGTAACGCAAACTGTTAGTTTGCGCGCCTTCCTTTCCGCCACCTTCAACCTGCTTCTGACGCCACAGATCGATGATTCGATTGCGCGCCACGCGGAACAGCCAACCGGTGACGTGATCGATCGGCATCAGCAGGCGGTTCGCTTCCACCAGCTTGTAGAAAACGTCCTGCAGAATGTCTTCGGCGTCGCGCGGGTCGGGGACGCGCCGGCGAATGAAGCTGCGCAGGCGCGACTGCTCGCGCGCGACGACCTCAGCGATCTTCTGATCCTGTTCAGCCATGGGCCACTGTTCTTTCAGCGCCTCGTCCACCTGTTATTGAAGACGAACGAGCTCGAGAAATATTGTAGGGAACCCTAAATGACTACGGTCGCCGTATCCGGGTTGTTCGGAATGAAATATCGAAATGAGGTTCGAAGATTAGGCTGAGCGTGCGAGGCCAAGGTCAGTACCATCCGCGTTAGCAGATAGGGTCGGCTCATCCCACCCGCTTACGCGGGCGGTACTGACTCGACTCCCTTACGAAGGTTCGTACTCTTGATCCTCCACACTAGAAAAACTCCGAACAGCAGGATCAGCGCCGAGACAATCCGCGCCACGATTCCATGGACGACAAGAGTGCCGCCTCTCCCCAACAGATATAGATTTCCGGTTATGACTCCCAGCAAAGCGCTGACGAAGGTAACCAGGAAATAGAGAGCAAACATCACGACAATGAACATCAGACAACCATGGAAAAGGTACGCTGCGGTTTTGTTCTCTGCCAGCACGAGTGGATTCGCAGCCTCGTCGGGTGTGCCAGTGAGCTTTTGATGAAGTGACCATTGAATGCCATCAAGCCACTTTCGAACTTGAATGTTGTAGTAGCCGCCAACATCAAACAACATGTATCCGCGCCAACCAGCGCGCTCTACCAGAAGTTCGACTGCCACCTTGGTTCCGTCCGCGACTGTTTGAAAGTGAAGATTGGCGATTGCCCGGTGTGAAAAACTGTAGCCCTGCGCGGTAAATCCGTCCGGTGTCTCCTCGATCTTCCACCCGAGCGATTCGGCCATGAACGCGCGGGCCGCTTCGATGACAAGATCACGCGCCGACGAGAAGATTCTCTCCTGGTAAAAGTGCTTGTACTTCCAGTCCATGAATTTTTTTGGTGCGCGAAGTATAGCGCCGTCCGGGAGTTGCGAAAAGAGGCAAGCGCCGAGACCGAGTGGGCAATAATTCATAGGATCCATTGATTCAGACGCAGGTTCAATTCACTGAACCGATGCGCGCAAGAATTTACAACTCTTAACATTATTTTGACGGTGATCCTCTTGACCGTAGAACTGACCTTGGATACCTTCGCCTCGTTCTTAGGATTCATCGACCGTTTGACTCGAGATCAACCCACCTGCTACCGCAGGGGGTACTGACTCAGATTAATCACCGCTCCGGCAAGTGGTGCTGACTTCTCCCCAGATCGCGAAAGGCCAGGCGCGATTCATCTTTCCTGCGCGAATACCCAAAGGAGGAAATCCATGTTCCGCATCAGATTGATGTCTCGCATATTCTTATTTCTCTGTCTGACTGTCGCCGCAGCGGCCAGCTTCACTGGCTGCGCAAATGTAGCCGAGGGCACTAAGACTTCGGAGGCGACGAACACTGATCCGAGCGCGGCCGGTAAGATTCCGTTGACTACTTCTTTGGAGGAAGCGCGTAAAGAATTTCTGCAGGGCCGCGATCTCAACGAGAAGTTACTTATTCAGGATTCCATCGCGCATTTCGACAAAGCCATCTCGCTCGATCCAAACTTTGCCCTGGCCGAACTGAACCGGGCCAATGTCAGTCCTACTGGAAAAGAGTTTTTCGACCATCTGAAGAAAGCAGTGAGTCTCGCCGACAAAGCTTCAAACGGTGAAAAGCTTTTGATTCTCGGCACAGAGGCCGGCGCCAACGGCAATGCTGCGAAGCAGAAGGAATACCTCGAGCAACTCGTTGCCGCTTATCCGAATGACGAGCGAGCTAACTTTGCTTTGGCCGGTTACTACTTTGGCCAACAGGAAGTTCCGAAAGCGATTGAGTACTACAAGAAAGCGACCGAGCTGGCGCCGACTTTTTCTTCAGCCTTCAACCTGCTCGGCTATGCGTACCGGCAAAATGTCGATTACCCAAACGCCGAGGCAGCTTTCAAAAAATACATCGAACTCATTCCCAACGATCCAAATCCTTACGATTCGTACGCGGAACTGCTTCTGAAGATGGGCAAGTTTGACGATTCAATCGTGCAGTATCGCAAAGCGCTCGCCATCGATCAGAATTTCATCAACGCCCATCAGGGTATCGGCATGGCTTTGCTGTACAAGGGAAATGCTGATGAGGCTGCCGCCGAGATCCAAAAAATTACCGGCAAAGCCCGCAGCGATGCCGAGCGTCGCACCGCGCTGTTCGCTTTGACTGTAGTCGATGTCGATAGCGGCAAGTGGGACAAGGCGCTCGAGGACGTCGACCAGCAATATGCGTTGGGAGAAAAGAGCAATGATGTTCCCGGAATGACCGGAGACCTGCAGCTCAAAGGAAACATCTTGCTGGAGATGGGCAAGTTCGACGAAGCCAGGTCGCTTTATGAGAAAGGTCTCAAGATGACTGAAGATTCCAGCCTTTCTCAGGAGATCAAGGACAATGCCAGGCTGTTTCATCATTACAACCAGGCGCGCGTGGCTTTGGGAAAGAAGGATCTGGCGACGGCAAAAACCGAAAGCCAGGCTTTTCTCAAAGGCACAGAGGCGCTGAAGAATCCTGCGCAGCTGCGTCAGGCTCATCAGCTACTGGGTCTGATCGCAATCGAAGAGAAGGATTACGACAAAGCGGTGAGCGAGCTGCAACAAGCCAATCAACAGAACCCTTACGACCTGTATCGCCAGTGCCTGGCTTATCAGGGGAAAGGTGATGTGAACCAGGCGAAAGAGTTTTGTAAGAAGGCCGCGAACTTCAATTCCCTGCCGGCGATTAATTACGCTTTCGTGAGAACTAAGGCGGCTAAGGTTTGACCGGACCCAACAGTGTAGTGACCTAAATTCAGTTTTTCTCGGCTGACGTGAATTTTGATGAAGTGGCATCATCCTGTGCCGGTAGCGCTGAGTGGTAGTGGCCCAATTGAATGATTTTTCCGTTGCCCAGGCGTTTACCGCCTGGGCATGAAAGCCGTAGCTTCAAAAGCTCCATGATGGGGCTTCAATAGCGCCTGCTGTTTTCTCAGGAAAGCCTTACGCTGAAACCAGGTCACACCACATATTGACTTCATCGCTATGCGCTTCCTGCTGAAGAGGTCTAGAATGGCTTCATTCCCCCTTTCACATTTCCCCGAAGCAGGAGCTGAATAAATGCGCATGTCATTTCCCGGGCTGGTTTCGTTGCTGTTTGCAGTTTCTCTTTTTGGCCAACAACAGGTTTACGAAACTGGCGACATACAAAGTGTGAAGCTGATCGATGGAAATAAAACAGTGCAGATGAGAGACAATGTCGCTTCATCGAAGAGTAATTGGCAAGTATTAGTCAGCAAGCAGGTCTACGCATTCAAAGGCCCGCGGGCGGCGCTGCGAACAAAGAGCACGATACCTGAATTTCAGTTCGAGCTGGATCCCGCCTTTGACAACCCGGTCTACCTGTTCAGATTTGATCGCCACTCTGATCGAAGAGAGATCAGAGTTGCCAAAGGCTCGGGAGGCTTGACGGAAATGTCCATACCGACCGACCACCTGATAGAGACGCGGATGGAAGAAATTGGGAGCGGGCAGAACTCGACCAGGCGTTATCGGCTCAAGCCAACAGTGCCGCTTCAGCCCGGAGAATACTGCCTCAGTCGAAAGTTCTCGACCTGCTATGACTTCGGAGTGGATTAGGGTTGGCGGCCAGAGGTTGCGCCTCGCCAGTATGAATGTCTTGACTCAGAATTGAGTTAGTAATCCAGAAGGAGGCTATCTGGGTGCTGGCTCTGCCACGCCGATGCGCGGCAAGTCTCCGACTTGCCGAAAGGTTCTTTAATGATTCATCGGTCTCTGACCGCGGGTCGGAGACCCTGAGAAGAAGAAAGTCTGCGGTCGGCAAGTCGGAGACTTGCCGCGCATCAGAGTGGCAGAGCCATAACGTGAGTAGCATCGCTGATTCTGAATTGCGTAAACCAGGGGCTCAGGACCGCGCGTTCTCCTTCACTACTCCTTTACTTTCTCGCTCACTCTTTTCACAAACGCCGCAACCGCATCGTCGGCTGCTTTCGGTTGATCGTCCAGGACCAGCATCCGCGCATTTGGAATCTTCAAGAGTTCAACCTGCGGGTCTTTCGGGATCAGCGTTTCCCATGAATCTAAAAAGGACGGCTTCGCGAAACCGTTGGCCGGATCGGCTAGGAACTTCTCGTCAAAGCCGGGCAACAGCGCCAGCACTGGTACTTGTAACTTGCCAAAGGTTTGCGTGACATCCGAAGCCCAGAATTCACAGAGATAGCGAATCTTGATTTCCAGCGGCGCGCTTTCCAGTTCGTCCCAGGCCGTCTGTGCCCGCGCTGGATCGACACTCAACAACTGTGGTCGCAGGTCACCGTTTTTCCATGTTTCCGGAGTTACATACTTGAACCACTTTGCGACCCAACTCTCGTCGACAAAGGCGGCGCGATCGGAATAAGCGATTGGAGTCCTTCGAGTCGGATCTTTCGGAGACGCGAAGAACTGCAACAGGTTTGTGCCCACCAGAACTACGCCGCCAATCTCCGCCGGATGTTCAGACGCAAGTTCAATCGCCGCCTGCGCCGCTGGCTGGCGTTCCGCCACAATCACCGGTCTGGACAGTTTTTCTCGGTGGATGAGTTCGAGGATGTCTCGTTCAAGCCTGCGAGTCCAGGTCATCTCTCCGAAGCTGGTTCCGGCCGCCGGCATCGCACGCGCCGGCCTCCCCACCAGTCCCGGCGGAGTAACCAGAAAGAATCGGTAATGCGATTCATTTCGAGCGATAAAACTGTCGAAGGATCTGTTGCCGGAATACATTCCCGGAACCAGAATCAAAGTCTTCTTACCCTGGCCCTTCTTTGTGATCGAGGGCCGCTGACTGTCAGAGAGAATTTTGTAGCCGGCAGGAAGTGCGAGGTTATTGCGGCCGGTGTCGATCTCGCGCACTCCGGGCGTTGGCTTTGAAAGATCGATCGCAGCCGATCCGCCGTTGGGAATATCATCGTTCCATTGCTCGTTTGATCCCACAGCTGCAATTAAATTCAGTTTCGACTTGTCCGTGATGTCCGTGCGCTTGACGCCTATCACGATCGAGTCGCCCTCGACTCGGATTTGCAGGTTGTTCTGCTGCAGGTTATTCAACTGCTTCGCATTGACTCCAGCCACGTCGCCAACTCCGATCGTTCCTTCAAAGCCTTTATCGCTGCGCGTTACCGAGGCGGTAACCAGCCGATCGAATTTGAAAGTCTTATTTGCTCCCCACCAATTCATTTTGGTTGCGTCATCGCCGCCAGTGTCAATCACCAGGTTCACGCCAAATACGTCCTTGTTCGGTTCGCCGTAGAGCGCGATGCGAAACCAAAGCATGTCCTGCTGTTTGTCATAGCGATAAGCGAGTTGGGCCGCGTCCGCCAGAGAAGGATCTCGACCGTCGCCTTTGCCGTCGAAAGTCAGCACGGTCCAAACCTGCGCAGAAGTGATCGCCGGCGAGATCGTGATCAAAGCCAGGACCAAGGCAAGCTTCAAACCCAAAGATAACCGTCGATGTTGATTAGTGGTCATAGCAGTCCCTCAGAATGAAGCTACGAGAGAGTTTGCGAAAAGGTTTTCCGGGACACCGGGGCGGGTGAAAGAATTTACAAACTTTAATAAACGGATGACTCCATGAATCAACGAGTCCGCTGGTGACGTAATTTTTGATTGTGACCTTTATGTAGCCCAGGCGTTTACGCCTGGGTGAGAAATCGGAGGTCCTTTTAAAGCCCCATTAATGGGGCTTTGAAACTAAATTCCCCGGGCGTAAACGCCTGGGCTACAGAAAAGGCATCAATGGGGCACTACCGTAATCAACTCACTATGGCGCACGCAATCCAGCGATGCTAAGCTCTCACAAAACCATGACCACCGCCGATAAAGCTTCAATTCACTATCGCAACTGCAATCTCAGTGAAGCTATGTGCGGCATCGAAATTTCCGTTTTACCCGGAGACCGTCTGGACATTCGCGGCGACAAAGGCGATCCGTTTAGCCAGGGTTACATCTGCCCCAAGGCCGTTGCCTTACAAGACGTTCATTACGACAAAGACCGGCTCAGGCATCCGGTCCGGCGCACTGCGAATGGTTGGGAACGAATCGGTTGGGACGAGGCTTTTGACGAAGTGGCGTTGAACCTCAAACGCATTCAGGCGAAGTATGATCGGAATGCGGTCGCAACTTACCTGGGAAATCCGAATGTACATAGTTATGGTTCGATGCTATTCGCGCCGGGCTTTCTCCGCAGTCTGCATACGCGGAATAAGTTCTCAGCAACCTCAGTTGATCAACTCGCGCATCATCTGGCCGCTTACCTGATGTTCGGGCACCAACTACTTCTGCCCGTCCCGGATCTCGACCGCACAAAATTTTTTCTGATCCTGGGCGCCAATCCCGCGGTTTCAAATGGCAGCATGATGACTGCTCCCGGCATGGGCCGAAGGTTACAGGAAATCCGCGAGCGTGGAGGCAAAGTCGTCCTCATCGATCCGCGACGCAACGAAACTGCTCGACTGGCCGACCGTCATCTATTCATTCGTCCGGGGACTGATGTCTTCCTGCTTCTGGCGCTGCTGCATGTCGTTTTTGAAGAAGGACTACCGCAGGCCGGCCTCATCGATTCTTTTGCCAAAGGTGTGAAAACGATCGGCAAACTGTCGGCGGATTTTCCTCCCGAAAAAACAGCCTCAATCACCGGCATTGAGGCCGCGCAAGTGCGCAAGCTGGCGAGAGAATTTGCTTCCGCTGAGTCCGCTGTCTGTTACGGCCGCATCGGTGTGAGTACACAGGAATTCGGCGGCGTCTGTCAGTGGTTAATCAACGTCTTGAATATCGTGACCGGGAATTTCGATCGGCCGGGCGGCGCAATGTTTCCGCTGCCGGCGTTTGATCCCGTGACCGCGCCACAGTCGGTCGCACCGCGTGGCAGTTTCGCCCGTTGGCGCAGCCGCGTGCGGAACCTGCCGGAATTCGCCGGAGAACTTCCGGTAGCCACGCTCGCAGAAGAGATTTTGGTCGAGGGCCCGGGTCAGGTTAAGGCGCTGGTGACTTGTGCCGGCAATCCTGTGCTGTCGACGCCGAACGGCCGCGCGTTGGACCGCGCGCTCGCTGGTCTTGAGTTCATGGCGTCAATCGATTTCTACATCAATGAGACGACCCGGCACGCGCACATTATCCTGCCGCCAACTTCATCGCTTGAGCGCGGACACTATGACCTGGCCTTTCATCTTCTCGCGGTTCGTAACACGGCGAAATTTTCAGCGCCGCTATTTCAACAAGGCACGGACACGCGACATGACTGGGAAATCTTGCTCGAATTGCAGACGCGCATGGAAAACGGGGGGCTGCCGGGGCGGGTGAAACGGGCGTTGGCGAGGCGCTTCTTTGGACCGGAAAGGATTTTGGATTTGGGTCTGCGCTTTGGACCTTACGGAGCTTTTGGAAAGTGGCACGGGCGTCCAGCAGGTAAAAACACGCGCAGGATGCGCGTGCCACATTTGACTCTGCGAAAGCTCAAACAAGCTGTACACGGAATCGATCTTGGACCGCTTACTTCCTGCCTCCCGCAACGGCTGCGCACTGCTGACAAGCAGATTGATTTAGCGCCGGACGTTCTGGTGAGGGATGTCGAACGGGTGCGGGCGAAGTTACTTGCCAGTGCGGATCATCAATCCAATGATCACTTGCTCTTGATTGGACGACGCCAGCTGCGCAGTAACAACTCATGGATGCATAACAGCGAAAGACTGGTTAAGGGCAAGTCTCGCTGCACAATTCTGATGCACCCGACGGACGCTGCGCAGCGCGACCTCGCGCCAGGTCAAAAAGTTTCAGTGAGCTCGCGAGTGGGAGCAGTCGTTGTGCCGATCGAGATTTCCAACGAGATGATGCCCGGCGTGGTAAGCATTCCGCATGGATGGGGACACGATCGGCTGGGAGTTCAAATGCAAGTGGCCCAGAAGCACGCCGGCGAAAGCATCAATGATGTCACTGATAATCTGGCCATCGATGCGCTGTGCGGGACCGCGGCTTTTAATGGCACCTGGGTAGCGGTTGAAGCGTCGAAGTGATCAAGTTTTTGTGTAGCCCAGGCGTTTACGCCTGGGGTGAGAAACAGTAGACGCGATTAAAGCCCCATTAATGGGGCTTTTGAAACTAACCCTCTTCATTCCCAGGCGTAAACCCCTGGGGCTACGCAAAAGTCGGCTCCGACCCGCGGTCATCTACCGCCCAGATTCTTAAAGAGGAGATTCGGCAAGTCGGAGACTTGCCGCGCATCGGCGTGGCGGAGCCATTGCGAGAGTAGCGTGGCTTTTGATTCAGTCGGCATCCCAATCTCTCACCTGCAGGAGCATGGCAGAACCACCACACTACTGCCCCGACCACTTCAACACATCATCGATAGTCGTCACCGCAATCGGATGATAAGTAGGTCGCGCCCGGCGATAGATTGCCAGCGCGCGCTCTTTGCCTTCCGGCGTCTTGGCTAATTCTTCATACAGCGGTTTGATGAATTTGCGACGGCCGATCGTCAAAAGAAATTCCTCCAGACGTTGATTCGCCGGCTCATAATGATTGCGGATCGACATTAGCAACCACTGAAAAGCTATCTCGGAATTTCCCGAGCGGGTGAGGTGAAATGCATTATCCAGCTCAACCATACGGTCCGCGGCCTTCGCTCGGTCGCTGCCGCTCCCGCTACTCACTTCGTCTTGAACAGTCTTCAGAAAATGCAGCCACTCGTGCGTCGTCCACATAGCCGTCGGAATCTTCGCAGCAGTTGTCTCGCCTCGCAGCCAACGCCTGGCTTGTTCTTCGACTCGAGCAAAAGCCTGAGAAGTCGGCTTCGGAGCGCTCGCGGGAATTCCCGGTTGGTTAATCCACTCATCGACCGGAACTCGCGCCGCGAGCGCGGGATCTTTGTCCAAAAGATTCTGCTTCAGGTAAGCAACGAACTGTTCGGTCGTGATGCTCTGAAAAGCGAAATGATTGAAATAGCTTTTGAGAAAACCATCGAATCGGGCGCGTCCGAAAGTTTCTTCGAGATGGCGTAAGAACAGCGCGCCCTTCTCATAAGGGATGTCGGTGGAACCATCATCGGGATCGCGGCCTTTGAGATCGACGTGCAAGATCTCGTCGCGATCCTCCAAACTTGCGATCTCTTCATTCAAATCACGCAGCCCTAGAGCAGCTTCCATCTCTTCGCGCTGCCGGCCGTACACAGCTTCCAAAATTCTTCGTTCAAGGTAAGTCGTGAAGCCTTCGTTCAACCAGAAGTCGCGCCAGGTCGCATTGGTGACCAGATTGCCCGACCACGAATGCGCCAGTTCGTGAGCGACCAGCGAGACAAGACTCTTGTCGCCCGCCAGAATTGTCGGCGTCGCAAACGTGAGTCGCGGATTTTCCATTCCGCCATAGGGAAAGCTGGGCGGCAAAACCAGAATGTCGTAGCGACCCCAACGATACGGCCCATAGAGACGTTCGGTGGCGACCACCATTTTTTCTGTGTCGCTTAATTCTTTCGCGGCGAGATCGATTACCGGCGGCTCAGCATAAACTCCGGTCCGCGGCCCCAGGCTGCGGAAGCGCAAATCGCCAACTCCAAGGGCAATCAAATAAGAAGGGATCGCCTGGCGCATCCGAAAACTGTAGTCGCCGTCGCGGGCTGTGCCCGAAAGGTTCTCGGCGCTCATCACCGCGAGCAGTCGCCGCGGCGTGCGCACGCGGGCCGTATAAGTAACGCGGACCTGCGGCGTGTCCTGCGTCGGAATCCAACTGCGTGCATGAATCGCCTCTGATTGAGTGAAGACAAACGGATCTTTCTTGCCGGCGGTTTGCGCCGGTTCGAGCCATTGCAAGCCGGAAGCCCCGGGTGAAGTCGAGTAATGAATGCGCACGCGAGTAGCTTTTGCCGGTAGAGGAATCGTCAGTGGCGCGCCCAGAATCTTGTCACTTGAGCCAACCATAAAAGTCGCCGGCGAGTAGGCAACGCCGTTCACGGATGTTTCAACTTTTTCGATCTTCAAGTCACGCGTATCGAGAATCAAGGGCTCGGTTTGAGAGACTCGCTCGACGGTGAGAATCGCCGTGCCCTTCAGAATCTTCTGATCAAACAGGACGTCCCAATCCAGATCGAGATGACGCACGCGCACCGCAGACGGATTGGCGTAGGAATGAAAATCCTCGACTGCCTGAGCGTTAGCCATGTTGGTTCTGAGCGTGATTAAGAGACAAACGCAAAAAAGAAAAGTTGCAAAGCGGTTCATGATTCTCCCCTGAAAGTATCCATAGAATGCACAGATCAAAAAGCGAGGAGAGAGTGGTTTATCTTAACGTTTCTGTGCGCCCGGGCGCGAGCCGCTTTGCACAAAAAGCGTGCAACAAGCTGCCAGCCTGTTGTGGAGTGCGCGAAAGAGTTTGAGAATCAGGCGATAAAATCAGCAGGTAGTGGTACGTTTTCAACGACCAACATGCGACACTGACAACGTCGGTCAGTGGCTTGCCACTTCCCAGTGCGGTAAGGCTTGCCTTACCGGAGCTATTCCCTTGAAAACCAGGGCTGAGCCCCTGCGATTGAAAAACTAGTTACCCGGTGAGGCAAGCCTTACCGCACTGGGAAGCGGCAAGCCGCTTTTAGAATTGCTCGATCTGAGCAAAACGTACCACCACCCATCAGCAGGCTGGCAGCCCGCTGTACACTTTTTGTGCAAGGCCGGCGCGAGTTGCGACGCCCCGGTTTCGTCACGGCCATACACAACAAAGAGCGGCAGGTTAAGACCCACCGCTCTTCGTCTCCGCTTAAATTGATTTAGGGGGGTTGCCCTCTCAGCAGACCAAAGCCCGCAGTTCGCAGACTAGCGCCCGCAGTCACGAGTTGTGTCGTTCGTGATAGTCCAGGACGAAGTGCCCGAAGCGTCAACCGTCGTGGTCAGGAAACATCCGTCCGCATCTTCAGCGACGAGTTTAACCGTTGATTGATCCCAGGAGATTTGCAGCGTTCGGGTAGCCCCGGGATTAATTGCCGTATTGGCGAGCTGGTCGGCGCCCCAATTATCATTGTCCGCCGGAGAGAGATAGAGATGACGAATCTCCACTCCGCCGCTGTTTACCACGTTCATTGTCAGCGAACCGGTTGCAGATGAACGTGGTGTCAGCGCGGCCACCGTACAGATCCCGGCCACCAGCATCAACACGCGAACGAAACTCTTGAGATTTAGACTTTTAGCAGGAAGATTTTTCATAATCGAACTCCTTATTGAGGATCAATAGCAAAACTCGTATCGAGAGTTGAATGGATGCGGCCTGGCGATTAACCACGCCGCATCCTTTGACTTCAGTTTCAGTTGCTCGTCATGGACAAGAACTGTTCACGATATAGACCGGCCCGCTATCGACGGCCGGATTACCTGGTGTCAGGGGCACCGTGACTTTGACAGTCGCCGTCGTAAAGTTACCCGACGAATCTTTCACCTTGAACGTGATGGTGTAGACCCGGCCATCGCCACTGCCTGAGCGCTCGGCCCTTAGCTGGGCCGTCTTGCAGGTAGCCCCGATGACAATGTCGTTCAGAGTGTTTCCGTCAGCGGCTCCGTCTTCAACCTCGTCACTGGTGATCTTCAGGATATAAACGCTGTTCACGTTCACCGTCGGATCGCAGTCATCACTGGCACTGGCGACGAAGTCGGTAACCGCCACGCTCGTATAGTCGTGATTCGGTGGCCACAACACCATATTCACGTTGGGAATCAACGTGATCGTTGGCGCTGTTGAATCCGGAGTATTAACGATGGTCCCGGTCGCCGTACTCGGTGAGCCGACGCCGTAACCCGCTCCGGGCTGGACGGTAAACACGACCGTCTCGTTGCCTTCGACTTCACAGTCGGAAAGCGGCGTGACTGTCACAGTCGCCGTGGAGCTGCCAACTCCAAAGTTGACCGTGGCGGTCGGAGGCGTGAACGTGGCGGCGCCGCTCTGCGAATAGTCAGCCGGGAAGCTGGCGCTGCCGCCCACTGAGAAGTTGACGGTCAAAGCACTGGTAGTCGGGCCGGTGCGAGTGAAAGTGTAGACAAGATTTGCTCCGCCCTCAGCGCTTGACGACGGCGATACCGCCACGCTGACGATCGTGTCGTCGTTAAGGATTGTGCCGGTCGCCGAATTCGGACTGACGACGTTGTAACCGGCTCCGGCGGCCAGAGTGATGATGACCGTTTCGTCAGACTCAGCGGTAGTGTCTGCTTCCGGATCGATCGTTACGGAGGCTATCGAGTTGCCGGCTCCAAAAGTCACTGAGCCGGTCGTTGAAGTGAAGGTGGTAGCGCCTGTTTGCGTGTAATCATTAGGCGACGCGCCAAAGTCGGCGGTCCCTCCCACCGTAAAGTTCACTGTCAGCGCGCCTCCGGTAAATCCAGTCCGGACGAACGTGTAGACCAGGTTGGTCGCGCCATCTTCAGCGACTGACGATGGCGAAACGGTGACGCTCACATCTGCATCGTCATTGGTGATCGTCCCAGTCGCCATACTCGGAGACACGACGTTATAGCCGCCGCCTGACGTTAAGGTCAGGATAACGGTCTCGTCAGATTCGACCGTGCTGTCAGCTTCGGGATCGACGGTTACGGAAGCGGTTGGGCTGCCGGCCGTGAAAGTCACTGAGCCCGTCGTTGAAGTGAAGGTGGTGGCGCCTGTTTGCGTGTAATCATTTGGCGAGGCGCCAAAGTCGGCCGTGCCACCCACCGAGAAGTTTACTGTCAGCGAGTTAGTTGTGACGCCCGTGCGGGTGAAGGTGTAGACCAGGTTGGTTGCACCATCTTCAGTAACCGATGCCGGAGACACCGCGAGACTGACGTCCGTATCATCGTTGGTGATCGTGCCGCTGGCTGAGCTCGGGCTTCCTACCGTATAGCCCGTTCCGGACGTCACGGTTAGATCCACCGTCTGGTCAGGTTCGACAGTTGTATCCGCCGAAGGATCGACGGTCACGGTCGCCGTCGAGCTGCCGCTGGGAATTACCACCGTGCCATTGGTGGCGGTGAATGTAGCTGCGCCAGTCTGCGTGTAGTCCGGTTCGGTAAACGACGCCGTGCCGCCAACGTTGAAGTTCACCGTCATGGCGTTAGCAGTCGATCCCGTTCGCGTAAACGTATAGACCAGGTTCGTCGCCCCGTCTTCGGCAACCGAAGCAGGTGATACCGCCACACTAACTTGCGGTAAATCGATCGGAGTCACTGTCGGATCAGCCGCTCCGCCAACGCTTGGATCGTCGGTGAGCACGTCCGCGAAATTACTTCCGGAAACCGTACCCTGGTTGGAAACCTGCGGCAGTCCTCCGGTAAACGGATCGTCGACCGTGACGTTAAAGGTGATCGTAACGCTCTCACCTGCCGGCAGCGTGCCGATACTGAGCATGACGTCGGCCAGCGCACTGCTGAGAGTCGTCGCCGTCGTCCTGTTCCTCGACACATGGTTCATGAGCCTGCTGCTTTGAACCTTGTTAGCAGCGGGATTGGACTCAGCTTTTCTCATTGAAGCTGCCGACGTGGAACTCGGCCGCTTGTTGGAAACGAGTGTTCGCTCGCTGGCGGATCCGCCCTTACCTGAAACTCTGGCCTGGGATTTTGTTGCCCCAATGTTCCGAGAATCGGGCAAGCGCCTGACAGCCGGTGACAGAGTGTTCTCCATCAGCGGTCGCAGTTGTTCGGGCGTCTTCTTGCCCTGCAAGAGCGCTTGACCAAGCCCGCGCATCACAACCGTGAGCAGGTCCATATGCCCGTGGGCAGGACTGAACTCTGTAGTCTGAAGCTCGCGCCCTGTCACCGACACATCAAACTCAGAATCTTCCATCGGCGATATGTCGAGATACCAGCCGTAGCCGGCAGCAGTTTCGTCAATCTTGACGCTGGTTGAAGTGGCAGACGAAAGCTGGCCACCGGGAAGGTCGGCGATCTCGAACGTCATAGCTTGCAGGCGCGCGAGGTCTTCGTAGGAAAGGCCACTCGCTCTCCATCTTTCAATCGCCGCTGGAATCATCAAATTCAATTGAGACGCAGAAAGTTTTGCAGAGTTATCTCCATTTTTCGCTTCGCCCAGGAAAGCTTCCAGAGTACTTGCGGTGTCACGCTTGGAGTTGGAGTCTGCTGATTGCTGCGACCGAGCGGAAGTCGATTCAGAGTCCGGCATGAAAGCCGCGGCGGATTGATTATTATCCACCGGAGCCATTGCGAAATCTGCGGGTGTGGACACGTCGATGCACTGGCCGCCCGGAGGGGCCAGCGGACCAACCGCGGTACCGGTCAGGCTGGCGGTAACCTCGCCGCCGCCGGCACTCACCGGGGTATTGCTCCTGGCGTTCCAAGTCGCTTCGGTGTCTTGAGTAGCCGTGCCCGCTTCGACAAAGCCTTCAAGGAACAACCTGTTCAGGTTCGAGACGTCGGACACGCGGACGCGGAACGCTCGGGCCGCGACTGCGGCGGCATTGGCAGCGTTGTTGTTCGCCACGTCGCCGCAAAGGATCGTCGACTCGCCTGCGCTGGACGCACCGGACGTAAGATTGATCGCCGCGATGCCGGCCGGCCGGACTGAGACGACGTTGTTGGTGATGACGGCGTCCACGCGCGTAGTCTGGAAGCGCGACGTCACGTCAATGGCCGTGCTATCGGTGCCGTTCACGTTCGAGATCGTGTTGCCGTCGATCTGAATGACCAACGTGCTGGTATCCTGCCCGAGAACACGGACGGGAATGCCCGCGCCTCCGAGCACCTCGATATCTGAGTTGTTGTTCAGACGCCCTTCAGTGTGGCTCGCCAGGAAGGACGTAATGTTGACGGCGGCGCCGCCGCGACTCTGGATGGTCGGGTTACCCGTGATGTTGAAGTTGACCGTCGCCGTATTGTTCGAGTTGAGATCGATGCCTGTCCCGATGTCGGCCTGCGAGTCGATCGTGCAGCCCGTGATGTCGATATTCATGACCGCATCGTCGGCGGCAAAGGCCTGAATGCCCTGTGTCCGCAGCCGCAGGAACGAACTGTTCAGAACATTTATGGTCGTAGTCGGCGCCCCGGCGGCAGTACTGAAGGCGCGGAACTGGAGGCCGCCCTCGCCGTTCAGGTTGGTTGGGCCACCTGAGCTGGTCGTCTGTGTGTCGCGGAACGTCGAGCCGTCGATTGTCAGATTCCAATTGGTGTCGGTGTTGACCACGTCGAAGCTGTTCGTTTCGGAAAACCGAATTTCAGTGCCGTTGACGGTCGAAGTTCCGGAAAGGTTCTGCGCTTCGACGCAACTCTCGTTCAAACCATCGCCGCAGCCTTCGAGGAGACTGTTGTCGAGCTTGAAGTTGCTGACGTTCAAAGCGTTGATGCCGTTCTCGACCATCGTGCCGGTGATGTTGAGATTGTCGAGCGTGGCGCCGGCAACGCTACTCAGGTAGATGGCTGCATTGCAGCCCGCGATGTTGAGGTCGTCGCACACGCCCGCACCACCGCCATCAACCGTCGAGTTGGCGCTCGTGAAGTTCATGTTCTTGAAGGTGATGTTCGTCGCGTTATTAATGTTCGCGCCTCTGGTCGTGATGTTCTGAACTGTTCCACCTGAGCCATCGGTCGTGCCGGTACCGTTCACCGTTAACGAGCCGCTGGTGTTGGTCAGAACGATTCCATTGGCGCCACCATTCGCTGAAATACTGGTCAGCGACATACTCAGCGGTGTCGTGCCACTGGCTCGGGTGATCTCGACTGCGACCGCGTTGCTGGCGCTGATTGCGCCGCTGGTAGAAGTTATGGTGTTGCTGTTGTCGGTTGCCAACAATCCGCGCTGATTTGCATCGGGCGAGATATCCAGAGAGCTGAAAGTGATCGCGCCGGTGTTGGTTAGCAGGCTCACTCCGGTGCCGCCGGATAAGCTTGAATTCGTGGCGCCAAAATTGAGCGTCGCGCTGGATGTGCCGACACTGATGCCAATACCTGTCGGATTCGTGATTGTAGTCGTCGGGCTGGTGAGACTGCCTGCGACGCTGGTCAGGCTGATGCCGGTGGTAGCGCTGTTGGTCGACGAAATGCTGCCGAAGGTTGCGGCCAGCGTGCCGGTAGTAAGATTGAGGGCCTGACCCGAGCCATTCAACGTAACGTCTGAAATGGTGAGCGTGCCAAAACCGCTACCGGTGATGTCTGTTGTTGAGTCGCCGCCGGTAAATCCGCGTAAGGTGTTGCCTGATCCAACGGTGATCGCGTTTCCGCTGGTAATGTTAACAATCGTCCCGTTACCGCTGTTCGTGGCAGGCAAAGGATCGCTGCCGGCCGGCGGTGTCAGACCGGTCATCGCGGAAAGACTTGCCGTGGAATCCTGGCCGAGGAATCGCTGCCCGTTAAGAAGAGTCACCGGGCCGACGTAGTCAATCGCGCTTTCATAAACAAAGATATTGTCATTGGCGGCAGGATGATTTCCCACGCCATTGTTGACGGCCTGAAACGATGCCAGCGTATTGAAGGGATTAGTCAGCCGCCCGTCGCAAGGGCATGACGCGGTGTTATTGATGAACCAGATCATCCCGCTGACGTTGATCGTGACCGTAGCCGGGTTGCTGCCTGCTGAGTTGGTCAACGTGTAGCTAAAAGTATCCGCGCCCTCGAAGCCCGCCGGCGGGTTGTAAGTAAAACTGCCGTCGGCGTTGAGGGTTACGTCGCCGCCGTTAGTACTCGTCGATGGCGCTCCGGTAATTGTGGCGCTGGGCACGCCGACAAAATCGTTCCCCAGAACGCCGGGCGCTGCCACTGTAATTCGAATGTTCCCCGTCGCGGCGTAAGTATCGTCCACGGCCACCGGTGTAGCCCTGAGACTTCCCGGCACGAAAGCAGTATTTGGATCCACCGTGTCGGTGAAAGTCACGCCAGTCGCGTCTTCACCACTCGCGTTAATGCTGACGGTATACTTGAGAGTGTCGCCGGGATCGGCCTGATTATCACCATCAACATCTGTTAACAAAAAATCAGCCTTGGTTGCCGAAACTGTCGGAGCAACCGGAGGAATGAAACTGAATGGTAGTCCCGGAGCGCGTTTGACGCCCATCAAGCGAAGCAAATCAATCTTATTATGCGCAGTCGCATTGCGCGCGGCTGCCGGCGAAGAAGATTGCTGCACGGTTGCTGGTTTGCTTCTGACTGACAGCCCAAGCTTCTCTCTCAACGCAGCTGAGGTTGAGAGTGCTACCCCGCTTAAGGCGAGGACGAATCCGAGTGTAATGATCGCGGTTCGTTGGGTTCTCGAAAAAATTGATGTGATTACAGGGGTATTGCGGCGCGCGAGACGTGACATAGGGGAACCTCCGTCCTTGATAAGAGAATTGCTAGCGTCCGGCTTAACAAATGCGGACACTAGTAACGGTTGAATAACCTCATTTTTAAGAACAACTAACCGGGGGATGGCCAATTCAGCGTGAGAATCTAACTCGACCTTCGAGATAAGTCAACACAATTTCCTTGAGACGCCACGACTTAATTTAAGCTGATAAATTTTGCACAAACCGAACCCACGAAATGTAAGGCTTCAACGATTCGTGTGATGACGAGGCTAAGGCAGCGAGGCTTGTTCTCTCCAACGCTCTTCATTCACGCCATTCATCAACAGCCAAAACGTGAGCGCGCCTTCGCCGATAATGCCCGGGATAAAAACGTACGGCGAAAGCGAAATGGCGAACGATGGCGACAGAAACAGCAGCCAGCCCAAACCTGCAAATAGCATGAACACACTCAGAACTCTCGGCAGGAAAGTTGATTTGAAAATGAGATAGCTGATCAGCAGGCAATAAAATCCGAAGAACACCAGAGGGCTAATTACCGAGAGAGCGCATGTTCGTATCTCTCCTAAGATGAGGTGCAAGTCTGAGCTACCTCAATCGCGTCTGAGTCGATTGCCACGCTCAAAAAGCGATAGCCCCAACCCCACGATCGTCGTCGCGAACAAAAAGAGGTTCATATAAATGCCGGGCGGTGTTCCGACCCTGACAATGGGAATGAATTGAGAAATGAGCTGACCGCCCAGATAAGAGAGCCCAAGCACGACAAACATAAGCGGCACGGCACTGCGATATCGCACTAACACCACCGCACAAATCAGAGAGATGATCAGGCGATTCAGCGAAGAGATCGCAAAGATAGCCACGATCGTCTGCGCCGCGGCGGCTGGATACGTCTCGAGCGGAATGCCGTCGGCAGACTTTGCGATCGAGTGGCCATTGACGATGATGAGTATGCTTTGCAGGGCCCTCACGGCTGCGACTAAACCAAACAGCACGAGCGCGATTTTGTAACCGCGATACGTGTTGTCTATGCGTTGCGGGAAAAGCCGCTCGCGGAATGTCGTTTTGACGGTGGATGGCGCGTTGGCATTCGTTGTCATTTTTCAAATCCTCACCGAGTTTCTGACCCAGGCGTAAACGCCTGGGCTACGGAAAAGTCATTCAACTTGGGCACTACCTGGCGTCGGATTTCCCTCTTTGAATCCCTTGACGATCAACCACAAACCCGCAGCGACATGAATTGGAAACAGCGGCATGGCCATCTGCATTACGTTGGGATAACCCAGAAACCCGAACAGTGTGACGCCCGTGAACTGGAGCAGAATTCCCACGACTCCCAAACCGGCCAGCACGCGCGGAACGAGCGCCGAGCGCAGCAGCGAGATGTAAAACAAAAAGATCCAGGCGCCGAATCCCAGCAGTTGCGTGTAATGCACCCAGCGTCGAATCAAGGCAGCGAGAGTTCCCAGTCCCAGGAAGACTCCGTTATCAGCGGTACTTAACTTTACGTACTCCTCGCTCAAAGACAGCATCGACATTACGGTCGCGTTCTGAATTGCGTCCAACGTGCAACTAATCAGGCATGCAGCCAGAAACCAGAGCGCCAGCGTGTAACCGTAACGGCGAAAAACGGGAAACGCGGTGACGCCAATCGCGAGGGTCAGCCCTGCGCCAACGAATGACAAAACGACACCGACACGTATCTGAGTAGCTTTGCCAGCAGCCTCTGCCAGAAAAGCAGGGACACCTCTGATTAATGGATGCCAGAGGATGAAAGGCAGCATCAGCCCGCAGGCCAACTGTAATAACAGCAGTATGCCCACAGTTCGGCCCGTAGTCTTTGCAGATCTCATCTTCACCTCCCAGTAAACGTCATGTGCCGGGAATCTTTTCAGGCGAGTAGTCACTCATCCGTACGGAAGAGCGGGCAGTGGAGTTCCCATCGAGAACACACGGCAATAGGAAGATGCGTCAGCGAATTTGTTTGTGTTTTGAGTTATGCGGGGGCTTTGCCTCAAAAGCCCGAAACCGTGACACCTCATTCACAACGGGCTGAAGCCCGGTGTGAATTAAAGGTGGTACTTTCGGACCTTTTGGGGCAAAGCTCTATTCGGGGAAATCACACTGGTGCAGGACGAATCCACGATCGTTTGAGGCAAGTCAACTCTTTGTGACTCGTAAAGAAACTTTAGTCACGGCGAGATTAATATGAGCGAGCGGGCCCTCCCTTACGGTCGGGCTTCTGACAATTACTTCAATCCGTAAAGCTTCGCGGCATTATCGTGCAGAACCATGCGCGCCAATTCCAAAGCGCGCGCTCGGTCAATCTCGCCGTCGTTCATCATTCCCTTTAGCGCCAGAGTTAACCCCTGTCGCGCGGTTGAATTTGAAAGCCAGGCGACTTCGCCCCAATCGACTTCCGGACCAAACGAAAAAGCGTCCGTGCCGAACAGAATCTTGTCCGGATAAGCCTCCATCCAGTTGCGCAGAACGCTGCTCAACTCTCGTGGATAGATGAAGAACGTCTGGGCCGAAAAATCTGCGTAGACGTTGGGCTTACCCATCAACCCACCCATCTCTTTGGTGAAAGGATACGCGCCGTGAACGATGACGAAGTTCGTCTTGCGCAAACCCGGATCGTTGAAGGCGGTTTCGAGCAGGAGAGGATTACTGCCCGTTTGGCGATAGAAGCCGCCGGCTCCTCCGAAACAGTGAATGTGCACAGCGAGTCCGAGCCTTCCAGCTTCGCGCGCGATGTAAAAGAAGAGAAAGTCCTGGAGCGCTTTGTAATCGCGCGCGGGAGGTTCGCCGCCGCGGACGAAACGAGCGTAAGTTGCGCGTGCTCGGCCTTCGTCGGGATCATCGAAATCAAGTTTCCTTAAATACGCCGCTTCATATTTGATCGCCACTGCGCCGTTTCGTTTCTGCCGTTCCAGCGTAGGAGTTACGACAATCTTCAAATAAGAGTCGAGCGTGACGGGCAACGACTTTACATTCAGATCCGCGAGGTACCGCTTGAACAGTTTTTCTTCAGAAGGGTAGAGGCCTCGGTAGTCGGGACTCGATCGTTTGGCAGCTTCATTGCTCAAAGGAAAGATCAAAGCGTCGGCGAATGATACCCAACGAAATCGCGGTGTGTTCAGGCCTTTGCCCATGGCGACGCGATTCGCGAACATTGTTTCGATGTTGAGCTGATCCAGGATCCAATTGGGAAATGACTCGCCGCGCTCACTCAGGACCTTCTGCTTGGCGCTTAACAGTTCACGCACGTGAGCTTCGCTCATGTCGTCATGCGAATAGCGATACAGGTCGCGCCAGGCACGGACAAATTCCAGATTCGTCGGCATCAAACGAACGGGAAACGGAAACGGCGGAATTGCCTCGAGCGGCAGCGCGTCGTATTCGTCATCAGCCTGCTCTCCCGGCGCGACATATTTCAAAGGGTGCGCGTGATTGTCGATGGCTTTGATCTTTGAGATTTCCGAAAGCAGATCGCGGTCGAGATCAGATTGAGCTGAGAGCCGAGACGGAAGCGCGGCCAGGCTAACGGATAAGATTAATGTGAAGGCCAGTTTTTTCATCTCGCGTAGGTCTTGGATCAATGTACATCGGGCAGTTTTCGCCTCGTCACGGTGAACCTTAAACGAGCTGCGTTAGCAGCGGCAGAGTTAAGCCCAAGGTGAGGCTTTGCGAGCCTTGGGTCAACACCACGACGGGGCGACCGCGATTACCGCCGGGCCCGGCTTACGAACTCTCTGTCGCCGCTTCGCGGCTCGCCGAATCCAACGAACCATTACCCAAGGCTCGCAAAGCCTCACCTTGGGCTTAACTCTGCCGCTGCTACGCAGCTGATCCGCGACGACGCGAAAACTCGAGACAAGCTGACAGACCTTTTAGGGACCCAACCAACAGCACTTATTCGATCGTCAGCGCACCAACGAGATAAGCCATTTCGCCGTCGCTTGATTGTAAAACGAGACTGTATTCGCCGGGAGGTGTGTCGGCGGCCAGGGTGATTTCAAAACTGACTGCGGGATATGGCGTGTCGAAATCTTCGGCCGCGAGCGAATCTGAGTTTACGGTAATGAAAGGCGAAGTCGCGATAATGCCGCCCAGGGGGATTTCGTCGATCCCTTCGCCGGCGACGTAAACGGTAAATGTTTTGCCCGCGCTGAGCGGCAAGGCGACGGTTGATAACTCGCCATTCATCCCAATCAACCGCGGTTTCAAACTCGGCGTTGGATTCGAGGAAACGTAGAAACCCAGAGATCGTCCGGCGCCGGCCGCGATCGGGATTACCTGGGAAGTCGAGCGCACCGCGATTTGAGTTCGAAACGGCGGCGCCGTATCAAACAACCCGGCATACGATCCGTTGACCGTGGCGATTTCGTCTGCTTCGATTGGGCCATCAAGGGTCTGGCCTATGATTCGATACCTGCCGGGCGTCAACGCATCGATCCGGTAACTGCCCGAGGCGAGCGTCACGTTTCCCGCGACCACTCTTCCCGTTAGAACATCTTCAGCGAAGACATGTCCGCCAAAGATCGGATGCGATTGTCCGCCGAATGAATTCGAAATCAACTTTCCAAAGATCGATCCCGTACCGGCGCGCGATCCGTAGAGAGTCCGCGCTCCGGCAATGTCGTCCTCAGACAAAGTTCGTTGCGTAAAGGCAGGAAGATTGTAGAGCCCGTTCATCGCCTGGCGCGGTTGCATCGTCGCACCCAAAATCCCTGAATGCTCGAGGCCCAAAAGGTGTCCGACCTCATGTGTGAGCGTCGATTCCAAATCATATGTGCCGACGGTGCCGTCGCTCGAGAATGGAACGTTTGGGTTGAGCGCGATGTCGGCTTCAACGATTGCGCCGCCGGAATCATAAAAGGTCCGCGTGCGGCCGGGGTTGTTGGTCGATCGAAACAGAGCTGAGTTTTGATCCGAAACCGTGATCAGATTGATGCGATCGCCGCCATTCTGCGGACTGATGTTTTGCAGCGAAGAACTGGTTTCGAGAAACTCGATATCGGCGACGCTGGCCCAATGTTGCATGGCGCGCCGCGCGGCTCCGACTACGTCGGCGCCCGGTTTAATGTTCGCGGGCGGTGAAACCAGAGAAGCTGAAAAGGCGATGATGATCGGATGCGTTAGCCACTTTCGAGTAACAATGCCCGAACTGTCGCGATACTGAAGGGTGTACGCGCGAAGCGGTACTTGTGCGCCCACGAGGACGAACAATGAAAGGATGGCGCTGAGTCGTCTCCCAGTCATCCGCAGCACTTTCGATTCAATTCTGTCACGGCCGGCTGCTTGAGTTCTTACCTTTGCGTTAAGCGGCTCTCAGCCAAAATAACTTCCGCGCGTCAAGGTCAGTACCAGCCGCGTCAGCGGCTGGGATAAAGAGGCAACGGTTTCTGCGCCGGGGGCAGAGTGGGGCTAATCTTACCACGCCTTTGGCAGATCGCCGTTGCGTTTTCCGCTGGGACGTTGCGGTTGTGCGCAAGGGTAGAACTTTCCCGCGACGCTATCTCATTTCACACCTGGCTTCAGGAGTCTGTCGGAAAATCCCGCAGGGATGCAATGTTTATAGAAAGCTCAACCCATTGATGTCGGGAGCCCATTTCTCGGCGAAAGAAGATTGGTTGCGCTCCTAAAGGAGTTAGTAGTCTCACTTGGCCCTGCCTTTTCTATAAACATTGCATCCCTACGCGGTTTCCGACAGACCGCTGAACGAGGTGTAAATAAGAGAAACACCGAGATTTCCAGGCAGTTTCAAACACCGAGTCCTGGTACCCGAGCCCCACATCGATGCTGCTGTAATTCGAAGAATTCCTGCGGTATATTGATCGCCGCCAGGGCACATTTGCTCGCGTCGACAGCATCTCAGAAAACTCCGAAGTGACCATTCCCAGCAAAAGATTCTTGTCGACAAGGAAGCGGTGTCAGATTTCGACGCTGCTGGTTCTGGGTTGTCTTCTGCTCCTTGGTTCAGCGGTGATTTTCGCTCCGCAACGCGCGAAAGCGACGCGGACAGGCGCAGGTCAAACCGCAACCGGTGAGAAGCGCCATCGCCAGGAGTTCGTACCCGGCGAGGCGCTGGTCAGGTTCAAAAAGGATCGAGGATTCGAAGGGACGCAAATGCTGGCCGTACCACGCGATGACTCGGCTGCAACCGGTAGAGGCCTCGCAGCGGTCGTCCCGTCGGGTGACGAGGTGCTGGTCACGGTTGAGCGCTTCGGAGGATCAAATATCGTCGAAGGCCTGGCGCTTGCGCGCTCAGCATCGGGCGATACGATGAAAGTCATCGCGGCACTCAACGCTCGCGACGACGTCTTGTACGCCGAGCCAAATTACATTCTTCATCTCGAAGCCACGCCCAACGATCCGCAATTCGGAGAGCTCTACGGAATGAATTTGATTGGCGCGCCACAGGCCTGGGACATCACGCAGGGAAGTAGAAATATCGTCGTGGCAGTGATCGATGAAGGAATCGACATCAATCATCAGGACCTTGCCGCCAACATTTGGACGAACCCTTCCCCGGGATCGATTGCGGGAATCAGCGGCGATCTGCACGGCTACGATTTTCGCGATGACACCGGAACAATTTTGGCGGAACCGCATGCGACGCACGTGGCCGGCACGATCGGCGCCGTCGGCAATAACAACACTGGCGTAGTCGGGGTGAACTGGCAAGTGAGTTTGATGTCGCTGCGCTTCATCGAAGAGAGGGGTGTCCAGTCTATTGGCAGCGAGGCGGATGCGATCAAGGCTTACAGCTACGTCAAGCAGATGCGTGACCTTTGGTCTTCATCGGGCCAAACAAAGGGCGCGAACATTCGAGTGGTGAATGCGAGTTATGTCGGCGGCGGTTATTCTCAAGCATCGGCGGATGCGATCAGCGCGCTGGGTCAATCAGGCGTGCTCTTTGTGGCGGCCGCCGGAAATGATGGAACGAATAATGACGTCTTCCCCCACTACCCGTCGAATTATTCGTTGCCGAATGTTATTGCCGTAACCGGCACGACTCAAACGGACCAGCAAATCTATAACTATGGCGCTCAATCCGTTCTGATGGGCGCGCCCGCCGTTGGTATTTGCAGCACCGTTCCAAACAACAATTACAGTTGCGCTTTTAACGGCACGTCGATGGCTACGCCCCATGTCGCCGGCGCCGCCGCACTGTTGTTAGCCGCTAATTCAAATCTAACCGTTAACCAACTGCGGGCGCTTTTGGCTTTCAATGGCGACAGCGTTGCCGCGCTTCAGGGAAAAACGCTGACGGGGCGGAGGCTAAACGTATTCAAGTCGTTGCAGGCTTTAAGCGAAAACGACACCACACCGCCGGGAGCGGTCGGGTCGCTCCAGGTTATTTCTCAAAACGGCCGCAGTATCAATCTCTCGTGGATTGCCTCGGGAGATGACGGCGCCGCAGGTCAGGCGTCGCTCTATGAGATCAGTTTTATCGATCAAAGCACAGGTGCGGTGGTGCCTTTGTCGACAGTAGCGCCGGTGGCTTCGGGCGCAACACAGAACCTCAACGTCAATCTTCCCTATCGCCATTTGGCGGGCACGATTCGCGTGCGCGAGTTCGACAACGTCGGTAACGAAGGAACACCGGTCACGGTATCAGTGACGGTGCCGCTTAACGCGGCTGATCCTTACACGACCACTCTGAATTCAGCTGCACCGCTTTCGACCGGTGGCACGGGCCTGGGCCTGACATTCGACGATCGGTATAGCGAGAATTATTTGCTGCCATTTCCGTTCCCATTCTTTGGGCAGTCTTACAACCAGATCACGATTTCGACGAACGGCAATCTGTATTTCTCGCCGCCACCCAAGCGTTCCAACGGCGATGCCGATGACGTGCCCGGTTCGATCGCCGATCTATCGCTGCGCAAAATGATCGCGGGGATGTGGGACGATCTCGACTTGAGCACTAGTCGTCGCGCTGACGCTGACGTTTACGTGGTGCAGCCTGATTCAACCAGGATCATTTTCCGTTGGCAGGGCGTTCAGTTTGGTGACGGCACTCCGATCAACTTTGAAATCGAATTACGATCTAACGGCACGATTATTACTCGCTACGGAGATGGGAACACGAACTTGTTCCCGGTCGTGGGAATCTCAGGCGGCGAGCCCGATCCTTACGTTATCGACGCGCTGACATCTGAAACGTCGCCGAAGACTCTGACGAACGCGCAAAGCGCGGTATTCGCGCCGCGGACCACCTGCACCTATGCACTGGCGCCGACCAGCCAGACTTATACGTCTGCCGGCGGCGCCGCCAGCGTCAGCGTCTCGACTCAAACTGGCTGTCCCTGGACCGCCGTTAGCAACGCTCCATGGATCACAATTACGGGCGGCGGCAGTGGCGCCGGAGGCGGCAGCGCGAACTATTCCGTGGCGGCAAATTCTGTAACAACGCCACGCTCGGCAACCATGACCATCGCCGGTTTGACCTTCACGGTTAACCAGCAAGCTGCGCCCCTACCCGTGATTCAACTGACTTCCTCAACTTTTTCGGTAAGCGAGGCGCTGGATCAGATCTCTATTTCGCTTAGTCGCACCGGCGATACTTCAGGTACGTCAACGGTCGATCTTACAACCACCGATGCGGCCGGTTTCCAGGCCTGCAACATCAACAACGGACTAGCTTCAGCACGCTGTGATTATCTGAGTGCCATTCGAAAAGTGACGTTTGCTCCGGGTGAAACCAGCAAGACAATCGGCATCTCGATTATCAACGACACTTACCTGGAAGGAAACGAAAGCTTCAGTGTAAGCCTCAGCAATCCGACAAATGCTTCACTAAATCTGTCAACGGCGACTGTTACCATCCTCGATAACGACACAGCGAACGGCCCAAATCCTCCCAGCCAGGCCGCCTTCTTTGTGCGGCAGCAGTATCTTGATTTTCTGAATCGCGAACCGGACACGTCAGGTTTCAATTTCTGGGTCAATCAGATCACTTCCTGTGGTAGTGACGCGCAGTGTAATGAAGTGCGGCGTATCGACGTGTCGGCGTCATTCTTCCTCTCGATTGAGTTTCAGAACAACGGCTACCTGGTCGAACGTTTTTATAAAGTCGCTTACGGCAACGCGAACGGAAATTCAACCTTTGGCGGAGCGCATCCGCTTCCGGCGCCGGTGGTTCGCTTCAACGAGTTCCTTCAGGACACGCAACGGCTGGGGCAGGGAGTGATTGTGCTACAGCCTGGATGGGAACAGGCCCTCGAGAATAACAAACAGGCATATGCGTTGGAGTTTGTCCAGACTTCGCGATTTATGTCGGCGAGTGCCTTTCCGACGACGCTAACGCCGACAGAATTCGTAGACAAGCTGAACCTAAACGCCGGCAACGTTCTGTCAACAAGCGAGCGCACTACGGCGATCAACTTGTTCGCCGGTGCAAGTAATAGCAGCAACACGACGGCCCGGGCGCAAGCGGTGCGCCAGGTAGCCGAAGATACGGATCTTTACAATGCCGAATACAATCGCGCCTTCGTCCTGGCTGAATACTACGGATACCTCCGACGCAATCCGGACGACGCGCCGGAGTCAACGCTCGATTACACCGGCTACGACTTCTGGCTGACCAAATTGAATCAGTTCAACGGCAATTACATCAACGCCGAAATGGTCAAGGCGTTTCTGAACTCGATCGAGTATAACCAGCGATTTGGGCCTTAATTTATCGGCCAAACCAGGATGCAGGGCGTCTTAAGACGCGGGCGAACATTGGGGAAACTCGTAGTACTCTGATTTGTAACGCGAACTGTTAGTTGCGATGAGTGAATGGTATCAACGCGCGCAAAACGCGCGCACACTAACAGCTTGCGTTACAAAAACTAAAGTTATTGACAGCCCAAAGACCGGAAGTTACACTCGAAAAGCCTCATTGAAATACCGACCGGACCAGAGCCGGCCCCACTTCTGGTTAAGTTTCCATCAGTCCAGGAGAAGCAGATGAAACTAACCATCGCCAGTTTGATAATCGCGATTGCTGCCGTGATTGCGGTTGGGCAGGCTCCAACGCTGCAAATTGTTACGGCTGATCCGAACTTGCCGTCAGAACTGTTTTACGGAAGTGTAAAGGTCAAACCGCTGCGAGTCAGGCCCGGCACCAATCCGCCGCAATTCATTACTATCGACGACGGCGATTTTTTCACCCAGGAACAATACATAGACTTTCTCAACCGCATGCCTGATCAGTCAGGTTTTCAGTTCTGGCTGAATCAGCTAACCAACTGCGGCGCGAACAATCCCGGCTGCACTGAGGTGATGCGCATCAATGTTTCGGCGTCATTTTTCCTTTCGATTGAATTCAAGGAAACCGGGTACCTGGCCGAGCGGACCTACAAGTCGGCGTTTGGCGACGCTCCGAATGCAGTTTCAACTTTCAACGGAACCCACAACATCGTGGCGCCGGTAATTCGCTTCAACGAATTTCTGACGGACATCAAAGCCATCGGTAACGGTGTAGTTGTGTTGGCGCCGGATTGGGAAGCCAAGTTGGAAGCGAACAAGGTCGCCTACTTTAATTCTTTTGTGCAGCGCTCGAGCTTTACAAGTATCTTTTCACCGATGTCGAATGACCAGTTTGTCGACCGGCTAAATTCCAATGCGGGCAATCCCCTCTCGCAAAGCGAGCGAAATCAATTGGTGAGCGATCTTACCGCCGGCGTCAAGACCCGGGCGCAAGTGCTGCGCGCCGTGGCCGATGATCAGGACCTGGTCAATGCCGAGACTAATCGCGCGTTCGTGTTGATGCAGTATTTCGGATATCTGCGGCGCGATCCCAACAGTGGGCAGGACACCGACTACAGCGGGTATGATTTTTGGCTGACGAAGCTGAACCAGTTCAATGGCAGCTACCTCAATGCCGAAATGGTGAAGGCTTTCATCACTTCGATCGAATATCGTAACCGCTTCTAAGTTCCGTCACTTTTTTGGAAACAGGGTTCAAAGGCTAACGTTTTCGTTAGCCTTTCTTTTTTGAGTGCTGGGATAGCTTCCGTGATCATGTTAGAGTCGCGAGTCCCGGCACTGCTGGATGTATCGCAGATTGTACAGTCTGCGAGTCTTCGGCCGTCCCAAAGGTGAAGCAGACTAGACTGTCTGCTTTACATCTTCGAAATCGATGACTCTTTCCACTGGACCGACACCACAATCAGCGACGTTGCCAACTGGCATCTCAACGAATAGCTCAACTCCGAACATCTCGATTGTCATTCCGGCGCTAAACGAGCGGGAGAATCTCGAACTGTTGTTGCCGTTGCTTCAGAACACCCTCGCGCAACTCCAGCTCAACGCTGAAATCATCGTCGTAGACGGCGGGTCTCACGACGACTCGCAACTGGCTGCTCAAAGGTTGGGCGCGCGCGTAGTCGAACAAACCGAACGCGGCTATGGTGGAGCGCTCCTGGCCGGGTTTGCGGCTGGCAACGCTCCTTATGTGGTGACGATGGACGCCGACCTCTCGCACTCGCCGAAGTTCCTCAGGGATTTTTGGGAACAGCGGCAGGAAGCCGATCTACTTGTGGCCTCGCGCTATGTTGCCGGCGGCCGCGCCGACATGGGAATTGGGCGCCGGGTGTTGAGCACCATCCTGAATCGGACCTACGCCGTGTTGCTCGGAATAAGATTGCGTGACCTGTCGAGCGGCTTTCGCATGTATCAGCGGCAAGTGGTGACGAAACTCGATTTGCAGGCCCGAGACTTCGACGTGCTCGAAGAAATTCTGGTAAAGATTTATGTCGACGGCGGACGGATTCGCGAGGTGCCCTTTCATTACCAGGTGCGCAACTCAGGTGAATCGCATGCGAAGTTAATAAAGTTTGGCTGGGCCTACGCAAAGACCTTGCTGCGTATGTGTCGCTTGCGATACGGGAAGTAAGATGCGTGTTGAGATTCAAAATCCTCGAACGATAGCTTAGCAGCTCACGCAATATTCGGTAGCGCCGCAATCTGAATGACTTTTCCGTAGCCCAGGCGTTTACGCCTGGGACAGAAACGGCGTCGCTATTTAAAGCCCCATTAATGGGCTTTTGAAACCACCGCCTGTCATTCCCCGGGCGTAAACGCCTGGGCTACACAAAAACCTCACGATGAAATCAGGTCACCACCCAGGATCCAGCTGGATTGACTCCAATGGCTGAACTCTACGCTGAAACACCTGCCGATAGATTTCATACGTCAACGTCGCTGCCTTTTCCCATGAAAACTGCGCCACATGGTTCAAGCCGATCGAAGACATCGTTTGGCGACGCCCTTCATCTTCCAGAATGTTTTTGATGGCTTTTGCCAATCCATCCACATCGACAGGTTCAATCAAAGTTGCGGCGTCGCCAAGTGTTTCCTGCAACGCCGGGATTCGACTGGCCACCACGGGCGCACCGCAGGCCATCGCTTCGAGTGGCGGTAAACCGAAACCTTCATACAATGACGGATAGATGAATGCCTTGCATGACGAGTAGAGCGCCCGCAGTTCTTCATCGTTGAGATAACCGGCGAGCCGCAGACGTTCGTTGATTCCGGATTCTTTCAGGAACGAAAAAGTTTCATCCATTAGCCAGCCTTCGCCGCCGGCGACCACCAATTGCGGGCGCCAGGATGTATGACGAAGAATCTGATCAAAGGCCTTGAGCAGCGTGAGCAGATTTTTGCGCGGTTCGAGAGTGCCGACGAACAACAGGAAATCATCTTCAATCTCCAACCTCTTTCTGATTTCAAATGTCTCGTCCGGAGGCAATGGTCGAAACACACTGCGCGGCGCTTCGTGAATCGCCGTCACCTTTTCGCTTTTCAAACGAAACCTCGAGCACACCTCCTGCTTCACCGCTTCGGTCGGTGTGATGATCGCCCGCGCCAGTTTCGCAGCGAGCGGCAGACGCACCCGGGCACGCCGGGCCAGGCGCGGCCGATGAAGCTCGGGGTAATTGAGCGCTGATAGATCGTGAATCGTCAGCACTGCCCGTCGCCGGCTCCACAGTGGAAGCTCGAAATTTGTGCCGTGGAAAAGATCGAGGCCGGAACGCTTCGCATAGAGGGGCAGTCCGACCGACCACCAGTGACCACGAATCGAAGAAGATTTTCCCTTGATGAAGCTGAGGTTTGCGACCGCTTCCCGGGCAACGGATTCATCGAACGGTTTCGGTGAAATTAATTCGAATTGATCTGACGGGTAAGCGAGGGCCAGGGCACGAGCAAGTTCGAAGGTGTAGTGTCCGACACCGGTTCGCGGTTCAGACAATGGATAGCCGTCGAGTCCTATACGCATTCAGTGGCACAGACTTTAGTCTGTGCAAGCAGCTTAAATCACGGACTGACTTGTCCGTGCTACTTCACTGTCCGAATCGTTGACGGTATTCGATCGAAGAGAGAAAGGCCTTGACCATTTCGGCGTTGATGTAGTTGCCGTTGAATTGGTTCAGCTTGTTCAGCCAGAAGTTATAACCCTGGTAATCCAGCGTTGCCTCGGGCGCATCGGGTGGATTGCGTTGCAGGTAGCCGAAGTATTCCATCAGCACGAACGCGCGATTGTATTCCTGTTGCACCAGCATCGGATCTTCGACCACCAAACGTAAGGCTTTCGCCCGCGCCGCGTTGCTGGCCGGCGCTGAATTCACTTCGGCGAGCGCGGGTCCGCGATTCGGCCCGGAGCCAGGCGCCATTCCGGCATTCGCATAAAGCTTGTCGACGAACGCCTGAGCCGTCCAGTCTGCGGGATACGCACTCAGGAATTGGGGCCGGCTAACGAATTCTGCAAAATACGCGACCTTGTTTGCTTCGAGCCTATCCTGCCACCCCAGCGAATTAACGATCACGCCATTTGAAATCGCCCGTGCGTCAGGTAAAAACTGCGCTCGCGTCAGCGGCACCGGCGCGTTCGGCAGGTTGCCGTAAGCGGCCTTGTAGGTTCGATACACCTCATACCCTGACTGCTGAAACTCGATCGAAAGGAAGAACGAAGCAGAGACGTTGACGCGCTTCACTTCCAGGCATTGCGCATCCTGACCGCACGAATTGATCTCATTCTGCCAGAAGGCGTAGCCCTCAGCGTCCGGTTCACGGCCCAGAAAATCCAGATAGTGCTGCCGCACCAGGAAGGCCGTCGTGTCGATCGGATTAGGTAACGGCGACGCGCCCGCGTTGATGGTGATGTGCGGCGCCTCCGCTGTACTTCGACTGCTGGCCCCGCTCGCGGTCACTACGATAGGCAGATCTCCGGTATCTACGGTCGCAGGTAGAGTGATTGTCACATTATCCGTGCCCGGCAGATCCGTACTGGCATTTGCGCCGGCGGTGATCACCGTGGTGCCGACAGTCACTTGAATCAAGGCGGGTCCTGAGTTGCGCACTCCCGTCAGTGAAATCAGCAGGACAGTAGGAACCTGTGTGCCCGTGCCGTTATTGGACGTCACGCCGAAGGGTTCAGGCGTACACACCGCCGGATTCGTGGCGTTACAGACTGCGGCCCGACCCAAAGGTCCATTGGTACTCGTAAAGATGTCAGGCTGAGCGGGGACAATGGTTAATCCGCCCCGGATCACGGTGCCGTTATTGTTGATAACGATCGGATAAGTGCCCACATTCATGAACGGCGGAATTACGAACTTGATGTCTGTCGGGCTGACGGCGAATAGTCCGCATGCGGACCCGTTAATCTCTACAGAAACTCCGCTCAGTTCGATCGGCAGAGCCGGCGCCCGTTTTGATACCGACGCGTTGGCAGCGCTCACCGTGATGGTAGCAGGCGCCAAACTGACGCTCGATCGCGCGACCCCTAACTCTCCGGCAGCTAATCCGGTGGGACTGACGGCCGGGCTCACTGATGGACTTGGTGAAGGACTCGGACTTGGACTTGGCGAAGGACTAACCGTCGGACTTGGAGTCGCGGTTGGACTCGCCACCGGCACCGTCATCAAACTTGCCCCGGTCAGCAGGGACAGAGTGCCCGGAGATTCCGTCGTAATGTTCGGCAACAACTGATAGAAAACTTCGCTTGATTGATCTGCGTTCCCAAAGCCGAATTCTGCAGTTCTCGAGTACGCCATTCGCCGTCGCGTGTTGCTGGCAATAGCACCAATGCCTCCGATTCCGTCGGCGTTGGTAACCCTTGTGAACGGGCCGGTAGTCACTACCGGAAGCGGCGCCAGGAAAATCTGCGCCACAAAGTTGCTTCCCGTACTGGTTGGATTCAACCCGGTGCTGTCGGTAACCAATGTTCCGTTGGACGTAAAATTAAGCCCCGAAGTCCACATGAGGGACCCGGGTCTGAGCGCCGCATCGTAATCAGTGAACACTGGAAGGTGCCGGAATGGATCGAATTGCGTGCTTGTGCCCCGCGGTCCGACTTGTGCAAACGTGTCGGTGGACACGTCGTAAACAAAAGGAGTCGAGAAAAAGGTGTTGGTTCCGTTGGCTTTCGGATCGGTCGCGATTGATTCAAACGCGATATACCTACCGTCACGGCTGAGACGCCGGCCGAAACTCAGGACGACCGCAGTGGCAAACGAATCGGGACTCGCCGAGGGCGTTGCCGATGGCGAGGGCGATGCGACGGGAAAGCCATCCTTCGTTTTGGTAACCTGTCGCAGACCACTTACAGCCGAACCATTGAAATTAGCGACGTAGATCTCTCCGTTGCTCAAGCCCCCGCCATCATCGTTGTTTGAAGTCAGGTTTGCGTTGGAAATAAACGTCAGCACGGAACCATCACTACTCAAAGCGGGGTTCGAACTGAAAATCGGGTTGTTGAGTGAAGTGGTTGTTGTACTGGTGACCTGAATAAAGGCAGACGTATTCCGGTTGAAAAGAAAGATCTCCGGATTGGCGTCCGTATTGTTACCCGTGAAATTGCGCGTAGAAGTGAAGGCGATGATCTGACCGTTGTCGGTTATCTGGGCCTCGCGGTTGTCATCGGCGACGAATGGCGAGAAAAACTGGGTACCTATAGCGCCGCCGGGCGAAGGCGCACGACTCGCCGGAGTATTTGTGATGCGAGTAAACGTGCCGGTCGATAAATCCACCGGAGTAATTTCAGCGCCACTCGAAAGGTCTGCGGTATCCGCGACCGTGAACTGATAGAGCCAGATTTCCTGATTCATATCAGTGTTGGTCGGAGCCCCGGGATCAGTACCATTAAAACTCGCCGGCGACACTGGCGCATTAGAACTGAATACGACCGTGTAAGTTCGGTTGCCGCCCGACAAAGTCGGCTCGAGTGAAATCATCGGCGCATTGTTGCTGATTTCAATCTGAACATTCCTCGGATCATCAGCCGGAGGCGTGGGACTAACAGTCGGCGAAGGACTCGGAGAAACGCTGGGGCTTGGACTGGGACTGGGACTGGGCGACGGCGATGGACTTCCCGCGGGTTTCAGAACACTGCGCGTATTGGTAACCTGGAAAATTCGCCGTTGCGCATAATCGTAAATAAAAATCTCCAGATTACCGTCCTGATTATTGCGGTCCGCCGTCTTCTCGGTCGCGATGTCGCCATTCGACTCGATTACCACAAAGCGGCCATTCGCGGTCGTGTCACCCGCAAACGATCCCACTTGATTCGCTTCATTCGTAAACAAACCGCGATTGGAACTGGTAATCTGCGTGGCAAAGGCGTCAGGAGTAGAAGTCGCCGGAGATTGTGCCGAAGAAATCGCGCCCGCGACGAGCATACACGCCGCTGTTGCACTCAAAAAGGCAATAACAAGTCTTTTCATTAAGAAACCGAAAATGAACGATTAAGTCTGCAGCCTGCTGGGTCCAGGCCAATTTAGTAAGAAAGCCAACAAAAATCTGATCGAGCCAGGCCGCTCATTGTAAGCGGTGGCCAGTTGTAACCGCAAGCGGCCACTCCGCTTAGTTTAAAGTGGTACGGGCATCTTGCGGGTGATCCACGGGCGGGACGCCCGTGCCACCTGCCAAAACCGCCTCAAGGAACCTCCGCTTAGTTTCAATTCGCTGCGTCGTGGTTGCTTCGCAGGCGGTTCTGACTCGTCCTACTGCGCAAATCGCTGCCGGTATTCAATCGAAGTAGTGAAGGCCTTGACCATTTCGGCGTTGACGTAACTACCGTTGAATTGATTCAACTTCGTCAGCCAGAAGTCATAGCCCGAGTAATCAACATCCTGCGGATCGTTCGGGTTACGGCGCAGATACCCGAAAAACTCCATCAAGACGAACGCCCGATTAATCTCGGAATTAACCAGATCCGTGTCGTCAGCCACGGCCCTTAAGACCTGGGCGCGGGTCATAGTTCCAGCATCAAGCGCGCTTACCAACTGGTCCCGTTCGGCCGTCGACAAAGGCTTAACGTCGCTATTGTTTTTCGCATTGAGGTTCAGCGTATCAACAAACTGGGCTGAGGTCAGAGACAACGGCAAAGCCGTCAGGAAACGCGTCCGCTGTACGAACTCTTCGGTGAAAGCTTGCTTGTTGTCTTCAATCTGCTGTTGCCAGTTGCCGACGTTGACGACCACCCCCTGCCCGATGCGCTGTGTGTCAGGCAGAAACTCATTCAGCCGAACAACCGGAACGCGCAAGTTATGCGCCCCGCCAATCGTTGACACTCCAGTGCCGTCGCCGAACGCAGCCTTGTAGATTCGCTCGACCAGGTAGCCCGTCTCTTTAAATTCGATCGAAAGGAAGAAGGCTGCTGACGTGTCAATGCGTCGCACTTCGCGACAGCCGACGTCGGCGCCGCAAGAGTCGATGTTGTTGACCCAGAAGTTGAATCCGGATGTATCCGGTTCGCGATTCAGGAAATCGATGTACTGCTGGCGCACATAGAACCCGGTCGTGTCGATCTGGTTCGGTCCGACGACACCGCTATCGTTAATCGTAATCGTGATCGTGGAAGGCGAGCCCAGCGCGACGTTACTGCCGCCGGGGTTGCTGAGTACGACCCGGAAAGTTTCTGGGCTTTCAACATATGAATCACTCCAAACAGGAATCGAAATAACTTTTGAAGTTTCGTTGGCGGCGAAATTCAGCGTGCCGGAAGTTGCGATGTAATCACAACGCGAAGAAGCTGCCCCCGAATTCGTGCCACAGCCGTTCGCCCCTGAACTATCTGCGGTCGCATAGTTCACCGAAGCCGGGAAGGTTGTGTCGCCTGAACGAGTGATCAGGACATTCGCACTGCCCGGACCTTCGGTAACCGAAGACGTGCTCGTACTGAATTGAACTGTCGACGCGGCCGGACTGACCAGTGCCTGTTCCCAGATCCCGCGGCCGTGGGTAGCGGCGCGCAGGATGCGGCTGGTGGGTTGAATCTGCAAATCGAACACAGCCACGCGCGGCAAGCCCGAGCCGAAAGGCGACCAGTTTGCGCCGCCGTCGCTCGAGAAGTAAACACCGATGTCTGTGCCCGCATACAAATTGTTCGAATTAATCGGATCGATGGCAAAAGCATTGATCGGAATTGACGGAATGCCGTTTCCCGCCGCCTGCCATACCGGCGCCGCCAGCGAAGCCCCGGCCGCCGCCAGGTTTGTGATCTTCCAAATGCCCTGCCCCGCCGGCGCGTAGTACGACAAAGTTATGTAAGCGACGTTCTTGTTGTTGGGATCGATCATCGCGCGGCCGATGAACTTGTTGGTCGAACCGCTGGGATTCGCAGATATCGGTGGCGCCAGATTGACTAAGGTCGATGAGCCGGTTGAGGTGCCCCAGACCTCACCATCCTGGGTTCCCACCAGGCGTATGCTGTCGCCGCCTCGCCAAATGGCAATCGTGCTAATCGGACACGGTAAATTTAACGTCGGCCCGCAAAGGCTGGCAGCGATTGGCGCCTGACTGACCACATTCATTGTGTCGCCGCGGTCGTTCGATCGATAGAGCCGATCGCTGCCGAAATAAACTGTATTGGGAGCTCCGGGCCCGAGAGCCATCGGAGCATAGAACAAAACGCGATCCGTTAGTTGGAGGCCGTTGTGAGCATACAACGGCGTGCCTCCGTCGCAGGGGACCGGCGCTGAGTTGACTGACCCTCCGAACTCACCCCGGGCGGGCCATGAATCAAAATCTGGCAAGCAAGCCGCCTTGAATATTCGATCGAACCCGATCTGGGTTCCTTGCACATTGAAAAACGTATGATACATCGTGACATCAGTCGTATTAGTCGAGCTGGTGTCAATCAGCGCGTATCCGCCATCACCACTCTCTGCCCGTCGCCAATTGCCCGACGAGGTCAGTTGGTATTCGGTGCCGTTATCCTGGGTCCCACCGATCGTTAAGAACTGATCCGTCGGATGAACCGCTATGCCGACGAATTGCAGGGTATTAAGCGGAGCGCTGTTCAAATTGATCCAGGCAGTGCCCGGGGCCGCGCTGGCCGATCTTTTCCAGATGCCGCCATCATTCCCCGTGTAGACGTTGCCGGCGCCATCATAAACAATCGTATGATCGTCAGCATGCAAACCATTGCTATCAGCCGCGAAGGTTGCGCCGCCGTCAGTTGACTGGCCCACCAGCCGCCCGCACGTGCTTGAAGTCTGGCCGCCAATGTACACATTGTTGGCGTTGCTGGGATCGACCGCGATCGGCATGTCGTAAGTGCACTGTCCGGCACAGAAGCCTCTACCGCCGGCCAGCGGCGCAGACCAGGTGACACCGCCATCCGTTGACTTCCTGACGACGCCGGAATTAGCGGCCGTCGTGCAACTGCCGGACGCAGGCGTCTCGCTGGTCGCCGCATAAGTTGTCACGATCGCTCCGGTCTTGTTAATCGCGAGACTGGTGCGAATGCCAACCGCCAGTGGCAGCCCCTGTGTGAACGTTGGTGTGGCCGCGAGGGCATTTGTACTCGTGTAAATCCCACCAAACGTTCCTGACCGTCCAGTTACCGCAACAGTGAGATTATTCGGGACTCCCGGCTCCAAAAGCATGTCAGCCACATCAGCGTTTCCAGTTCCAGGTGTGTCGACGCTGGAATCCGTATTGACCGGAAGTTTCTGAAAGGTGGGACTGGAAGAGGTGGCATTTGTCGATCGAAAGACACCGCGCGGCGCGATTGGCGGAACTGTACTTAACTGGTTTTGACCGCTGCCGCCAACACCGGCTCCGGTGGCTACAAAAATCGTTGCCGGATCTGTCGGATGCACGACAATCCTGGTTATCGAGCGCCCATTAAAAATCTTATAACTTAGATTCCCAATCGTGGTTTGCGGATTGATTGGGCCAACCAGACTCGGTGCGGAGTCCGCATTATCGATTCGATAAAGGCCCACGCCAAAGAAACAATCGCCACAATTATTATATTCGCCGGTTCCCACATACAAAGTGCTCGGGCTGGACGGGGCCACGGCTAAGGCGCCGATGGCCTGCGAGTCCGCGCTGTCAAAGATCGAGGTCCAACTCGTGCCTCCATCAAGTGAGCGCCAAACACCACCTTGAGCAGTCCCAAGATAAACCTTGTTCGCGTTCGAAGGATCTATCGCGATGCTGGTAACTCGGCCACTGGTAGCGCCGGTCGAAGAAGTTACTCCATTCGGAAGAGTGAACGGTCCAATCGGTGTCCAGGTGCCGCCGGCAGCCGGACTCAAATCACCGCTTATGACTGATTCAAGCCGGCGGCGATTCTCCTGTCGCTCCATTTGATCGATCGCATTGCGCCGGACTTCAGGATTGAACGGGCGGCCCTGGTCGAAACCACGCTTCAAACCGATGAATTCATCGCGCGCGCGGAGGTACTCCTCACGATCGACACGCGCTCCCCACTTTCCCAGATCGGCGTCGGCATCCCTCTCGGCGCCTTCCTGAAAAACTTCGCCCGCCTCATTTTCGGGAAGCGAATTCTTTGTGGTCACAGGTGCGTTTGGATTAGCTGCGGAAGATCCGAAGCTCCAAAACATGAAGAAAAGGAACACAAATAGAATTAGAGCGGTGGCTATGGTTCGATGTTTCATAAAAGAAAATCCGTTATTGCTGTGCGTGCTTTGCTTAGAAGTAATTCGAGAGTCTGTAGTTGTAAGTCGGGACTCAAATTCCGAGGCATGCCAACTCTATTATTGACGTGAGGCATTGTCAACGACTTGGTACGCGCGCGCCCGCCGTGTCCGAACCGGGAGCGCCAGCGACCGGATCAGGAAGCCCCCCAGCCATGAAGGCTTCGGTGCGTTTTGATCCGGTCGCTGGCGCTCCCGGTTCTGACAGGTATCACTTTAATGGCCCGCCCTGGCCTTCCAGCACGTAGGCAATCGCGTCAATCAGGTGTTGTTCGGTCCACAGATACTTCTTGCTGCCGCGAGCAGCCCATGGACTGAGACTACTTGTCCAGCATCCAGCTTCGCGCATAGACCGGGTTGCGTTTGCTTTTAGCGCGCTCAACATGATGTCTGGCTTAGTGCTCGCCGAAACTACTGAATGAACATGGTTGGTTCGAACTGCCAACGCCCACAAAGTCCATTGGCGCTTTGAGCAGATACTCCGAATGCCCGACTCGACCGCTGAGCGTTTGTTTGTATCAAGGAACACCGGCGGTTGTTTCAACAACAAGCGATCATGCCGGGCTCGCAAGGCGCTGGGCGGCAACATTGGGGTGCCATACGCGCGATGATTGCGATCAACCGATCCGCGTTCATCGCCGTGGAGCCATGTGCCATATGAACGAAACGTGATCAAATAGCCAATCGGCGTGCCGGTTTGCTGAAATTCAATGTAGTCCTTTTTCAAACGTCTCGATATGACTCGAGGTATTTCTTGATCCGGTCGCTGGCGCTCCCGGTTCTGACACTCTCGGTGTCCTTAACTCTTCTTATTGCCTGCTCACCCACTGCCCAATCTTTTCAGTCCCGAACGTGCCGATGCCGTTCAGGCGAAAGGCGAACACAAATCGGTTCTCGTTGCGCAGGCCGACGTTGAAGCTGAAGGCCTGGGCCGTAACCATGCAGCACTTCCAGGTGTAACCCAGCGTCGCGGTCGAGCTAATCAACGCGCGGTTGCTGCCCGCGAATGGATGCTTCTGAAAATCAAAGAACAGAGACACGCCGCCAAACAATCCCTTTTCCCGGTTGCCGAGAAACAGCGCCGGACTCCACTGCGAACCGCGCAGCGTGCCTGGCTCAGTCCCGGCCGCGTTGGCATATTGTTGAAGTGAAGGGACCAACTCAACGGCGCGCGTGTAATAGAAAGTCGAGAACGCTTCGACCAGCGACCGATTCAAACCAACCGTCGCGGACATGTCCCGCAGGCCGCCGCCCTTGGTGTCGAGGTCCGCGCGAAAATCAGCATACAAACGCTGGCTGGGCCGGTAGCGAACGTCCACGTTCACCGGTGAGAATTTGCGCGGCACCGCGCCATAAGTGAAACCCGAAAGCGTGTCGATGGGCCAGAACTGATTGCGGCGACCGGGAATCAAAGCGCCACCGAAGTATGGATCGAAGAAGTACTTGCCGCGTATTGTTATGGTCAACGCCTCGTAAGGTTGCGTGGCCAGCGATTTCTTCTCGCGTGTTTCACGGGCCGCGTTCTTGCCGACACTTTCGGTCGATCGTTTGGTGAAGAAGCGATTCACCAGTCCGTATTCAATCTCGTTCGTATCGGCGATAGCGTCGAGGTAATCAAAGCGAATGACCCGATCGAAGTTGTTTATTCCGGCGACCCGACGATAGATCACGTAGGGCTCGATGACGTGGCGAAACCAGACTGAACCGTCGCTGCGATGAAAGTTGCGCGCCAGCGCCGGCGGCCGCACGTCCAATTCAAATTCACCATAACCGCGGATCACGTCGCGGGGCGAAACCAGTTGCGTGAGCGGGTCGATCGAATTCGAGTAGTAGGTCGCCCGCGCGCCCCCCGTCGCGGTCACGGACCAACCGTTAAAATTGAGCGGCAGCGACACGTTGGGATGAAGGTCAAGCCGCTGCACAATCGACGGCGTGATGATTGGCAGGCGGCCGGCCTCCGCAAAAAACACCAGATCGTTGCTCGCGGTTTCTTTGCGGCTGACTCCTTCGGCGGCCGTTTCGAACGAATAATAGAGCGGCAGTTTTTCGAACCACGACAGCGGCGACCAACGCCGTTCCAGAGAGAAGCCCGGCAACTCGCGGATGCGTATCTGCGAGTTTTGCAGCGACGTCGCCTGCGAGTTCATTCTGAAATTAAAGCTGTAGCCGCTGTAATTCTTGTTAAGAAAAACCTGGGAACGCTCTTCCGGAGAGATCGCCTGTTGGATCGAGTCTGAAAAGATTTGTCGAAACGTCAGGCTCGAAGTGATATTCACGTCCGCGGCCGCAAGAAAACCGTTCGGGAAGTAATGCACGGCATCGACGTAAAAACTCGAGCCGCCCTGGTCCGGATGATCGGCGTCCGCGCTGGGCCCGAAGATGCGGTCCTTCACGGCATAAAAACCCATGTTGAAAAACGATCGCGAGTTGGCGCGCGTCCTCAGATCGCCACCGATGCCGATGCCTCGCTTCGAAAACAGATCGCCGCGCAGAGTGAAATCGGCGGACCTTCCCAGCGTCAAATAATAAGCTTCCGAGACCCGAAATCCCTTTTCGCCGGAAGCGCTGAAGGTGGGCGTAAGAAAACCTGAAGCGCGGTCGATATGCTTCAATGAAAGCGACGCAAAGGGCAGATAGACCAGCGGAAAATTCTTAACGCGAAACGTCGGCGAACTGATGCGCGCGCGATCGCCGGCCTTAATCGTCGCTTTGCTGGCGCGGAAAGCCCATTTCGGTTTCTCTTCATCACAAGCAGTTATTTCAGCATTCGTCAGGACAATAGTTGTGAGGCTGATTTTCTCGACGCGGTCGGCGACGAAATACATGCGCGTGCCGTCGTTGGTTTGATTCGTGTACCCCGTCGAGTTTTGAAAGAAGCCCGTCTTGGTTCGATAGTTCCATTCGGCGTGACTACCCGTGATGCGTTGCTGATCGCCTTGATCGAAGACGACGTTGCCGTCGGCAACTACCAGGTCTCTCGCTTCATAAACCGTAACCTTGTCGGCTTGGAGTCGGTATGTACCGATGCGTGCGTCAACGTTACTTTCATAGACCGCGACGATCGCACCTTTGGTTCCCGAAACCGTCTTGGTATGAGCTTCAACGGACAATTGGTCGCCCGGTTGGATTCCTGCAATCTTCCCCGGGGACGTCGGCCGCACGGGCTGATCCTGTTGTAGCGGATTGACGTAAGGCGTATCGGTGATTGGGTTTTCAACCTTGCGATCGACCGGATTGGTTTGCTGCGCGTGCGCGGGAAAAGCGAAAGCCCCAGCGAGCACGATGCACGCGAGCAGCGGAAGAGGGTACTTCACTTTGTGCGAGAGCATCCTTGATAGTTCTCCCTCTTTCTGCCGGGAAGAGAGAAACATTTCCTCCGCGCAAGCCGATAATCAATCGCGCCCTCTGCGAAGTCCGGAAGAAGTCGCATCAGGCGCGCCGTTTTCGCTAACGGAATGCGCCGATGCTAACATGCGCGCGCGAAGTGGGACAAGGAAGTAGGATTGCCAGGAACCGTCGTGTCAGAACCGGGAGCGACAGCGACCGGATCAGGAGGTACCAATCCTTCATTGCCTCTTGGTTCCTCCTGATCCGGTCGCTGGCGCTCCCGGTTCTGACACGATGGTTGCCCTGACCACATGAAATCTCTTCGTCTACTCATTGTCGCCGGTGAAGCTTCAGGCGATGCGCACGCCGCAGCACTCGTGCGCGCGCTGCGCGAGGCCGCGCCTGAGACTGCGTTTGAATTCTTCGGCTCGACCGGTGCGCAGATGCGCGAGGCAGGCGTTGAATCGATCGTTAAGGCCGACGAACTAGCCATCCTCGGTTTGTGGGAAGTTGGCCGCGCGCTGCCGAAATTCTGGCACGCTTTCACCGAACTAAAACGCGCGACGACACAAAAGCAACCAAATGCCGCGGTGCTCGTCGATTGGCCCGACTTTAATCTGCGCCTGGCGCGTTGGCTTCGACGCCGCGGTATTCCCGTCATCTATTACATCAGTCCGCAACTGTGGGCCTGGCGTTCATATCGCGCTCGCAGCATTCAACGCGACGTCGATTTGATGCTGTCGATTCTTCCCTTCGAAAAAGAGTGGTACGCCGCACGCGGCATTACCAACGTCGAATACGTGGGCCATCCGCTGACTGGTGAAGTTCGCCCCCAATGCGATCGCGCAGAGTTTTGCCGCCGCAACAATCTCGACGCGGCTCGTCCTGTTGTTGCCTTGTTGCCCGGCAGCCGTCACAAAGAGGTTTTCCGGATCCTGCCACCGATGCTCGACGCGGCCGGAGTGATTCAACGCGAGCGTCCGGAAGTTCAGTTCGTGATCGTGGTCGCGCCTAACCGCGATATCGTTGAAGCAAAGAAAATCATCGATGCGAGCGAATCCGTTCGGGATATGAAAGACTCTCTGACCGTGATTCATCATCAGACTCGCGAAGCACTGGCGGCTGCGGACGCTGCCGCGGTCGCCAGTGGAACGGCGACTTTGGAGGCAGCGCTTTTGGGCACTCCCACGGTAATCGTCTATAAGGAATCCGCTCTGAACTGGCACACTCTCGGCAGTCTGATCACCGCCGAGCATTATGGGCTGGTTAACCTGATTGCGGGCCGACGACTCGCTACTGAATTAATGCAGGATGAGTTTACCGGTGAGACTCTGGCGCGCGAACTAATTTCACTATTAGAGTCGGAGCGTAACGCGAAGATGCGAGCTGAGCTGAAAGAAGTGATGGGAAAGATTGGCGAGCCGGGTGCTTCGCGCCGCGCCGCACAAGCAATTTTGAATTTTGTCAGTAGTGCCCCCGGTTGAATGACTTTTCCGTGGCCCAGGCGTTTACGCCTGGGAATAAGAGGCGATTGGTTTCAAAGCTGTTTCTCACTCAGGCGTAAACGCCTGGGCTACACAAAAAGACTTACGATGAAGTTAGATCACCACCATTTTGTCCGCTCCAAAGGATGACTACTAAGGAAGCTCATGCGTACTCGAACGATAATTCTTTGCTTTGTTGTCCTGCTTGCCGTGCCATTGGCGGCGCGGGCGCAGGACGGCGATGACTGGCCGTCCTTATCTTATCTGCGAAGTGATTACCGCCAGGTCGCCGTGGTCGCGCATGTTCGCGTTCGCGAAGCCGAGATCGTCAAAACGATCGGCGGTTACGAGGACTGGCGCCTGTCTGGTGAAGTGCTCGAGCCGTTTAAGGGAAAGTTTCGCAAGGGTCAAACCGTCGAGTACTATCATGGCGCCGAAAAAGGAATTCGCAAGGAAATATTCCTCGGAGAGAAAATCGTTTTTCTTTTTCGAAACTATGTTCGTGAAGAGAAGCGTTGGGTTTTGGCAGCACTCGAGAACTCGACTCTGCCGTACACGGAAGATCGCGTCCGGAAGTTAAGAAAGATTCAGCACGCAACCAAACAATCGACCGTCAAGCGAAAGTAAATCAACTTGAAAAGTGGCACGGGCGTCCCGCCCGTGAATCACGCGCAAGTTGCGCGGGCCACCTCTAATCAAAAATATTTCGGAGAACCAATAATAAATGGCTCGACGTAATTGGAAGAAGCTTGCACTCGTCACGCTGATCATTATTACCATTGTCGTTGTCGGAATCACTTTCACCGTCGGTTGGCGTCCAATCATCGGCGCAAGGAAGCGCGCCTTAACCGATCGAAAATTTGAAGCTACGCAGACGAGGCTCATCCGCGGCAAGTATCTGGTCGACGGCGTCGCCGGATGCTTTAATTGTCACAGCGATCCAGACTGGTCCAAACCCGGGGCGCCGCCCATTGCCGGCCGCGAAGGAGCCGGACACATCTGGGCCGATCAGGATCTGCCCTGGCTGGTGGCTCCGAACATCACGCCAGATAAAGAGACCGGGGCCGGCAACTGGAGCGACGACACGCTCGCGCGCGCAATTCGCGAAGGCATCGGCCATGATGGACGGGCGCTGTTTCCGACGATGCCTTATCCGCACTATCGGGAAATGTCCGATGAAGACCTGGCTTCAATCATTGTCTATCTGCGAACAGTGCCCGCGATCAGGAATCAACTGCCGACAACGAAGATGCCGTTCCCGCTCAACTTCTCAACGCAGAACGTGCCGCAACCCGTCACTGCCCCAGTACCGCCGCCCGATCAATCAAAGCAGGTGGATTACGGAAATTATCTGGTGAACATGGCGGCCTGCGCGGATTGTCACACGCCGCAGGAAAAAGGTCAGCCGATGCCCGGAATGGCTTTCGCGGGAGGATTTCTGCTGCACGAGCCAAAGGGTGACGTCGTCTCGGCAAACATCACGCCGGCGGCGTCGGGAATTGTTTATTACAACGACGCGACGTTTATCCAGGCATTGCGCGTGGGGAAGGTCGGTGCTCGGCCGCTGCGCGCGTCAATGCCCTGGTACTTTTATGGAAGGATGAGCGACGACGATTTGAAATCGATGTTCGCTTACCTGAAGACGGTGAAGCCGGTGCGACACCAGCTCGACAATCTCGAGCCGCCAACCTTCTGCCGGCTATGCAAGCAGCGACACGGATTCGGCGCGACGAATTAGATAGAGATAAGCCGCGGATGAACGCGGATCAACGCTGAGAAGAAGAAACCGTGCAAGCGGGAACTCACTGTTTTCCTAATCAGCGTCTATCCGCGTAAATCCGCGGCTTCATTCTCTAAAACTTTAACTTCACTGCCAACTGCATTTGGCGCTCGCCCAGGAACGTGCGCGCAAATCCGAACGGCGTGGAAAGAGCCGGACTCGTCAGTACCGTCGCCGACGAGCTGGCGATGCCGTAACGGCCGGTGTTCACCGTCGCGATGTTCGAGCGATTGAACAAATTGAAAGCTTCGGCCATCAAGCTGAGGTTCAATTTCTCGCCGATTCTGAACGACTTGGTTACGCGCGTGTCAAATACATAAATGTTCGGTGAGGTGAACTGGTTGCGCAAGGTTCCCGGCACTCGGTCCGTTGCCGCATTACCGTCGCGATTAGCATCTCCGGCGATCAGCGCCGAATACGCAAAGCCGCTTTGCAAAGTGATAATCCCGGAAAAGGTCCAGTTACTCAGCAGCGCTTTGGCCACTCCATTATCTGTGGCGACGGTGCCGATTTCGTAGAGCGGGCTGAACACAAACCGATGAGGAATATCCAGGTCACTGCGTGCGTAATCATCCCCGATGTCTAAATTGTTCTGCAGACCTTTGACGTCGTCGGTCCCAACTACAACCATTGTCTGATCGGGCTTGTTGTCCACCGCTTTTGAGAAAGTGTAGGCCGCGATGAATTGAAAGCCGCGAGCGAAGCGGCGTTTGAGCTCGAATGCGAACCCGTCGTAACGCGAGTCCGCTGAACTCTCGAACAGACTGATGCGCGTAAAGCCTGCAATCGGCCGCGCAGCGGGGTGACGCCAAACGACCAGCGCAGCGCCGTTTGGATCCGTCACGGTTGTAGCTACGGCCGGACCTAGATTTATGTCGCGTGTTCGCGAAAGATCTGCACCCCTGTAAAAAAGATAAGTAGCCGACAAACTCATGTTCGAGAACAACTCGCGCTCAACACCGAAGCGAGCCTGATGGACATGCGGCTGACCGTAGTTTCTCGCAAACATGTACAGACTCGGCGTCTGCGCGCCGGCAGCCGGCGGCGTGGTGAATATCGCCGGATAAGTCAGGCACGGATTGGCGGGCGTGGTCGTACAAGTCAGCGTAATACCCGTCACCTGAATTCCATTCTGCGAATGCGCTGTGCCAAGCATGATCGCCGGCGTCCGTCCGTAGAAGATCCCATAGCCGCCGCGCACCACCGTCTTCTCGTCAATCGCATAGCTGAATCCCAAACGCGGTGAGAAATTATTGCCGTCGCGAACCGTGGTGACCGTGCTCAGACCGGCAGCGGCCAGCGCCGCACTTGGATTGTTAACCGTGGGGTCGGCAAGCTTCTGGTAGTCGTAGCGCATACCAAAATTCAAAGTCAGCTTCGGGTTGAAGCGCCAGTCGTCCTGCACAAAGAATCCATAGTCCTGCATGTTCGGAAACGTTGTGCCTCCGGAAGTACCCGCGCCGCCGAAGTTTTGGGTGTAGGACGCGGGAGTATTTGACGCGAACAGGGCGTATGAATTGAACGTGTACTGCCCGGTGAACACGCCGGGAAAGAAATTGAAAATATTATCGAAATTGAGATCGGCGCCGAACTTCAGATTGTGCGCGCCCATTGTATGACTGATGTTGTCGATGAATTGCCAGCGCTTGATCGTGGTTTCGCGCGGACTGAAGTTGTTGCGCCCTAACTGGAGGAAACCACCGCCAGTTTGAATGCGAGCTTCGACGACGTCGCTATTGGCTGTGCCAGGCTCGCTGTCACGGCCATATTGAAAACGAAACTCGTTGATCGTTCGGCTGCTCAAGGTCGAAGTGAGCGAACCGGAAAACGTCGTCGTCCTGGCGACGCTGTTGCCTGAGTGTTCCTGCACACTCAAAGGGCCGCCGTTCTCGTTGTTGTTGCCGGTGAAGTTCTGTTGATTAAAACGAAACGTTAACAGGTTCGAGTTGTTCAAACGAATATCGGTCTTCACCATGTAAACGTCCTGGTCGCGTCCAATGTTGTAGGTGCCCATTTTGGGCGCCAGCAACGCCTGGATGTTGGCCGGCTGCGCGGAAAAGTTTGGGGCGTCTACAACGTTGGGAATAGTCGACCGCTGCCCGTCAAAAGTCGCAAAGAAAAAGGCTCTGTCTCTCTTGATGGGACCGCCGAGGGTGCCGCCGAACTGATTGATCTGGGACTTGGGACGCTTCGCTCCGCGAGCAGTCAGGATCGGCGTGTTTGAGTTGAGCGACTCGTCGCGAAAATATTCGAATTCGCTGCCATGCCAGTCGTTGGTCCCGGATTTTGTGACTACATTAATGATCGCTCCGCCGGCCCGCCCGAACTCTGCCGAAAAACCGTTTTGATTAACCTGAAACTCCTGCACCGACTCTTCTGAAAACTGATAAGGAGGGCGCGTTCCCGTGCGGCCGAACGACTGACCAAAAAAAGTATTGTTGTTGTCGGCTCCGTCAACCTGAAGACTGTTCAGAGTTCCCTTCTGACCGCCGACGCTCAGATCACCCGCGCGCGTCGGTTCGCGGACGACGCCCGGCGTAAGCGTGGCAAAGTCCAGAAAGTTGCGTCCGTTAACCGGCAAGTTATCAATCGCGCGCTGGTTGATGGTTGAAGAGATTGAGGTGCGAGTGGTTTCGACAATCTGGCCCCCCACGGAAATGTCCACCATGGTAGTTTGCCCGCCCACTTTCAATTCAATGTCGAGCGGCGTTTTGCCGCCCACCGTTACCACGACATTACTGAAATCTGCGCCGGCGAAACCCTGCGCGCCGGTCGTGCTCACCCGATACTTTCCGGGCGGTAAAAAAAGAATCCGAAAAATTCCTTCCTCATCAGTAGTGGCGTTCTTTGCCAAGCCGGTTTCCTGGTTGGTCGCCGTGATGGTAACGGCCGGAACCGCGGCCCCGTTGGGATCAATGACGCGGCCTTCAATATTTCCGGTGGTGGCTTGCGATTGCGCGAACGCCGACGCGGCTGCAAATAGCAGACAGATGAACGCGCAGAGTGTGGTGATGGGGGTGGATCTCTTAAACATGTGTTTCCTCTCTTATCAGTTCCAGGACTCGCGAATGAGTGATAGGTGCGGCAAGCTCAAAAAGATTTGCGAATCTTAGTTCAGCGCATACATCCCGGGCAAGAATGTTACGAAGAAAAAACAGTTGGGCAGTATCCACAGATTACCCAGATTGGGAAATGAAACTACAAATAAGGCGCCAGAGGTTCAAAGGATACGGATACTAACCTAACTTCCTTTTCCGCTTTTTGTACCTTTTCGCGGCAAACGTCTTTCTATGTAATCTGTGGATAGTCTCAGTAGTTCGTCAGAATCTTCTCCGGCGCAAAGCCCATCTGCTGCAAACGATCACGCGTCTGCGCGATCATCTCGCGCGAGCCGCAAATTAAAGCCACTGGCGATTTCAATTCAGGCAGAACGTGATCCAGCAGCGACTGCACGTATCCGGTTGGTCCGGACCACTCGTGATCGCCCGGGCGAGAAATCACCTGCCGCAGTTCGACGCCCGCATCTTCCCAGCCGTCGGTTTCGTCTCGATAACAAAAATCGTCGGGCGTGCGCGCGCCGTACAAAACCATGAGCTGGCCAAAATCCTTTTTGCGATTCAGGACGTGTCGCAGGGCCGAACGCAAAGGCGCGACGCCCGTCCCCATCGCTACAAAAACCAAATCGTGACCGCGCTGTGCTTCCAGATCAAAACCATGACCGGCTACATTCAAGAGATCAACGTGCTCGCCAACCTTCATGTCGAACAAAGCGACGCTGGCGCCGACTGTCCGCTTCACGAGAATTTCCAGCTCGGCGTCTTCCGGCGCGCCGGCAAAAGCAAAGTACGCAGGTTCTTCATTCGCGACCTGGAGCACGGCCACCTGGCCGGGAACGAATAGCACGTCATGAGATTCTTTGGCGTCCGCCGGCATCAGGTCGAACGAGCGAATGTCGCGACCCTGTTCGCGAACCGAAGTGATCTTAAGTGAAATTGAATTAGGATTCATGAAAAGTCGAGTCTAATAGATGACGGGTCGGAATCAAAAAAGCCCCCTACTTTCTTTCTGGCTTTGCCACGCCGATGCGCGGCAAGTCTCCGACTTGCCGAAATGCCCTACTTAAAAACCTGGCGGTCTATGACCGCAGAAAGGCCTGGTCACAGACCTGAAGAAAGAAGCCGGTGGGCGCCGGCAAGTCGGAGACTTGCCGCGCATCGGCGTGGCAGAGCCGGAAAGAAAATCCGTCGACCACTCGAACGGCTCTTCATGCATCAAATCTTCCCACAAACAGTGCTAGAATGCGGAGACAAAGACCATGTTGCGCAAGCCACAATTTCTCTTACTAATTTCGATATTTCTGCTGACGTTTGGCGTTGCGCAGGCGCAATCGGGCCGGCGCTCAACCGGCGGGACAACCACTACCGCGACAACTCCGACTGCGCCCGGAGCGAAACCCACGGAAAAGAAACCGGCGACTGAAACCAGGCTGCAATTGCTGGTGGGAATTAACCGGGCTGACGCATTCACGACAACCCCTTATTACGTCTACGACACACTGCTGACTGACTGCATCAGGCGTTTGAGCGACGCGGAAATCGTTTTTGCTAATGCGGGTGGCAACAGCATGAATCGCTCGGCAGCCATCAAAGCCGCGAAGGAAGAAACGACGCGTTGGGTTGTCAGTCTGGAAGTGAAAAGCTTTTTCGCCGAGTCAGGACGCCAAATCAAACCGGAGCAGGACGAGTTGTTCGTTGAATACGTCGTGGTTGAGCCGGTAACCGGAAAAATCAAGCACTCGGGTCGAACGCAACGGCACATTTATCAAAGCGCTCGCGATAGAAATTCTTTGCCGACCACGAAAGGCGTCCCCAACTATTCCGAGTATTCAATCAAGCAAGCTGCGATCGAGGCCGCCGATAAAATCCTCGCCGGTTTCGATATCAAAGTCAGAGATTCGACGTACTAAGCCGCGGAGCGGCGATAGATCTTGTAGCCCATGGCGCAAGCCATGGGAATAGAGCGAAGGAAACAACGCAGCCCCGGGAGGGGCGAAACAATGTATCGCCGCTCCGCGGCTGATTTACAATCTGGCCTTCACCCACGGCTCACGCCGTGGGCTACAGATCTCCCGCCGCTCCGCGGCTTTGGTCCGTGCCGCTGTAGATCCGATCGATCACGTCGCGGTACTTTTGATCGATGATTCGTCGTTTTACTTTCAAGGTCGGCGTCAGCTCATCGTTTTCTGCCGACAACTCCTGATCCAACAGCGCGATGCGTTTGATCTTCTCGAACTGCGCCAGCTTCTGTGTGCGTGCGGCAATCTGGCGCTCGAACAGATTGATAATGCGCGGGTGACGGCAAAACTCTGCGCGCGTATGCAAATCCAACCCTTTCAGTTTTGCGTAGGACTCAAGTAACTCCCAGTCGGGCACAATCAGCGCTGCCGGAAAATTGCGACCATCGCCAATCACCACAACCTGGTTAACGAAACGCGAACCTTTGATCAGTTGCTCAATCGGTTGCGGCGCGATGTATTTGCCACCCGAAGTTTTCAGCAACTCTTTTTTCCGATCCGTGATCGTGAGATAACCGTCCGCATCCAGATGACCGATGTCTCCGGTGCGCATCCAGCCGTCTTCGGTGAACATTGCAGCCGTCTCTTCCGGTTTGTTCCAATAGCCGCGCATCACCTGCGGGCCGCGCGTTTCGATCTCGCCGTCGGCGGCGATCCGAACTTCAACGTTGCGGATAGGCTTGCCGGCAGTCCCAATCCGATTGTCATTAATCTGCCCCGCAGTGATTACCGGTGAAGCTTCCGTCAGACCGTATCCCTGAACGATCGGCAAGCCGGCGCCCAGAAACGCGAGGGCCACGTCGTCAGAAACCGGAGCGCTGCCGGAAACCAGAATGCGTATCCGTCCACCCATCGCCTTCCGCAGTCTTTCAAAGATCAACAAATCGGCGAGTTTGTGTTTCAACCGGAGCCCAGTCGGAATGGCTTTATGATCCGCCTTCAGCCGCGCCCAACGTTGGCCCACGTCGATTGACCAGTTAACCACCGCGCCGTTCAGCCTTCCCTTCGCCGCCCCGCGGTCCTGCACGCGCGCGAGAATCTTTTCGTAAATGCGCGGCACGCCCACCAGCACCGTCGGATGCACCTCGCGCAGGTGTTCGCCGAGCGTATCAAGCGATCCGAAGTAGGCGCTCATCCCATGATGCAGATACATATTCATGGCCTGACGCTCGAACACATGCGACAGCGGCAGGACCGACAGCGCCGAATCGCTTTCACCGAATTCCAAGTGGTTGGACGAATCAATCAGATTCGAAACCATGTTCGAATGGGTGAGCATCACGCCCTTCGGTTCACCCGTGGTGCCGGACGTATAAATAATCGTGGCGAGGTCTTCAGGCCTGGCAGCCCGCGACAGATGTTCGATCAGTTCCGGGTTCTCGGCTTCGAGGCCGCGACCTCGCGCTTCAATCTCCTCCAAAGTTATGAGGCCGGCGCCGGTCGACGCGGCAGAATCAAACAGGATTACCTTCTCGATGGTCGAACACTCTTTCAAGGTCGCTTCCATCTCTGAGAATTTTTCGTTCGTGGAAACGAAGACCGCGCGAGCCGCGCAATCGTTGGTGATGTATTTGACTTGATCGGGACTCAAAGTCGGATAGACAGGAACTGTGATCGCTCCCATCAAAACGCAACCCTGATCCGCCAGGACCCACTCGACACAACTCTCAGATAGAATCGCGACCCGATCGCCTTTGCGCAGACCGAGCGAGTACAAGCCGAGAGCGATCCGACGTGCGCGGCTCATCATGTCAGCAGCGGAAAGCGCTTGCCAGGCGCCGTCGCGTTTGTAATTCAGGTTGTCTGGTTTGGGATGATTGCGAACGACAGATTCGTAGATCTCGACAAGCGTCGTCGGCTCGTTCGGATCAAGCGGAACGCGTGCGGGTTCGGACTTAGGCTTGTCGTAAGTCTCAATCATCTGTCATCCGTTGGTGGTGGGCCAATCGTGGCGCCGGACTGGAGCGCAAGCGTCCTCGCTTGCAGCCCAGAGCGACGAGACGGTCGCGCTCCAGTCAATGGCCGTCACGAACTCACGCCATTCAGAAAAACATCCATCACCATGTCGGCCATGGGCTCCAACTTGTAGTGTCGCTTTGAGATGATCCAGTTCGTCGCCATTTCATCCAGCGCGCCAAAAAGCATCTTGGCGGCAATCTTGGGGTTCAGTTCTTTGCGAAAGACGCCGGTGCGTTGGCCTTCCTGAAAAATCTTGCAAAGCATGTTCAGGTACTCGGCGAATCCGGCCGCCGAGAATTCCTGCATGAATTTAGTCGAGCCGCGCAACTCGACTTGAAACACCACCGCGAGATCTCGATCCGCGCCCAAACGTTCGAGGTGAAGTTGCGCGATTCGGCGCAACTGCTCGCGCGGGTCAGCAGCATTTCTGATCAGTTCACGAGCTGACTTGATGGCGTCAGCCATATTCTGATCGAAGATCGAGTGGAGAATTTCTTCTTTGCTTTTGAAGTAAAGATAGACAGTGCCGTCGGCGACATCTGCCGCGCGCGCAATGTCCGCAACCTTGGAATTGAAATAGCCGTTCCGGGCAAACACCTTGGTGGCCGCTCGCAGGATTAGCTCGCGCTTGGTTTTCGATCCGTTTCGTGCAGGTTTCGTGGCCATAAACCGGGACTGAATGAATCATCACTCAGTGGCGTTAGCCTAAAGGTTCAATGCGATTGAGGCAAGTACCGGTACGCACTCCTCCGGAGTGCTCTCTTTTCTGCGCGCGCGACATATCTTGCTCCGCTGCTCGCGTTGGAATCTGAGTCTGAGATGATCTGAGATTTGAGATCTGAAATCTGAGATCTCAATTCATCCAAGCTGTTTCCGAAAATGCCAGGCGCTCACCGATACCATCACCAGAGCGATCGCGGCCAGCGCCAGCAATTCCGGATAGAGAACTTCCACGCCGCTGCCCTTCAGCAAAATACCGCGCGAGATGATCGCGAAGTGCTTTACCGGATTCAGAGAGGTGATCGGCTGCAGCCACGCCGGCATCGCTTCGATTGGCGTGGTCGCACCCGAAAGGATTGCCAGCGGCGGGTTAGTAAAGAAGCTCATCAACTGTGCCTGTTGCTGTGTGCGAGTGAACGTCGCGATCATCATCCCCAGGCCAATGCCGCAGATGACGCACAGCGATGACGCAAGAAAGAACAGCAAGAGACTGCCACGCATCGGCACCGCGAAAGCCACTCTGGCCACGAATAACGCCAGGCCAATATCAATCGCCAGCAGCAGAAAGATCGGCAAAACCTTGGCGATGATGATCTCTGAGCCGGTCGCCGGCGTCATCAACAATTGCTCGATGGTGCCAATCTCTTTTTCGCGGACCAGTGAAGCCGAAGACACAACCGATCCCTGGAGCACGAGCAGCAATCCGATCATTCCGGTTGTGATGAACCATGCACTCTTAAGTCCGGGATTGTAGAGCAACGTCAGACGCGGCGTGACGATGGCGCGCGCCGGAATCGGCACATTGGTCGCGAGCGAAAGCGGTTGCGCATTCGAAGGGTCACTGCTCGTAACTTGCGCTCGCGGCGGTTGGGCCAGAGCAATTTTCTGATTCAACCCGGCAACGATGCGCGCGGCATAGCCGCCGGCAATCGTCGCCGTGTTCGCGTTGACGGCATCCACGAGTAACTGCACTTCCACGGTTTCGCGGCGGGTTCGCTTTTCGGCAAAATCGCGCGGGATGACCAAACCCGCGTCCAGGTCGCCACGGCTGATGGCATCGCCCAGTTCGTTGGTTGACGCATAGTAAGCTTTCGTTTGAAAAACCAATCCCTCCTGAAAAGCCGAGACCAACTCGCGGCTTTCCGGCGTGCGACTGTCATCGACAACTCCGAGGCGCAGATTCTCGAACGTTGGATTCAGCGCCAATCCAAACAGAACAATATTCAAGGTGGGTGGAATGATCAGCAGAATCACCAGACGACGGTTGCGCCTAATCTGATGAAACTCTTTGACGAAGAGCGACCAAAGACGCAGATTCAGAATTCGTTTAAGTGATTGCATGAACGTCGATAGTCAATAGTCAGTTGTCAGTCGTTTGGTGTCGGTTGTTTACCTGATTGCTGCTCTGCCATGCCGATGCGCGGCAAGTCTCCGACTTTGCCGGGCGGTACTTTCTCGATCTTGCGGTCTACGAGCATGAAAGGTCGAAGACCATGAAAATAGGGCGATTACTGCCGGCAAGTCGAAGACTTGCCGCGCATCGGCGTGGCAGAGCCAGCTAACAAACTAGCGCTTAACCATCAACAACGAACAACTGACTCCTGACCACTGTCAATCCTCAAGCCTTCACCTGCATATCCTTCATCACTGCCCACGCGCGCCAAAAGAAAAATAATCCCAACAACGCGAGCGCAATTGGCGCAGACCACAATCCGGACCAACCGCCGCCGCGCAGGAAAGCGTCACGAATGACCTCGAGGTAGTAACGCATCGGCACAAAGTAAGACAGAAACCTGAGCGGCAGAGGCATGTTCTGCACCGGAAAAATGTATCCGGCCAACAGGAAAGAAGTCAGAAAGCCTCCGAGTTGCGCCGCTTGAATCGCGGCCGCCTGGTTTGGAATCGCCGCACCCAGCATCACGCCAAAACAAGTTGTGCACAGCAGATAGAAAAAGGTCGTGACTAAGAGCGGCGTGGGATCGCCCGCCAGGTGCAATCCAAAAATCAGATACAACACCATCATGCCGGTGATAAATTCACTCCAGGCGACGATCGTATAAGCAATCACTTTCCCGGCGAGATACTCGAAGGCAGTGATGCTGGAAACATACACCTGCAGAATCGTTTTCAACTCTCCTTCGCGCGACATCGCCAGCGCCGCCAGCAGCGGCGGAAACATCGCCAGGCCAAACGCCAGCACGCCCGGCCCAAAATATTCGAGGTCCGAACGACCGGGATTGAACCAGTAACGAATCTGCGGCTTGATCGCCGGCTGCATGGACGCCGGGTGCAATTGCGCAGTGAATGATTGGGTGATGGCCGCCGCCTTCCCGCGCATCACGTTGGCCGTGTTTGCGTCAGTGCCGTCAACTAACCATTGCACTTCGGCATTGTGTGTGCGGAGCAAGTCACGTTCGAAATTCGGTGGAATGATCAGCGCGGCCCGCGCCTGGTTCTGATCCAGCACGCGCTCTGGCGATTGGTTTGGCGGGAGCGCGCTGAGCTTGAATGAAAGCGAAGCGCCCACTGCTTCAATGTAACGTCGTGACATTGGCGTGTGGTCCAGGTCCTGGACCACGAGCGGAATGTCTTTCACAGTCAGCGAAGTAGCTTTGCTCAGCAACAGCAGCAACAGGATCGGCAGCACCAGCGCGAGCGCAAGTGTGAGCCGATCACGCCGCAACTGCGTGAGTTCCTTTCGCACCTGGGCCAGAATTCGCTTCATGATCTCATTCCCCTCTCTTTGGAGTCTGTCGGGAAATGCGTTTTGTCTTTCTCCGTGGTTCTCTGTGTGAGCTCTGTGCCTCTGTGGTGAATGTCTTCGTTAGAAATTTCACCACTGAGACACATCAGAGATTTCCCCGACAGACGCCTTTCTGAGAGGGAGCAGACCTTCCTCACTCCTCCGCGCTCTTCCCTTCCTTCCGCATCTTTTCAACCACTGCGATAAACACGTCCTCGAGCGAATAGTTTTCTTCCCGAGCTCGACTTACGTTGATACCTTTGCTTTTTAATCGCTCGGTGATGTTGCGGATTCCCGTCTCGGCGTCTTCATCGACGATGACGTGCAAACGATCGCCGAACAATGAAACGCGCCAGCGCTCCATCTCTTCCTTGAGGAAATTGTTGGCGCGTTGCGGCGCGTCTGTCCTGATCTCCAGCAGATGTCCGGTCTGCTGCGCTTTCAAACCCAGAGGCGTGCCCTGGGCCACCAATTCGCCCGCGACCATAAACCCGAGTCGATTACATTGTTCAGCCTCTTCCAGGTAATGCGTCGTCACCAGGATGGCCATGCCGCGGTCAGCAAAGCTATTGATCATTTTCCAGAAGGCGCGCCGGGCCAGAGGGTCCACGCCCGACGTGGGTTCGTCGAGAAAGAGCACGCTCGGCTCATGCATGACTGCCGCTCCGAAGGCGACGCGTTGCTTCCAGCCGCCTGGCAAGCTTGCGGTCATTTGATTGCCGCGACCCTGCAGTCCGGAAAACGAAAGCACCCAACGCTTCTTTTCGGCGCGCTCATCAAACGGAACTTTGTAAACGCCCGCAAAGAACTCGAGATTCTCGTCAATGGTCAGGTCGTCATATAAAGAAAACTTCTGCGACATGTAGCCGACGCGCTGACGCACGAACTCCGATCGCAGCGATCCGGTCTCACCGGCCAATTCTGTTTCACCGGCGCTGGCTTCGATCAATCCGCAGAGGATCTTGATCGTCGTCGTCTTGCCCGCACCGTTGGCCCCGAGCAAGCCATAGATCTCACCGTACTTAACTTCGAGATTAAGGTGTTTGACCGCTTCAAAATTGCCGAAGGTCTTCGAGAGGTCGCGCGCGCCGATGGCCACCGCGTCAGAAGCGCGTTCCTGGAATTTGCGCTTGACGGGAAACGGCGAGGTTCTGATTTCATCCTCGATATGACGCAGGAGGGCGACAAAAGTATTCTCGAGAGTCGGCGGCGCCACTTCGATTCCTTCGATTTCGATCGAGGCCTTGCTCAGCGTCTCGCGCGTCAACTGCTCGCCTTTGGCCGCGTCTTCGACCATGACGTCGAGGTGATCGCCAAACCTCTGCGCATCGTCGATTCCTTTCGTCTCATCCAGAAGATCTTCCGCCCGGCCCAGGTCTGGCGTGCGCACCACCAGTCTCTTCAAGCCGAGATGATCGCGCAGCTCTCTTGGTGAACCGGTTTGATGGATGCGTCCTTCATGTATCAGCGCGACGCGCGTGCAACGTTCGGCTTCATCAAGGTACGGCGTGGCGATCACGATCGTGATTCCCTGGGCCGAGAGTTCAGTTAACGCATCCCAAAACTCCCTGCGCGAAACCGGATCGACGCCCGTGGTTGGTTCATCGAGAAGCAAGATCTTCGGTTCGATGATCAGCGCGCAAGCCAGCGAGAGCTTCTGTTTCATGCCGCCACTCAATCTGCCCGCCAGCCGATCCGTAAATCGATCCATTCCGAACATTTCCAGATAGCGGCGCCCGCGACGTTCGATCTCGTCTCCGGGCAGACGGCGCAACTCACCCATGTAACGCAGATTTTCGGCGACTGTAAGATCGTGATAGAGACTAAAAACCTGTGTGAGATAACCAACGTAAGACCGGGCCGCGCGCGCCGGCTGGCCCATCATCATGGCTTCGCCTGAAGTCGCCTGCATGACCCCGCCGAGAATCTGAAATATTGAAGTTTTGCCGGCGCCGTCCGGACCGATGAGGCCAAAGATCTCGCCGGTGTTGATATCGAGGTCGATGCCGCGGACGGCTTCGATCGGGCCGTAGTTTTTTTTCAGATTGCGAATCCGAATGGCGAGATTGGGGCTGGTACTCGACGGCTCAGCGATTGGTTGCTGAACGATCTGGCCAGAGGCGAAGGTGTGCTCCGAAGCGCTCTGCACCGAAAGTCGATCGCGAGATTCCATGATGTATCGCAGACTGTCCAGTCTGCGAAAATTCGGGACAGTTTAGAGTTCAAGCTTTCGCTTGTCCTGGTAAACAAGACAGCCTAAAGGCTGAACTTTAAACCGTCGGTTCTGAAAATGTGCCAACACTAAATTCTCGCCGTTCTCAGGTGAAGCAGACTAGACAGTCTGCTTTACATCTCAGCGCCTGCCGGTGTCCCTGGGCCAGCTGTTGCCGTCGACGAGGATTTCACCATCGGCCGGCATTCCCGGCTTCGCAGCTCCGTTGGGACTGTTAATTGAGAGTTTGATCCCGACAACTTGTTTGACCCGGTCGTTGCGAAAGTAAGTATTTTCCGGAGTGAACGAAGCTTCAGGATCGATACGCGAAACTACTGCCTCGATCGCTTGCCGCGGATTTGAATCCAGATAGACTCGAGCTGTCTGGCCTAACTTGACGCGGCCGATGTCGCCCTCCGGAACAAAGCCGCGCAGGTAGACTTTGCTGAGATCGAGCATTGTCACGATCGGAGTTCCCGGACTGACCACCTCTCCCGGCTCAGCGCTGCGCGTCGCGATGGTCCCGTCGAACGGCGCGACGATGTTCAGATCATTTCGATTGGCCTGGGCTTCCTTCAATTGTGCGCGCGACCGTTCAGCGTCTGCCTGGGCCGCGTTCACATCAGACTGCGCCTGCGAAATCTGTTTTTGAATCGTGCTGGCTTGAGACGATCTGATTGCCGGGTTCTTGAGGTTGGCTTGCGCCGTCGTCAGAGCTCCCCGCGCTGCCGCAACTTGTTTTTTAGTTGATTCAACCAGGGCTGCCTGCGCTTCGGCAGTCGTGCGCGCTTGTTCACGCTGGCGATCGGAAACGTCTCCTGATTTTGCCAGCCGCGTGAATCTTTCGGCGTCGTAACGCGCCTGTTCGTATCCGGCTTGCGCTTGAGAAAGATTTGCTTCGGCAGTCGCAACCTGGGCTTCAGCCTGGTGGACGCGGCCCTGGGCATCGAGCCTTGCCTGATCAACCGTGAGTCGCGCTTGCTTGAGCTGTTCGTTCAGCACGTCGATCTGTTGTTGCGCGTGAGTTACCCGGGTGTCCGACTCCTGCGTCGCGGACTTGGCCTGCTGTTCTCTGGCCGCAGCCTGTTCGTCGTCAAGTATCGCAATAACGTCGCCGGCTTTTACCGTGTCACCTTCACGCACGCGAATGTCGCGGATGCGGCCCGAAGTTTTTGCGGCCACGACTGAATCATCGCCTTCAATTCGGCCGCTCAGCGTAATGATGTTATGTGGGACAGGAGGCTGGCGGATCAGAAACCACCATGCGAAAAAAACCGCAGCGCCGATGATCAAGACCACCGCGAGAACCGCAATCGCTTTGGATAGTTTCTTCTGTGACATTTCCAACCAAGTGGCACAGACTTCAGTCTGTGTTGCCCTTTCCCAAAAACCAGACAGGATTAACAAGATTCATTAAGGGCCTATCGATCTTGTCAATCGTTTCAATCCTGTCGATTCTTCTCCTGAAAATCACAGACTAAAGTCTGTGTCACTAGCGCACTGTGACCGTCACATTATTTGCCGTCAGCGAATTACCTGTCGCTCGCTGAAGTTCGGCAATCGCCTTATTCAAATCCGTCTGCGCCCTCAGCTCGTTACCACGGGCGACCGCCAGGGCAGTTTGTCGTTCAAGCACCAGGAAAACCGTCGACTGGCCCGCGTCGAGCTTTCGCTTCTCACTTTCATATTGCTGCTCAGCGGTTGAGCGGGCAATCGCGGCTGAGCGCAAGCGCGCTTCGGACGTGCTCAGTGATTGCAGGGCATTTCGCACTTCGACCTGAATCAGCTGCTCGAGTTGTTCGCGCTGCGTCTGAATGCGTTTACCCTCAACCAACGAGTGTCCCAATTGACCCTCAGCCGTGCGATTGTGCAGCGGCAGGCTGATCGCCACACCCACGCGAAAATTGTTATATTGGTTCGAGCCGAGATTCACCAGCGACTGCCCATAATTCCCAAACAGGTTAGACGGGATCGTCACCGTCGGCGGCGTGGGCAACGGCTGAAAGCCTGACAACACGGACAACTCGTTAACCCGCGCGCGCAGTGCATCGTTGCTCGCTGTTAGTGGATTCGCGGTGGTAACCTGCGAGCCCGCATTTCCGACCACACCATAACTTCCCACCAAATCAATTTCGGGTTTTGATAGATCTCGATAGAGTCTTTGATCGAGTAAGTTGATCTCGCGCGCCAGATCCGACTGCTTCAGTTCCTGACGATTCTGCTTTGCTGCATTCATCGCATCAGGCAAAGAAACTTGCGGCAGGGTGAGATCGGCTTGATCGGTTGGAATCAGGGACAGGTTCCAGATCTTTGCTTCCTGATTCTCTGCGATCATGTTCTTCAGATTGTTCTCGGCGCGATTAACGTCTTCGAGAGCTGCAAACTCGGCTTGCTCAAAAGTCGCGACCTGGTTTTCCGCGGCCACTTCGTCGATCGGAGCCAGCGTGCCCTCAGCAACCATGCGCTTATTGTGCTCCAACTGTTGCCGGGAATCAGCCAATGAATCGCGTTGAATTTGCAGGTTGCGCAGAGCGAACACCAGGTCCCAGTACGAACGCTGCACGTTCGTAATCACTTCGATTGCGCGTTGTCGAAACTGCGCGTCGGTCAGCGAAAGATTTTTCTTCGCGACTTCTATTTGTCGCCGCGGCAAATCAAATCGGAAGCCCCGCATCAGCGGTTGTATGTAACTAAAAGTGAGCGCAGTCGGATAAGCAGGATTCAGAACATTGAAGGTGCTGTTGCTGGTCTGTCTGATCGCCGAGAAATCGACGTGATAACTGCCGCCGCCTTTTGGCGCCAGTCCTTCCACCCGGGCCGTCGCGGTGAGGTCATCCGTGATTACCTTGGCAGCGCCGCTCAAAACGTTGGTGGCCGGTGTCTTAATTTTTTCGAAATAACTCTGCGCGCTGAATTTCGGATCGTACGAGCCACGCGCCGTCAACAGATCGAATTCAGCCATCTTCACCGTGTCGCGCGCAATTTCGATGTCCTTGTTGTTCCTGAGCGCGAGCGTGATCGCGTCACGCAAAGTGAGCGGTTCCTGATCCGCCGGGTCTACGCCGATGCGATTGAGTGAGGGCATTGGCCGCTTCGTGTCGGCGCGAAAATCGACAGCGATTGCGGGCACTTGAGTGTCTGGCTTGGACGCAGGTGGTAACGGATTCGGTGTTTGACCGAACGCGCGCGTCGGCAATAAGGTGAAAAGAAACAGCGACGTAAGCAGAGACAGTATTGCGGCTTTGCCGCCGCACACTGCGGAAAGCCTACGGCTTTCCGGAAGGACTATTTTTTCTTTCGAGGCTACGCCTCGAATTCGGCGAGGCGTAGCATCGCTTGAATTAATTCCGACGGCAGCCGGAAAGGCGAAGCCTTTCCGCAGTGTGCGGCGGCAAAGCCGCAAGAACAAGTCATTTGATAACGCCATGATAAGACCTCTTAAGTCACTTCCCACTAAAACGAATTCATTATTGCTTCGTAACCGTCCCCAGCAGCGATGCCGCCGCCGTCGCCACGCGCCTCCGCGCCCGACCAAAAATGCGACCTACAAAGCCACCAACCCGCGACCAGATATGACTGCGCGCCAGATCGTCGAAGAGGGAATAAAAAACCGGCACCGCTAAAAGGGTCAGCAACAAACAAAGCGACTGTCCGCCGACGACCAGCACGCCGATAGATCGATTTGTTCCGGCGCCCGGCCCACTCGAAAGCACCAGCGGAGTCATACCCGCAACCAGAGCAATCGTTGTCATCAGAATCGGACGCAGCCGATCGCGGTTCGCCTGAATGATTGCGTCGTGGCGTTCCATCCCCTGCTTGCGCAATCCATTCGTATGATCGATTTGCAAGATCGCGTTCTTCTTGACCACCCCGAACAACAGCAACAGGCCCAGGCCGGAAAAGATGTTCACCGTCTGACCCGTTACCAGCAGCGAGACGATGCCGAATGGAATAGCCAGCGGCAGCGTCAGCAGAATCGTGATCGGATGAATGAACGATTCAAACTGCGCCGCCAGGACCATGTACATGAAAACGAATGACAGGATGATCGCCAGCAGAAAATATTGTCCGGTGCGGCTTAATTCTCTCGTGCGTCCAGCAAGGAAAGTCTTGTACGAGCTATCCATGTTTTCGGCTTTGGCAAACTCAGTTAGTTTGGCCATCACCGCCGTCTGCGAGCCACCGGGTTTTGTGTTCGCCACCAGCATCACCTGACGTTGCCGGTTGTACCGTTCGATCGACGATGGCCCGGTGCCTTCTTCGATCCGCACCAGGTTATCGAGACTGACCCAGCCGATCTTCGCCGAGGGCACCAGCATTCGCTGCAGGCCTTCGGCGTTGGCGCGAAACTCGCCAATCGCCCGCACGCGCACGTCATATTGATCGGTTCCGGCATTGAAGGTTGAGACTTTCTGCCCGGCCACCAGCGTGTTCAGTGATTGCGCGATGTCGCCGATGCGCACGCCGAGATCACCCGCGCGCGCGCGATCGATTACGACGCGCAACTCGGGTTTGCCGGTTACCAGCGTCGAGTCCACGTCCACCACGTCCGGCAAAGTCTTCAGCTTTGCCAGCAAATCACCGGAATACTTTGTCAGCTTGTCGAGATCAGGTCCGCTGACAACAAAATTGATGTCCGAGTTACGCTGTCCACCGCCGGAAATCGCCGCCACCGGGTTAACGCTGCTGCGAAGCTGCGGCATTTCTTTCAGGTATTTGCCGATAATTTCGGACCGCACGCGCAACATCAACTCCGACTGGCTAACCGAGCGTTCTTCGATCGGCGTCATCTTGATGTAGATGTTGGCCACGTTAACGATTTGCTGCGCGCCCGCACCGATCGTCACCAGCGTGTCGGTAACGCCGGGCAACTTGCGCACGTCGGCGGCCATGCGCTCGCTCAACGCCGACGTTACGGACAAGGTCGAGCCTTCCGGCAAACGCATGTTGATTTCAAACTGTGCCTGATCGTCGACGGGCAGAAAGTTCTTGCCCACCAGCATGAACAACGGCACGGTGCTGATGATCACGAGCAACGACAGGAGCACAATCATCCAGCGATGGGCCATCGACCACTTGAGCATCCAGGTGTAAGTGCGATCGATGGGCCGGTAGAAACGCGACTGCTTTGAACTGGCCTGCTCGTACTTGTCTTTGAATTCAGCCAGCGAGCTGCGCTTCTCTCCATCCGGCGATTCGCTGACTTCTTTGTGATGAGGTTTGGTCGGGCCCGATTTCTTGCGCTTGATCATGCGCGCCGCCAAAGTCGGCGTCAGCGTGAATGACACGAGCAACGAAACCGCGATCGCAAACGCCGAGGTAAAGCCGAACGAAGACATGAACCGTCCGACAATGCCCGCCATGAATCCAACCGGCAGAAAGACGGCGAGCAGCGAAAGCGTCGTCGCCATGACCGCCAGGCCGATTTCTTTGGTGCCTTCGATGGCCGCCTGAAATGGCGGCACGCCTTTCTCCTCGACAAAGCGAAAGATGTTTTCCAGAACCACCACTGCGTCGTCAATCACGATGCCGACCATCAGGGTCAGCGCCAGCATCGTGATCTGATTCAGCGTGAAGCCCATCCAGGCCATCAAACCGAATGTGCCGATGATTGAAGTAGGAATGGCGATCGCCGCGATAAACGTCGAGCGAAAGCTCCAGAGAAAAACAAAGACGACGATTGCCGCCAGGATGCTGCCTTCAATCAGGTGCAGATTGATCGAATGCAGCGCCGCCTTGATGAAGATTGTCTGGTCGCCGACGATCTGCGTTTTCACGTCGCGCGGCAGAGACGGTCTCAATTCCTCCAGACGTTCCTTCACCGCATCCGCAACCGCCACTGTGTTCTGGCCCGACTGTTTGGAAATGACGAGAGTCACCGCCGGCTGGCCGTTGAGGCGCGCCTCTGTGCGTTGCTCTTCCGCGCCGTCTTCGGCATATCCGATGTCGCTGAGCTTCACCGAATAGACGCCCCGATTCGCAACCACCAGATTGTTGAACTGCTGAGGATCGGGGATGCGGCCCATGGTCCGCACGGTCATTTCTCTGGGGCCGGATTCGACCCGCCCGCCGGGCAACTCCATGTTCTGGGTCTTCACCGCGTTGGCTACTTCCGGCGCCGACACGTTGTAGGATCGCATCTTGTCGGGATCGACCCAGATTTCGATTTCGCGTTGGCGTCCGCCAATGATGTCCACTTTGCCGACGCCGCTGATTGGCTCGATCAGTCTCTTAATTTGCTTGTCGGCAATGTCGGTTACTTCGCGCAGAGATCGCGGCGCGGACACCGCAATGCGCAGAACTGGCGTGGCGTCGGTATCGAGCTTTTCGACGATCGGATTCTCAGCCGTCTCCGGCAAATCGTTGACGATGAGATCTACTTTGTTTCGGATTTCTTCAGCCGCGACGTCGGCATTTTTCTCGAGGACGAAGCTGATGAAGACCTGGGAGACGCCTTCGACTGAGGTCGAGCGCAATTCGTCAATGCCGCTGATCGTGTTGACCGCGCCTTCTACCTTGTCGGTGATTTCAGTTTCGATTTCCTGCGGGGACGCACCCGGGTTTACGACCGTAACGGTAATCGTCGGCAGATCGATCTTGGGAAAAAGATCCACGCCCAGCGATCGAAACGAGAACATGCCCACGACCGTGATGCTCAGGATGATCATGGTCGCGAACACCGGACGACGAACACAGATTTCAGCAAGCTTTTGCATGGCTTAGTTTCGGTTCAGAGTTCAAACTTCAGCTTGCGGCGCTTGCCAGGAGCAACCTAAAGGTTGAACTCTGAACTATTGCCTTACCGCCGATCCATCACTCAACTGATCGACGTTACTTGACGCGACGACTTCATCCGCGGCAATTCCACTCTTCAACTCGACCAGGTCGCCTTCAGTTTGTCCTGTCTGTACCAGACGTTGTTGCGCAAATCCGTTCTTAATCACAAACACGTACGTCGCACCTGAAATTGTTCTGAGCGCCCTCTGCGGCACGAGAACGGCGGGTGCGCTCTTTGGCAGAAGGACGCGAATCGTCGCGAACTGTCCGGGCTTGAGCTCGGCGTTTGGATTATCGACGTCCGCCTCGACAGTCATCGTCCGCGATGCCGGCGTGACGCTTGGCGAGATGCGCGCGACGTGTCCCGAAAAACTGCGATCCGTGTAAGCAGCAACGCTGACCGAAACACTCTCGCCCACGCGAATCTGCGGAATCGATTGCTCCGGAACGTCGATGCGCACGCGCAACGGATTGAGCGTGACGATGGTCGCGACTTTCTGCTGCGGCGCGATGTACTCGCCGATATCCGCGGGCCGGTCGGAAACGTATCCGGCCATCGGCGCTGAAACCACGGTGTAAGTCAGACTGCGTTTTGCGAGCGAAAGGTTTGTTTGCGCTGCGTCAACCGCCGCCTGCGAGTTACCTACCGCCGCGTAATTCTGTTGGGCCTGATGAATCAAAGCCTGATATTGCTCAGCCGCCTGATCGCGCATGGACTTTTGCTGATCGTAGGTCGCGCGCGAAACGTCTCCGCTCTCAACCAGCTTTTCGTGGCGCCGCAGGTTCTTTTCAGCTAAGTCCCATGCCGCCTTGGCCGCGGCCACCTCCGGAACATTTTCCGGAATAAACTTTTGCCCAGGACGTAAACCGATCTTGGCTTCGTTCTGACGCTGAGTGGCCCGTGCCTGGTCCAACTGGGCCTGCGCCTGCTGAATTCGATCTTTGAAATCAGCATCTTCGAGCCGGACCAGCATCTGGCCTTTGCGCACCGAACTACCAATATCGACGCCTACGGCTGCGACCTTGCCGGATGTTTCAGGAGCGACGTCGGTCTGCTGGCTCGCCGCCAGGCTGCCGGTGCCTTCAAAGTATTGCGGCAGTTGTCGCACGATCGCCGCCGTCGTGCTGATTTGGACCACGTTCGGTGTCGGGCTCGCGTTCGCGGCCGCATTCGTTTGACCAGCTGAACGTTTGCAAGCAGCCAGCGCCAATCCGGCAATTGTCGCCAGGAAGACTGTGAGCGCAAATTTGAAAAGCCCTGAACGGCTCATTTGTTCGATCTCTTTCTCGTCGTGCTCGAGGCGCGGCGAGCGGTTTTTGATCCGCGCGCCCTTTTTGATTTCCCCTTTTCGGTCGAAACGCCGTGCAGGAGGATGTTCGTGAATTCGCGGGCGGCAGTCTCGTTCGAGACCTTCAGCAATTGACGCTGGCGGTCCCAAAGATTGTTGTTGAGCGAGTGGTGAATGATCATCCCGATAAAAGCGCGCACGACGACGAGCGGTTCGACATCGGTCATCGCGCCTTCGCGCTGCCGCTCGCGAATGTATTTGCTCAGAATTCGATACACTCGCTTCACAAACTTCTCCCAAAACATCGTCGCCAGCTCATGCTCTTCCAGCGCCGAATGCAGTAAGAGTCGATGGAATTGGGGATCGCAGTCGTGTTGATTCAGAGCATCAAGCGCCAACCCTTCGAAGACCGCGTGATCGTCCTTGCGCGCGATCGCCTCATGCACGACGTGCAGGGGATCCATCGTCTCGTGCACGCAGGCTTTGTGATCGAGAATCGCGCTGTAGAGTTGTTCCTTGGTGGCAAAGTGGCGAAAGACCATTGCCTCAGAGACACCCGCCGCCAGGGCAATCTCTTTGGTGGTGGTGCCGCGAAAGCCGCGTTGCGAAAACAGACGCATCGCCACCTTCAGAATTTGCGAGCGCCGGTCTTCACCGGTCATGCGCCCACCGTTGGAATTCGAAATCTTTCTCTGAGGTTCCATTCGAAGTAAGTGCTTACTTACCATCAGCCCCGGAGCAAAGTCAAGAGGAGAGGCGCTGTAACTGCCGGCCGGCGCGCTATCTATTCGCGGTGCGCCGGCAGAGCGACGCGGAGACAGCGCTTGGGCCTCAAAGCGGCGCGCACTGCCCGCCCTCCCAAATCTCGAGTCGTGGACCAATTTCAATCGCAAGGTTTTTCTGTAGCCCAGGCGTTTACGCCTGGGTAAGAGAAGGCGCAACTATTAAAGCCCCATTAATGGGGCTTTGAAACGACCGCCTTTCAAACCCCAGGCGTAAACGCCTGGGCTACGGAAAAGTCATTCAAACTGGGGCGCTATGAAATCTCACTTTGAATTCTCGCAACCCTGCGCCCTTTCCCGTCGTATGGAGATTTTGGTCACGGCTTAAAGGAGTAAACAAATGAACGGAATTACCGGAAACGCTGGGACAGAAACCAATCAATCATTAGTTTGTGGGAGTGATAAAGGAATGTCGGAATTTTCAGAATGCGCACAGGATTACGGCAAAAAAATCGCAGACGCGGCTTCGCGTGCGAGCGACTACATCGAGCAAAAGGCGGGCGTTGTAGGCGAGAAATTCAAGGACCTACAGGGCAAGAACTTTAGCGAGATTGCCGACGAAGCGAAAGATTACGCGCGGCGAAAGCCCGCCCACGCGATGCTCATCGCGGCCGGCGCCGGTTTGGTGCTCGGCTTTCTGCTGAGAAACGGCAGACGCGTTTTCTGAGTACTGCAGGCTGTCCAGCCTGCGGCCATCATTAAACTTAGGGCCCCTTCGCTCAACGAAGCGGAGGGGCTCGTTCGTCGTCGCCTATCCAGCCCGTAGTCTCTCCTCCCAACAGCTTCAAAACTTTTCCCGTCACATAACTCGAATCAACTTCAGAAGCCAAGTGGACGGGTCGTCTTCGTTCTTCGCGCCAAAAGGTCCGCGGGAATGGCATCGCGGTTGCAGACCCTGTATACACAAGCGCTGCAAATTGTTCGGTAAGAATGCAGACCAGTTCCGATGCTAATCCGAAGTTGTAATGAAAAGCGTTCGGTCACAAATCTGATTTGACGGGAGAAAACTATGGAAGGCCCATTGCGCGGATGTCTGGCGGGCGCAGCTGCCTATTGGTGGGGCGGCGGCTGTCTGTCGATGATCGTAATTTTTATCATCGTCTATGTCCTGCTCGGACACGTGAAGTGTTAAAGAACAACCGACAGGATTTACAGGATTGACATGATGGGAAAGTGCGGTGCTCTCTCTGGCGATGTCCTTTCTAAGTTAGTCTTGTAAACCTGTTAATCCTGTCTAATTAATCTTGAGCCTCAGCGAAGGCTCTCGACGATGTTTTATCTGAAAAATCCTGTTCCAAAGCCTGGGATTTTGGTGTAGGCTACTATCCCGCGCATGACCGAAAAAATTCGCAAGGTCCTCTCTTTTCCATCCCCTGTTCCAGCCAAGGCGGATTACCAGCGTGTCAAATCAAGTTACTCGGTCCGCGAGATCAAACAAATGTTTGGTTTAAGCGAGCGCACTGTGCGGCGCTGGGCCGAAGTGGGAATCATCTATGGCACGCCCGTAGGCGAAACCGGCGACTTCACTTATGACTTTCAGGCACTGACCTTGTTCCGGCGCGTCCGCGAGATGCGCACTCAGGGCCTGACCATCAAACAGATCGAAGCCGAGTTGCAGGGACAGATGAGTTTGTTTCGGCCCGAAGGTGTTCAGCTTCAGATTTCGCGTCTGTTAACGCCGTTTGAGGAAGCGCTGGTGCTTCATGAACAAGGCGATACCAGTTCAGTTGAATTTTATCTGCAGGCGATCAGTGAAGGCGATAACGTTGCCGAAGCGTTCTGCAACCTGGGCATCATCGAACTCGATAGTGGAGACACGATCGGCGCACTCGAGAATTTCACCCAATCGCTGAAGAACGATCCGCGCCACGTCGAGGCTCATTATAACCTCGCCAATCTTTACTACGACGCCGGCGATTTTCCGCTCGCGCGTCTGCACTATGAGGCAGCGATTCAGATCGAACCAAACTTCTCACTCGTCTACTACAACCTCGCGCTGGTTTACCATCGATTGAATAACGTCGAAGGCGCACGCGTCGCGCTGAACAAGTATAAAGATCTCGAACCCGGCGACGAAGAGATCGAACTGGTCGATCAGCTTTTGAAAGCGATGGAGACCGGACGCCCGAACCTGTGATTTGCCGGCCGGTACGACGCCTCCGGCGTGCCTCGTTTATTTTTGCAAGAGCCAATTCACTACCGCACCGCATCTTGGAAACCAGCACATCGGCGGCGTGCGTACCGATTGCCGTTGAGTTCGCACTCAGGCTAGTGCCTTAAACCCAAGGAATGCTGCCAAGGCCCTGCGCTCGTCGGTTGTGAGTTGGCGGCTACTGGCGTGAATTTCAAAAGTCATCGGACGATTCGCGCGATCAACCGGCCCGGCCTTGACTTCAACTTTGAATCCCAATTTGGTTAACCGATCGACCACTCGCTTAATGTCGCCTGGTTTCGTGGAAGTTCTCCTGAGTTTGAATTTCTAAAAGGTGCGCTAAACTGTGGTCGCGAATAATTCCCGTGTCAAGGCCCATAGGTTTCCCTGATCACTTTGGCGGCGGGCATGGTCACTCTATAATGAGCGAAACTTGGCGGGGTAGCTCAGATGGTTAGAGCGTGGGATTCATAATCTGAAACCCGTCAAAAACGTAAGTTTTTGACTTTTCAAAAGTTGCAGCCACCAAGAATTTCTTAAGGTTTTTGCATTCCTTCACATCCTCTCCCATCGCGTAGCAGTCGAATGCTGTAAATTCTGTCCACAAATTGGCCACACGTTTTTGGAACCTTACTGATCTTACGAAACGTGACAATGAGCATTGATCGGATTGATCCGCAAGCAATTCACAGATTTTGGAGGCGTGAGTCGGGAGCGAAACGATGAATAGAGGTTTGCAGACTCCTCCCTTACCATTTGGCTACCCTTGTGGTTGAAGTAATAAAAGTCACTGAACGTCGACAACAATCGTGGTGCGTACCGTTGACACTGAAGGGTGTCCGGCGTACGCTTTGCAGCCTCACGTGATCACGGAAGCACACCGCGTCATGTCCTGAACTCAAACAAGATATGCGCTACGACGTTCCAATTGATGTCTATGAAGAATTTGGGTCGGACTTATTCGACCTCAGCGGGCGGGCGCAGGCTGAAGTTGAGGAGCTGTTAAAGAAGCTGGCGGTCAACCCTTATGATCCAGCGATTCAGCGCAAGTGTTCTTTGCACGGCGAAAGATTCGAGTATCCCTTATCAGACGGCCACTCAGTCATTTGGAAAGTCGAAGTTTATGAGGGAAGTATATTGAAGATGCGGGTCCTAGTTTCTGACATCAAGCTTAGGAGGCGGAATCAATGGACTTTTTGACCACGGAGACGACAAACTATTTGGCCAAAGGTCTTCTCTCTGGCAATTCCGAACGCCGCTAGCGCGCAAGTTTCTTCTCAATGTCGGTCGCTCGACTGTCCATGGTATTTGTCAGCTTAACCCTACGCGCTTTCGCTTCCCGCAGAGCTTCCTCCGGCGTAAGACCGTAACCCTGAAGCATTCGCTCTTCGCGTTCTTTGATTTTCGACAGCAGCTCTTCAGTCAACATTCTAGTGGGAACAGCTTTGCAAGGGTGAACATCAACTATCTGACCCTCTGCGATCTCAATTTGAATTTCATCGCCTTCGTTGAGGCCCAGCACGTCAAGAAGTCTTTGGGGAGCTGTCATTTGGCGCTTCGACGCAATCTTTAGTCTGAATAATTCGTTCATTTTCAGCCTCCGTCGGAATGTCGGAAATTCCGCCACTCCGTAATTCAGATGATAGGGGAAAATGACGCCGAGGTCAAGCTGGAAGATGAGAATTGCCTTAAAGTTTGAGTACTTCGACAATTCTCGAGGCCAACAAGCACAGAAAACCGGAGGTAATTATCACGGTCCCCCATTTTGCCCTACGAACGGATTTCCTAATGAACAGAAGCTCAGTGGAGTCATCGTCGAAAATGCGGACCCCTCCTGAAGTCAGTTCTATCCCGTGAAGGTTGGCGACAGCTTTCTGTAATCCCTTTGTTGTCTTAAACTCTCTTCCCCTTTTAAGTGCATCCAGCGACAAGAGAATTCCTCCGCCGAATGTCAAAGCGTCACCCAGGAAGCCAAGAATTATTGAAGGTGTCATAGCGTCTCCCTCCAAGTCGTTGAAACTGCGAGCAACTCGCAATTGCAAGGTACAGCAATCTTAGGCGGTTGTTAACATTTGATGGAGAGGTCTTTTTGGCGGCGGCGATTCGTCGCGACTTCCAATTGATCTGACTGCAGGACTGCGCCAGGTTTGAGTTATTTGCCTAAACTGCTAAACGAAGGCCGCTCGATTGAAAGCATACGCTTCCGATCTCGAGTAATGCCACTCGAATCCCAGCCGCACAACATCTCGTTGCTCTTTCACGCGCTTGTACAATATGTTAACCTCGTCGATCTTGAGGAGTAACAAGTGACGGAGTATCGCAATCCAAGAAAAATCGATGAAGGCGGCCAAGCTCTAATCTATTTGGCTGATGACGTTGCGATGGGTCGGAAGGTGGTACTAAAGGTCGTTAAGCATGACAACCTTGGAACGCTCAAAAGATTGAAGCGTGAGGCGCGCCTGACACTGAAACAGAGTTATAACGATTTCACAGTTGATCTTTTGGCCGACCATACTGATCATCATCCGCCTTTTCTGGTATTAGAATACTGTTCAGGCGGTTCGTTGATGAATTGGGTTTTTGATCGGAAGCCGGTTGAAACTGTCGCGACCGCGATGCTTCATGCGATGTTGGGCTTGCGTGGCATTCACGATCTAGGGGGATTTCACGGAGACTTCACCCCGAGGAATTTGTTATTAGCAGAGAGCCCAATTGGCTGGCGCGTCAAACTGGCTGACCTAGGCGTCGGACAAACACCGAACCCGGTGTCTGGAAGCATGACGCACGATTTCCGAGGAACGCCAAATTATATCGCTCCTGAAGTCAGGAAGGGTGACGATTATACTTGGCGCGCTGATATTTATTCTGCCGGCATTGTGTTTAGAGAACTTCTTACGGGTCTGAGGACGAAGCTGGCGTTTACACTCAGTCCGCCGCCGCGAGACCTCGATTTGCTGATAGATAGTATGACCGCAGATGACCCGTTGGAGCGACCGACAACTACGGTCATAATTTCGCGAATTCAAGCGTATCTTTCGAAGCCACAAACGCAAATAGCAGCGATGCCCGAATCAGCGCCAAGTTGGACTGGATTGTTATTGCCCGCTGCGGCATTGGTTCTCGGAATTCTAGCGACTAAGAACCGTTATGATTCCACCGTCGGTCGATACAGAAATCATAATGGCCAGTTCGCATCAGGGTGGTTTGGTTGAAAACATTCTTAAGTATTATGAATGCAATCGAAAGCCCTGGTGCAAACCGGGGCTTTCGCATTTTGAGGTTAGGTAAACGTTTTTGAGGTTAGGTAAACGTTTTAGAGATGCAAGGGCTAAGAATAATTTTGGACAAGTCAGTCGTACATGGCTTGAACAATGCCGAAGCTGACTCACTCGATAGACACTTCTTCGTCGTAGTACCGCCCGTCTTGGCGGACGAGATTCTTGCGGAACTCGCGAAAGAGGCCGAGGACACTAAAGCGATTAGAAGGATCGCAGCAAATAGCTATCGTGTCAGCGGTAATCGCGGCCTCACTGTGGACTACCGCACACTCTTGGCTAATTCTTTACTTGGTAACGAAGTTCCTATGGACGGTCGCTTCGTTCCCGCCGGCGAGCGCACAGTGAAGACTGAAAAGGGATCCTACGCTGCGGTAGTTGAAACGCCGTTAGAGGATGCGACGATCGCGAAATGGGAGCGTGGAGAATTTACTGACGCCCAAAGAATCTGGGCGCGAAAGTTCAGAAGGCGAACGGAACGAACGCTGAACTTCAAACTTTATACAGATAACATCGCGAAAGCTGGACTCCACTTTTCACCACCTGAGACTGATGAGGAACTGATAGACATAGTCAATGGACTGCTTGCGAACAGAAAACTCTTGCCGCGACTCTTCGTCATTCTGGCGCGTGAATTTCGCATTCCTCTGCATTCACAAATGCAGACTTTGAAACGCTGGAACCGCGAAGGCCGAAAGTCTTTTGACGAATTTGCTCCGTACGCGTTTTTCTGTCTGCGAGCGAACTTTCTTTGGAACCTCTCGCTTACTAATCCAAGATTGTTTAAGCCTGATAAGAATGATCGGAGAGATCTCGAATACTGTTATTACCTGCCTCACACTGAGATCTTCTCTTCCAGAGACAACAAGCATAAGCGGCTCGTCCCGGCATTGTTAAGACCAGATCAAAGCTTCGCGGATGGCGACGAGTTAAAGAAAGACCTTCGGCGAATAGCGGAGGAGTGGGAGAAGCTCACGAAGGAAGAGAGAATTAAGCTGAAGAGAGAACGTGGCGACGCACCGCCCGAGATCGAAAGTTCCTTGGTCTATAAACTATGGAAGAAGCATGATGGTGAACTACCAAAACCAACGCCGATTGAAATTCTAGATGCCAAGCTCGTCGACTCATCTTTGCCGAAAGAAAAACAGGTTACCTTTACTCTGCGGGAATTCTTGATGGCAAAAAAGAAGGAACTCGACGCTGCTCACGAGATCTCCGATTCAGAACTCAAAGCATTGCACAGCCTTCACAAAGGACAGGACCCTACGACGATGGGCGTTTTCAAGACAAAAATCAGTCGGGCGAGATTATTAAAATTGTACCCCTGGCTTAAAGAGGAAGATTTGGACGAGTCATGAGGAAGACCAGACTGTCCACATAGATATAGGGGGCTAATTGGTCATGAAGTTAAACGAACATGCAGTTAGAGCGTACAACGCAAAAGCAAACGATCTTCTACAACAATTGACTGAGGAACCTGCGCGGCAAAGACGGGTCAAGGCTTCCTTTGCCATTGACGCGCATGTTTCAGCGACAATTCCGTTGACGGAAGTACACGACCTGAAAATGAGCCGCTCTGATCGTGAAGGCAACGAAGCAAGTAAGTCCTTCTATCATGAGGGCAAGACATTTGAGATTAGAGGGGACAGTTATAAGAGTTTGAAACGCGTCGCGGAAGGCATGCACAAGACACCAGATTTGCGGAACACCGCAAGCGTGAAGGTGCTGACATCGTTAATCTTCGATTGGGTTGAGCAGAGTTATAAGAAAGCAACAACTCAAAGTATGACTGAATTCGTGCTCGCTGAACTAAAAACGAAGATTCAGAATTTTGAAGTATGGATTCCTATAGCGGCAACACGCATTCAGTCAGAATTCGAATTTGGGAATATGACAATTCGGACAATCACAAGAGCGATGCTTGATGAATGGGAAGCGGAAGCCCGCCAGGCCCATCCACAAGCTTCGGAAGGTCACGATGTTTACTTTCAACGATGGCGCAAGGCATTGCTTGGGTTTGCTGCCGCAACTATGGAGTTGCGCGCTGAAGCGGAACGAGCATATGAATTGGCTTCGGCAGAAGCCGAGCGAACCGTGGCGCTTTTGCGCTGTCTGTCGCCGCTTAACCACTTTCCGTTTATAGTCAGCAAATCGGTCCCTTTAGGCCAAGAAACCGAGAATGGGTTCCAATATTTCATGACTCAAAAAGGTCGCATTACTTTCGCATCGAGCGGCATTAAGACTACACCTCACGATGAGTGGAGAATCAGCAACGAGTTTCTTGAAGTGATGAGATCCTTTGGGATGGAAAAGTTCAGCGCGCTCCTCAAGGTAAGCAAGGCAACCGGCTTTCAGAGGGACTTACTCCGCGCTTTACAGCTATATGGGAGAAGTTCGACCCTAAAAGACCCGGCTGACAAGCTCACATACATACTCGCACCATTAGAAGCGCTCCTAATCGCGGATCGGACACAAAATGTGGACGATCTCGCAGACCGCCTAGTCATGTTCGTCGACAAGGAGGCCGCTGGAAGAAAGGAAGCGCTACGGACAATACGAAATGTATACGAGCGTCGACTGAGCTTTGTACACAGTGAACACACCAAGCAAGACCTACAACTGTTGGAAAAGTTTATGGTGATCGCTTGGACCTTCTTCATTAACGTCATCGGTAACGCAAACACATATGAGTCTCGTCTTGACTTTATCAAAGGCATCGACAACGCACAATTTTCAGGTGGTTTGGCTTGAAGTACTTGATCAATCAGGAAACAGCCCGAGAACTCAATCTCGAAGGCCAGCGATTAGTCAGCGCCTTATCGACCGAGCCGTCTAAGGCGGTTGACTCGCCTGGAAGGTTTCACCCTAATTACCTAACAACAATTGCGAGTCTTCGGAAAAATGAAACGCCGGAGCATTGGGTTAACCCAACCATTGGAACGGATGGTTTCGAAGTTGCCCGGTCGTTCCCTGATATCGAACCGCCGATCGGTTTCTACGGTCAGAGTCATCAATCATTCATTGAGCTATGTCGAAGAGTGTTTGAGTCGATTGAACTTGAAGAAACAATTAGCGAGACATTTATAGTCGAAAGCTGCTTTGAGTGGAAACGCGGGAGCTAAAGGCCAGAGAGGTGGTGTGCTCGCGACTTTGGCTGAGGTCGCAGAAATGCTGAGGCTTTTGCCGCGGCGCGATCAATGTGCGAAGGAGCTTAGCTTCACACAGTTTGCCAAGCAGCGACAAAGCCGGATTTTCTTCACTTCGAAACACGATACCCGAGATGCACTTGGAAAACTGTATGCCGCGTTAATAAACCTATCCATGAAGCGATTGCTTGCCTCCGATCTGGAATGGAGTAAACAGCATCCATGTTGGCTGATAATCGATGAGGTTCACGCCCTCAAGCACCTTTCTGCCCTTCCAACTGTAATCGTCGAGGGCCGCAAGCACGGTCTCAAGATCGTCATCGGAACGCAAAACAAAGCGCAGTTGCAAGAACACTACGGTCCAGCCGCAGCGACTATGCTGGCCTCGTTTCATACCAAGATTTTCTTTCGTTGTAATGAACCTGAGTCGGCTCGTTGGGTTTCTGACTTGATCGGTGAATTAGAGACTGAGAAGCCACGCATGGGCACAACTGCTTCTGTGCAGCAGTACGGCCGCGACTCGATCCAGTATACGACAATGACGGAACAGCGTCCGGTTGTAAGCAAAGAGGAGATCATGTCTCTACCGAACCTGCATGGCTATTGGAAATACGAAAACTTTGTCGTGCCGTTTCGAATCAGACCGTTAATATTTAGAAACCAAAATAAACCTTTCATCGAACGCTGTGCGCGACCTTCGATGGTTTCCACGCTGGGCCGCCAAATAAGTAATCCTTCTAACAACGGCAAGGAGTCACATGAGATCTTGCCCGACGATTCAGGCGATCTGGATCTCAGATTCTAGGTAAACAACCATGATGACGATGAGCAGAGCGCTGTCCTCTAGTCAGGCAAGCACTTATTACCAACAGGAATTCACCAACGCTAAGGAGAACTATTTCAGCGAATCCGGTGAAGTCCAAGGGCGCTGGTCTGGCCGCCTGGCTGAAGAATGGGAACTCGAAGGAAAGGTTGACGGCGAGCAATTCGAACGGCTGGTCGCTGGGCAAGACCCGCGCACTGGAGAGCAACTAGTTCGCCCGGTCACTCCGAGAGAGATGGTCAACGAGTTTGGTGAAGAAATGACTACGAGCGAACACCGCGCAGGTTGGGACGCCACTATCAGTGCGCCGAAGTCGGTTTCGCTTGCGGCCTTAGTCGGCGACGATGAACGAATCAGAATTGCGCACCGCGAAAGTGTGGACGAAGCGTTAAGACACTTTGAGGAATACCTTCAAGCCCGCGGCGGCGGCAACAAACCTGCAATCCCAACCGGCAAGATGATCGCTGCGCAGTTTGAGCACACCGCATCGAGACCCGATCGCGCAAGCGGCTATGCTGCGCCACAGCTTCATACGCACGTCGTAATTTTCAATATAACGCAGACCGAGGAAGGAAAGGCCCGATCGGTTCAGCCGCTAGAACTCTACCGAAGTCAAAAATTCGCAACCGCAATCTACCGGATTCATCTCGCGGAGAAGCTGCAAAAGCTAGGTTATGAAATCGAAGTTGATCCTCGTACCGGCGCGCCGGAGATCAAGGGCTTCAGTAAGTCCTATCTACAAGAGAGCAGTCCGCGACGCGAGGAAGTAGTAAGAGCCGCAGAACAGATCAAAGAGCGTCTTGAACAGCAGGGTGCGGTTGTCGCGGAAGACGCTCGTTTGAAACAAGCAGCCGCCCATATTGATCGAGCCAGCAAGCGCTACGATCGAGTTGAGATGCGTGACCGTGCGCTTGAAATGGACACTCGTTATGACAATGAGGCGCGACGTTCAGTTGAGCAAGCACTTGAGCGCGGCCCGATTCAACTTTCTCAGGAGCAAGTTACCAAACGCGCTCAGCAGGCAGTTACGTTTGCCCGCGATAACGCGGTTGAGCGGGAGGCCGTTGCCGACATACGTAAGGTAATGGTCGATGCACTGCGGAGAAATCTTGGACTTACAACTTATAAAGCTGTTACTGCAGAACTGCATCAACGACAGCAACGCGGAGAATTCATTGATGTCACCCGCGAGCAACGACCAAAAGAGACTACCACTCGTCGCATGTTGGAGATGGAGAAATCGAATATTCAGGTAATGCTTGACCATCAGGGCAAACACGCCTCAATTGTAGGCGACGACCTCAGCAAACAAATTCTTGAGAACGCCGCAACGCAGCAACATCTTAGGCTCAATGATAATCAGCGTCTTGCGGTCGAAGAGATCTTATCCAGCCAAGATCAAATTCTTGGGCTTCAAGGCGGCGCTGGCACTGGCAAGACCACGGCGCTATCTGTTTTGCGCGCGGTAGTTGAGAAACAAGGCTATGAGGTTCGCGGTTTCGCTCCTACGACCAGGGCGGCAAAACAACTCGCACAAAGCGGAATCAATACCGAAACGCTTCAGAAGTTTTTGCGCCGGCGCGAAGAAGCGCCACCAACACACAATCGCCTATTCATCCTGGATGAAAGCTCGCTTGCGAGTACGAGACAGCTTCACAAGTTCTTTCGACAACTCCTGCCAACCGACAAAGTCCTACTTGTCGGAGATATAAGACAGCATCAGGCGGTGGAAGCTGGTAGTCCGTTCGAACAGTTTCAACTTAATGGCATGTCCACAGCGAAGCTTACGGAAATCGTCAGACAGCGCAATGCAGACCTGAAGCAAACTGTCGTCAAACTATCCGCCAGACAAGTGAAGGAGGCTCTTGACCGCTTACACGCAAAAGGCAGCGTCATTGAGATCGCAGAGCAGAAGGAGAGATTACAAGCTATCGCCGTCGCGTACTGCCAAAACCCCAGCAACACATTAGTGATTTCTCCCGCGAATCGCGACCGCGTCGCGATTAATTCCCTAATCCATCAGCAACTACAACACGACGGCAAAATCGGACGAGAGAATCGCCAAACCAGCGTGCTACTCAACCGCGAAGATATGACGGGGGTCGAGCGCACTTTCGCGAGTTCATATGTGCCTGATGAAGACGTTATTCGCTACAACCGAGCAAGCAAGATTTACGCCGTCAAAGTCGGCGACTATTCGCGCGTAGTTGCTACGGACCATGCCAACAACACTCTCACAGTGAGAATGCAGGATGGCAGAGAGTTCACCTACAACCCATCGCGGCTTTCAGGCGTGAGCGTCTACAAGCAATCAATGCGTGATTTCTCCGAGGGTGATCGCATTCAATTTCGCGCACCGTTCGTCGAAAAACGAGTTGCCAACGGTGAACTCGCAACGTTCGTGACGTTCAAAGAAAACCAATTCACCGTGAGGCTGGACGACGGGCGCGAAGTAAATTTCGAAGCTGAGAAATATCGGCACATAGATCACGGTTATGCCGTTACCAGCCATTCGTCTCAGGGGCAGACAGTAGATCGAGTCTTGATAAACGCGAATTCGCGCGAATCCGAATACCTCCTGAATGATCGCATGGGTTATGTAGCAATTTCGCGTGCGCGACACGATGCGATCATTTACACGAACTCAGTTGACGAATTGCGCGAAGCTCTGAGTCGGCGAGTCGACAAAGAAATGGCCCTTGAGGCGCTCAGTCACAGCCAAACTTCGCGAAGTATTCACGGATCGCTCAATGCCTCTGTACCTCAGCAACAGCAGCGATCGCAGGCTGGCTTCGAGCAGAACACAAGAGAAATCGAGTCCGGTTTACAAAGTCCAATCAATCAAACCACTCACGGAGAGGAGCTAGGAATCGAGTTGCTTTAGTACATCTTCCAAGGGGGCACCAATGAGTACAACCTTCCATTCTTCATCATCCACACGCCAACCGTTTCTGAAAGTCAACGACGTTGCGCGTCTTCTAAACGTCAAACCGAGAACCATCTATGAGATGGTTGCGCAGAACCGCATTCCTTATCGCAAGCCGCCAGGCACAAATATTTTGCGATTCGATCTCGATGAGATTTTGGCGTGGACGCGCGGCGAAAATAATAAATGACTTCAGCCTTAGTTGTTGCTACCATGTGCGCGTTCTCTCTTGGTGGCTGCAACGTCAAGGAGAACATCATGTCAGTTTACAAACGGGGTAACAAAGGCACGCACTGGCATTACTACTTCCGGGTGCGTGGCGTGCGTTACCGAGGAGTAATTTCCGAGGCGCGCACGAAATGGGAAGCAGAACAAGCGGAGACCAAGATCAAGCAAGAGATCTTTGAAGGTCGTTTCGGCCAACTCGATTTAGGCAGCGAGAAATTGGCTGACTTTATCGAAAACGTTTTTCTGCCTTGGGCCAAAGCAAATAAGCGCTCGTGGAAACATGACGAATTTCGATGTCAGACAATCCGCGAGTATTTCGGAGGCAAGACCTTTCGCGAGATTTCGCCTTTATTGGTTGAAAAATTCAAGCGTGAGCGACGCGAATCGACCACGTCACGATCTACGGTTCGTAGCCCCGCTTCAGTCAATCACGAACTGAATCTATTGAGTAAAATCTTTAACATCGCGATTGACTATGGAGTGACGGATACGAATCCATGCAGGAAAGTAAAGAAGTACGTGTTGGACAACAAACGCTATCGCTACTTGTTGCCGGAAGAGGAGCCAGCGCTGATGGCTGCGCTTAGCGGGCGACGAGCACATCTAAAGCCGATGGTAAAGATAGCGATCGGAACCGGAATGAGACAGGGTGAACAACTGAATCTCACCTGGGACCGAGTGGACCTCTCTCGTGGAGTTCTGATCGTAACGAAGACAAAGAGTGGTAAGGATCGAGAGATTCCGATGAACCCTGAAGTCTTCGAAATCTTCAGAGCAATACGCGAGGAATCGACTGGCAAAGGATACGTGTTCGTAAGTTCTAAGACGGGCACACGTATCAAAGAGGTCAAGACTGGTTTTGTAGCCGCTTTGAAGGAAGCAAAGATAGAAGGATTAGTTTGGCACGACCTGCGGGCTACCTTCGGAACGCGACTAGGCGAAGCTGGTTTTGACGCCTTTACAATTGCCGCGCTGATGGGACATTCTGATATTCACACGACAGCTCGCTATGTACGTGCGACAGAGCGAAACAAACGCGAGGCAGTAAGGGCCGCAATGCTTAGTTCTCAAACTGTTGTCCACAAATTGGCCACACGCCCAAATCAGCGAGCTGCAAGTGCCTTGTAAGTAATTGATTCTAAAAGCACGGCGGGGTAGCTCAGATGGTTAGAGCGTGGGATTCATAACCCCAAGGTCGGCGGTTCGATCCCGCCCCCCGCTACCAATCAAATCTATTTGGCGAGCCTGGGGAACGGCTCCGCGCCAAGCCTGAATTCAGCAAGGCAATCGATGAATTTGGAAAAATCTGGAATGGATTGAATTGACGAAACCCAGTTCTCACCGGCGGGCATTCGAAGATGAGGTTGAACCTGCGTTACTTTAGAAATGTCTCTTGAGCTTTTTCTTGACCAACATGCGTCTCGCCTTCGTCGAGGATTTGCAGCGAAGTCATTTTGCAAACGGCAACTCTGCCCGCCAATTCACCCTCGATTCGCCGCAACGATGCGTAACCATCATCGTGAACGGTATCGATCACGACCAACTCCTCGCTTGGCAGCAAAGCGTATCTGCCCGTCAAAGTCTCTGAATAATTCATGCGCAGAATCTTATCAGATAGATCAAGTAAAGGTTTTTAGCTGCGCGCATCAAAAGCGCCCTTCGCCGGGTAGCGTCATAATTCAAAACCCGACGCTTAAGAAAGGCACGAATGGTGAGATAGGTACTGCCGAACGTCGTTATCGCCCTGCCGCTCCCAATTCATCCAGCTCATCTTCAGTCGCGTTATCAACTACCTTGTATTCGCACTTCTGAAAAGGGAAACGTTGAAACCGTTTTCTAATCTGTTGCCAAGCCGATACCGCGATGAAGCTCGGTGTGAATGAGATGTCACGGTTTCGGGTTTGAGGCAACGCTGTTGTTAGGTTTTGTTGTTATGTTCCACAGTTATTACCACGTTCCCCTTTTTATGCCCTTGATCCACGTACCTGTGCGCCTCGGCGATCTGTTCCAGCGGATAGCATCTGTCTATGACCGCTCTAAAATGGCCCTCTTCGATGATCTGTTTCATGCGGACAAGATATTCGGCGCGCGGCCGCGGCATCCCGCCGTCTACCGAGAGGTACTTTCCGCTCTGCGTTAGCGCATTCTTGCACTCTACTTTTAGTTTTGAGCTCTTTCTTTTGCCCACGGCATCAAAAACAAAATCATAGCGCTCTAAACTGCTGACAGAATCCTCTCTCGTGTAATCGATCACTTTACCGGCCCCCAGAGATTCTACTAATGCCAGATTCGCCGTGCTGCAAACGCCGGTGACCTCTGCGCCCAGGTACCGGGCGAACTGTACCGCGGTGGTGCCTATCGCCCCGGAAGCTCCATAGACCAGCACTTTCTGTCCGTTTCGAATATTCGCTTTATCCAGAAAATGCAATGCGATCATCGCGCCATAAGGGACTGCGGCGGCTTCCTCATAGCTCATCGTAGCCGGTTTGAGCGCCAGACAGCCGGTCATGCTCTCAGCTTCCGTCATACACGCGTACTCGGCATAGGCGCCAAGCTTAAGACCGGTTGAGCCGTAAACCTGATCGCCTTTCGTAAAGAGCTTTACGTCTTTGCCAACTGCTTCAATGTCACCGGCCACGACCGCCCCGAAGACGGGTTTTCTCGGTTTTGTAAAACCTATCGACAGCCGCCTGCCGAGCGACATGATCACAGGCAAGTCAGAGCGGCGGATGAGGCAGTCACTGGCCGTTACTGCCGTGGCGTAGATTTTGATGAGCACTTCATTATTTTTCGGGGAAGGTTTTTCGACCTCTCTGAGCTGAAGAACCTCAGGCGGCCCATACCCTGTGCAGACAATCGCTTTCATACGTATCCCGACTGGATTACTTTTCTTCGACTTCGTTCAACACGAATTTAGCCGATGAATTTCCAAAACCTGACGGTTGACGCAGCGGCGCGAATTCAATCAAGCATCGCCGGACGAATCAAGTTGAGAAACACGCTCCCGTCGCTCGCGTCCCACAAATTTCAGGCTACTTGCCATCGCGAAAATCCCAGCGCCCGAGGAGTGCGTTTAGGCCATCGGCGAGGGTGCCGCAGCGGGCCCCAACTGCACCCGCGGACGAGGTTGACGAGCTCATCGATCTCCTTCACCGCTGAGCCCTTCATTCGTTCGTCCCACCCCAGGGCTCGGCGAACGTTCGCCAGCACTCTGCGGATTTCCTCCGGTTCCGTCAGCCGTGCTGCCTCAGTGCCCTTCAGCGCCGCGGGCAGACTCTCTTGCGAAAGCCCGCCCGCGAGCAGGCAGTAGGTTCGCGTAGCCTTTGCCCACGCTCCGCCGAGTTCGAACAGACACCACGGGCTCTTCATGCTGCTTGGTGTTAACACGCCAAGGACGCAAGAGGATTGTGTGAGGTGGTCGCGAAGAGCCTTAACCACATCCACATCGTCTGGCTCGCGGTACTTCGGGTCGGGGTGCGAGGTGCAAAGGATCCGCTCTCGCGGCACCATCACGGCCTCTATTACTTTTACGAGTGCAACAGCAATCTCGCGGTCGCTGTGAGCGTGACTTACAAAGAGGCGAATGTCTCCCATTTTGTCTCCCTCCTTCCAAAGTCAGAGTTGCCGCGGCCGCGCGAATCAAAGCACCCTTTGCCGCACAGGTTTCGTTATGAAACCCGCTCGGGCCGTCGCGTCCAACGATTAATTTCGTCATGAGCGATAAGACCGATTGGTCACGAAGTTCGGCAACGCGCGAATTTTGAGCCAATATTCGGTTAACGGAAGAAACCAAAGGTTGAGTTGACACGGCGGCGCGAATCAAAGCACCTCGCCGCTCCAAGCTAGTTGTGAAACACGCTCCCGCCGCTCGCGTCCAACGATTTGTCCGATCCGTGATTGGAACCGTTACGCCATGGTGTCGATAACCGCGCAGGCCGCATGTCCAACAACTCTGTCACCGTCTTTCAACATCGAAGGCCTGGGAATCCACCCCGCATTCAACCGCGCATCGAGAATCTCGTCCGCCGTTGGTCGATGATTCCACACGGCAACTGCCGTGATGCCGCCAAGTCAGGTCGTGTCATAGACCAGCACAAGCCCGTCGCGCCAGGGAACGATTACATCATGCGTGAATTCGTCCTGAACGATGACTTCATCGACAACCGAAGGAAGGAATGTCCCGCGCGGACGAGAAAGAGCCCAAGCCATCATATCCTTGAGATTCTCTTGCGCCGCCAACTCCTTCGCGATATCCGCGAGTATGTCAGCCGACAGATTGGCATGGTTCACGACACGCATTGCTGTATCAACTGGTAAGCATCGAACCAAGTATTATGCCCAACGGTTGGGCTTAAGAACCCAATACCGGGGATTATACCGCGCATCGTTTGTACGCGCGCATTCGAGAACCCGGTAGTGGGACGGTTTAGAGTTCAAGCTTTAGCTTGCCCTGATAAAAAGACAGCCTAAAGGCTGAGCTCTAAACCGTCGTTTCCGAAAACGTACGACTACTCAGAACGCGGCAACTTCGTCTACCTCCCGCACATTGTGGACGACGAATTTGATCACATTGGATTCGCAATCAGAACAGCACAGCGCTGGTGCGCCATCCGCCGGCCAAAAGCATCAATTTTGTATGTTCGTCCGTAATACTTGTCTGTTGATGACGGTTCTGGTCGTATGCTCAGCATGCTCGAATAGATCACAATTCAAGGCGGCAGCGCCAAATGCAATTAGCTCGGCGCCTTCAGACATCGCACAGGCCGATCAGTTTTATCGTGAACGCGACGACCTGAAGCGTTTGGAACAGGGAATAGTTCTGTTGCGACAGGCCGCCACCAGCGACCCCGATAGCTACGAAGCGAATTGGCGACTGGCCAAATTCAATTATTACCTCGCCACGCACACTGAAGGTGAATATCGCGACCGGGCACTTCGTGACGGAATCAACGCCGGGAAGACGGCGGTCCAATTGCAGTCGAACAAACCGGACGGGCACTTCTGGCTGGGTGCGAACTATGGCGGGGCGCTTGAATCAGGTTCGTTCGGCTTAGCCACCCTTGGCGACGTGCGCAAAGAAATGGAAACAGTGCTGAAGATTGACGAGGGTTATCAAAACGGAAGCGCTTATATGGTGCTGGGTCTCGTTGATTTGAAAGCGCCCCGGATAGTCGGCGGCGATCCGCAAAAGGCCGTCGCCGAAATGGAAAAAGGCTTGCAGTTCGGCCAGACGAACGCATTCCTGCGTCTGCACCTCGGCGAAGCGTACCAGGCAGTCGGACGCAATGGAGACGCTCGCGAACAACTCAACGCCATCCTTTCCATGAAGCCTGATCCGGATTACCTGCCTGAGTTGAAAGAAGCTCAAACTCAGGCGCAACAGCTGTTGACCAAAATTTCTTAGACCGTTCAGCCGAATGAACAAACTTGACTCACCGTACGGTCGTAGCGATCTGTCGTAGCTACTCGCCAATAGACGTGAACCTTCCACGAGTCCCGATTTATCGGGACGGTCAGTGTTAAGCCCAAGGCGAGGCTTTGCGAGCCTTGGATCAACCACCCCAAAGGCAACGAGCCCCGAAGCGGCGACAGCGATTACTGGTAATAAGCGGGACGCCAACTTTCTGTTGCCGCTTCGCGGCTCGTCGAATCAACCGAACCATTACCCAAGGCTCGCAAAGCCTCACCTTGGGCTTAACTCTGCCGCTGCTACGCAGCTGATCCGCGCCGCCCTTTCGGGCTTTTAAGACAAAGCCGCTTGCAGCCTCACTTGCTGTCAGATCAAAGTGCATCAGCCCAGTCAATTCGCTCTCCGTTGCTTGAACAATTCTTCCCATCAGCGACTAAGCACTTTCGACTCAATCACCTCAGCCCACTAATTTTGCTTGCTGAGGACGCGGAAAAAGTGTATTAGTGAGCGCCAATCGAGCCATCCCCCGTTCGACAGATCGTCGAAAACTGCCCGAAAACTAATTCAAGGTTGGAGCACATAATGAGAAGAACCCTGGCCCTGTCGGTATTACTGTTTGTCGTTTTGGTTGGCGCATCCCTCAAGTACACGCAAACCGCGTCTTCGAATTCTAAGAGAGAACAACAAGCGATGTCGCTGCGAGCTGTTACCGCAACGACCACCCTGATGCCGTTGTTTACGACGACATTGGATGTCGATCGAACCGACGACACTGCTGCGGCTACCGCATGTACCGCGGCAGCAAATGATTGCAGTTTGCGTGGCGCAATCATCGCCGCGAACGCTGACCTCAGCGCAGACCCCTTTGTTATCAATCTGCAACCCGGGACAACGTACAACCTGACACTCGCGAATGCGACGCAAGAAAACGCGGCGGCGACTGGCGACCTCGACATAACCACGACTCTGCACTCAGTAACCATCGTCGGTGGCGGCTCTTCAACAATCGTCGATGCCGCTGGGCTGACTTCGGGCAGCTCGCACGACCGCGCATTTCAAATCACCGGTTCAGGCGTCACGGTCATCTTTCAGGATTTGACGATCCGAAATGCCCAGGCGGCCGACGATGGCAGCAGTGGCGCGAGCACGAACCCGGCCACACAGAATTCCACTCGCGCCGGCGGCTGCATCCTTAACGGCGCGGGCATCGATGTCAACCAGGTTGCCGTGAACGGCGGCGGCAGTGTCACGCTTGATAACGTCACCCTCCAGTCGTGCCAGGTTCTGGGCAAGGGCGACGACCAGGTAAACGAGCACAGAACGCTCGACGCCTGGGGTGGCGGTCTCGCCAGTCTCGGAACGACCGGCAACGTGATCATCACCGGCAGTACGTTTACGGGAAATACTGCCTTAGGTGGAAACGGCGGCAATTTCAACAACGGCGGAGGGTCCGGTGTCAGAGGTGGCTCGATCTATTTCGGAGGCGGCACACTCAACATCGACGGCTCGCGAATCGCCAACAGCAACGCGACTGGCGGGAATGGCGGCAACGGCCCCGGTAATCAACAAAACGGCGGCCAGGGAGGCATCTCCCAGGGTGGCGGCGCCTGGATCGCCGGCACTGCTACGATCAACAACACGACTTTCGAGAGTTGCGTAGCCACCGGTGGAAATTCAGGCACCGGGCAGAACGGGACCAACAACGGCGCTGACAGCGGCGGCGGTGGTCTCTTTAGTTTTAGCAACGTGACCGTGACCAACTCAACCTTTAACCTGAACAGCGCAAATGGCGGCGACGCGGGCGATTCTTTTGGCCCGGACTGCTTTGGCGCTCATCAGTCAGGCGACGGTGGCGCCGCTCGCGGAGGCGCTATCCAGGCTGACTCAGGAAGCCTGATCATCAATACCGCGACGTTCGCGAACAACTCCGCCAATGGCGGTAACGGTGGCGACGGCGGACCAACAAACGTCGCGATCTGCGCTCAAAGCTCGCATGGCGCGGGCGGTCTCGCACATGGCGGCGCGATTACTAATACCAATGCGGCGACGGTCAATATCAACCACGCGACGATCAGCGGCAACAACGCTCAGGCGGGCAACACTGGTGTAAATCAGGGCGGAGCTACTCTCCCGCCGCGCCTCGTGGCGGAAGGGACCGGCGGTGGAATCCGTGTTGGTCCCGGAGCAGTGACTTTGGAAAACACAATCATTGCCAATAACACGGCGGCCAACGGATTGGGCGACACCACCGGCGCTCCGATCCCTGGACCCGATGTTGACGGTACCGTCGTCAGCAATGGCCATAACCTTATTAAAAACGCAACGGAAGCTACCGGCTTCACCGGAACAGGTGACCAGACCGGCGTCGATCCCTTGCTCATACCGCTGGCCAGCAATGGTGGCCCAACGCAGACGATGGCACTGACTCCCGGCAGCCCGGCAATCGACGGCGGCGTCGCCGCGGGTGCGACAACTGATCAGCGCGGGATGCCGCGCCCAGTCGATGACCCCGGCGTGGCCAATGCGCCCGGCGGCGACGGCACCGACATCGGCGCGTACGAAGCCGAAATTCCCTGCGTCCTCGAATGTCCGGCCAATGTTAGCGTGGCAAATGATCCGGGCGAGTGCGGGGCGATAGTCAATTACACGGAGCCTTCCGGAGCAGGCTGCGGCACGGTCACGTGTGATCACCCCTCGGGCTCTATGTTTGGCGTGGGAGATACGCTGGTTACTTGCACCAGCACGGCTGGTCCAAGTTGCAGCTTTACGGTCACCGTAACTGACGAGGAGGATCCGACCATCTCCTGCCCGGCCGACATTACGGTTAACGCGCCCCTGGGCACTTGCTCGGCGGTGGTCAACTTTACAGTCACCGGCGATGACAACTGCTCAGCTCCGACGATCGTAAGCAACCCGCCATCCGGTTCAGTCTTCCCGGTCGGAACCACGATGGTAACTGCCACGGCGACTGATGCGGCAGGAAACACGAAGAGCTGTACCTTCAACGTAACCGTTAAGGACATAACCCCACCGGTCATCACTCTCAATGGGCAGACCATCACGTTGTGGCCGCCGAATCATCAGTACGAGACGGTCCAGGTCTCGGATCTGGTTGCGAGTGCGAGCGATCTCTGCGACGCGAGCGTTAATTTAAGCAGCGTGGTGATTGCGAAGGTGACCAGTGATGAACCCGAGAACGGTACAGGAGATGGCAACACGCTCAACGACATCGTCATTGCGGCAGATTGCAAGTCAGTGCAATTGCGATCTGAACGACAGGGCGGTGGCAACGGAAGGGTCTATACGATCACCTTCAAGGTAACTGACTCTTCCGGCAATAGCACCACGGTCACCGCAAAAGTGACGGTGCCTAAATCACAGAACGGCTCGGTCGCAGTCGACGATGGGCCGCATTACACCGTCCTGGGTGGATGTCCGTAGGCCGGTGACGCGATGAACAATAAACGGGGGCGGTTATTTGAATCCGCTCCCGCTAATCAAACGGCGAGCTGACTGCTCGCCGTTTTTCATTTGCCAGTCGCAGCGTAGTCAGCTGCGGAGCAGCGGAGTCAGCGGCGAAGCAGAGGCGATCGGCTGCGGAGCAGCGGCAGAGTTAAGCCCAAGGCGAGGCTTTGCGAGCCTTGGGTATTGGTTCGGTGGATTCGCGAGCCGCGAAGCGGCGACAGAGAGTTGGTGACCCGGCCCATTACTCGTGATTGCTGCCGCTTCTTCGGGGCTCGATTATCTAAGGCGGATGACCCAAGGCTCGCGAAGCCTCGCCTTGGGCTTAACTCTGACCGCTGCTACGCAGCTAATCTCCGCTGGTGCTGGTACCGCAGACTGTCTGGTCTGCGGAATTGCCTCACCCGGAGTCTCCGCAGGCTGGACAGCCTGCGGTACATTGCTGAAAAAGGTTGAGTCTTGACGTAACCTGAGTAGTATTCAACCTTCACAATTCGCGAGCGCCTGAATCAGGACTCATGCCGAGAGGAAACCGATGAAACAGAACCCGAATGATGAACGAGAGTTTCGCAAACGGATCGAGCAAGCCGCCCGACTTTCTCACAGCGACAAGCACGGCGTCTTTCGTTCCGATATTTGGAGAGAAGGCATTGGCCATCTGGGCCGGATGAAGACTGGCAATGGACCGGTTCAATTTTCCGGTTTCGGCGGCGGTGGACCAGGCACTGCCAGCCTGGTCGGCGCGCAATGGATTCAGATTGGTCCGGCGCCTATGCGTCAGACACTTCCTTCCGGCCCAGTGCCGATGGCTGGGCGCGTCTACGATATCGCCATTGATCCCGGGGGCGCCAGCGATCAGAAAATCTACATCGCCACCGTTGGCGGAATTTGGAAGAGTGTTGATGCCGGCGCGACCTGGGCGCCGAAGACCGACCGTCTGTCGTGGAACTCGATGTCGGCGGTGCTAATCGATCCGAATAATCCGTCCAGAATTTATGCAGGTTGCTTCTCGAGTCCCGGGCCGTCGCTCTTCTGCTCGATCGATGGTGGAGAAACATGGAGCACGATGGGCGGCCCGGCAATGAACCAGCGCATGGTGACCCGGATCGTGGTACCCGCCCCCGGCGTTGTTTTAGTGGCGACCTGGGACGGCGTGTTTCGTTCAATCGACGGCGGCTTGAGTTTCGGCAACAACGCGCCGCTCTATAACAACAACAGTCCGATGTTCTTCGGCAAGACCTGGGACCTGCACGTCGATACTGCAACTTCCACAAAGGTTTATGCCTGCGTTGGCGGTCAGGGAATTTTTGTTTCCACCGATAGCGGAGCGACCTTTCCAACAAACCTGTTTGCCAACCCCGGAGCGCCCGCGGCGGGTATGTACGATTGCGTGACCATGACCCAGTCGACTCAACCGGACGGCAAGACACTCTATGCGAGCGTGGCCGCATCCGGGGTCGCCTATCTCGGTCTATACAAATCTACCAATTCCGGCTCATCGTGGACACCTCAAGCAGGAGCGAATCCAGCCGCTGCTGTGAGCGGCCAGTTCGGTTTCAATCAAACGATCGGTGTCGACCCGCAAGACGCAATGCGGCTTTATCTTGGTTTCGAAGATCTTTGGCTTTCGACCAACGGCGCCGGCAGCTTCGGCGCGATACCTGTGACTCAGGGAAAAGTGCATGCCGATCATCACGCGATTGCCTTCAGCCCAAAGAGTCACTGGGGAGCGGCGCCGACGCGTCTGTATGTGGGCACCGACGGCGGGTTCGCAACCACGAACAATGCCGGCTCGACCTGGAAGAACCTAAACGAAGGCGGCGTGGCCACGATTTTGGTCGGCGGTTTCGACATCGGTCGGCGTTCAACAGCGAACAGCCGTTACTGTTATGCCGGAGCTCAGGACAACGGCACCAGTGTTCGCCGGCCCGGCCTGCCCGGAACTGATTGGGAACAAGGCCTGGGCGTCGATGGATATCAAGTGGCGGTGGATCCCGCGAACCCGGCCAACGCCTATGGCTCTGCCAATCACACGTATCTGCGTACCGGCGATGCCGGCGTGAATTGGTCGCCGGGGAATAATCTGCCGGTCTCCGTCGATTCACTTGCAGTTGATCCGCGCAACGGCAAACGCGTATACGCCGCCGGAGGTCCCAAGGGAGCATGGCCGCCGGAGTTGCATCAGAGCATCGACACCGGCAGCGGCTTTTCGCTCATCCACACGTTTGCGTCGGGCATCATGTGCATCGCGATCGATCCTTCTGCCTCAGGCACGGTGTGGGTCGGCCTCCTCGATGGAACGATTTGGCGAACGGACAATGCACTCTCCGGCGCCGCCTCGACCTGGAACTCGTTCTCGACAGGCTTGCCGAGCCGCGGCGTTAGCTCGATCTCAGTCGATCCCCTTAATTCGAAGCGAGTGGTGGCGGGCTTTTGGGGAATCTCAAACGTCGCGCCGCCGAACCGCTCAAAGCATGTCTACCTGACTACCGACAAAGGCGCGAAGTGGACCGACGTGAGCGGAACCGATGGCGGCCCGGTCGAAACCAATCTGCCTGATCGGCCGGTCCAATCCGTGGCCATCGATCCGGGATCGTCGAACGGGTTTTTCGGTGTGACCTGGTCGGGAAGTTTGCTGGTCGTCGTAGGATTGGATGGGACGGTGCTCACTTCTGTCAACGGCGTGAATCACATCGCACAAGCCCCCAATGCTTACAACACTCTGGTCGACGTAACGTGGACGGGAAAGAAGTTCGTCGCCGTCGGTTTGGGCGGAACCATCATGACCTCGCCGGACGGTATCGGCTGGACTGAACGAAAAACTGATCCATCATCTGAGGCGCTACAAGGTGTCGCATGGTCCGGGACCAAACTGGTTGTCACGTCAGCTTCCGCGCCCACGGTTTACACCTCGGCTGACGGCGTAATCTGGACGCAGCTCAACGGAGTGGCCTCGCATGCGCTGCTGGACATTGCCTGGGGCGCCGCAAAGTTTGTTGCGGTCGGTTACAAAGGAACCATCGTTACTTCGCCTGACGGATCAGCCTGGACACCGCGCGTCTCACCGTCGGCAGATGACTTGGTATCGGTAGTCTGGTCGGGCACTCAATTTGTCGCGACTGGATTGAAGGGTACGATTCTCACCTCGCCGAATGGAGTTACCTGGACTGCGCGCGTCTCACCAACCACAAATGAAATCAACGCAGTCGCCTGGTCGGGCATCCGTTTCGCGGGCGTCGTCAATACCGGCGAGGTGGTAACTTCCTCGGATGGGGTGACCTGGAAAATCCAGGCTTCAGCGACTTCCAAACGCTTGATCGATATTACCTGGATGGGTGACAAGTTCGTGGCAGTCGGTGATTCCGGAACGATCATTACCTCGCCGGACGGACTTACCTGGACGGACCGAAGCTTCGGCGGCGTACCCTTTACATTGATTGCGGCCACGGACACGACCGTGTTGCGCAGCATTGATTCCGGCGCTACCTGGCAGGTGTTGGGTGTCGGTCTGCCCACCGCAAACTGCACGAAGCTGGCCTTGGATTGGAAGAGGACGCCGTCGCTGCTGCGGGTGGGGACCAACGGTCGCAGTGTGTTTGAGCTAACCACTACGCCGTCCGCCAGAGTCGCTGTGCTCTCGAACCTGGCTTTCGGCCGCGTCAATGTGGGTTCGTCGGCATCACTCGCCGCCAAAGTATTCAATGTCGGCTCGCTGCCGTTAACCGTTACGGACTTCATTCATCTTTCGGGCAGTAATGCTTTTTCGGCGCCTGGATTAGCAGTACCGTTTACGATCCCGGCGGGCGGCGAGGTCGATGTAACACTTAAGTTTCAGCCGGGCGCTACCGGCGATGCCATTTCCGTGTTTCAGCTCAAGAGCAATGACGCCATCGCGCCGACGGTTTCGGTTCCGATGAGCGGAACGGGATCTTGAGTTTCTCATTCACACCGGGCTTTAGCCGGGTGATCCGCAGGCGCCGAAATTCAGGGGAACCGTTTCAACGGCAATAACATACTTAACTAATCAAAATATCGGCATCGTGTCAGAACCGGGAGCGATAGCGACCGGATCAGGAGGAACCTTAAAAGCCCAGAGGGACTTCTTGATCCGGTCGCTACCGCTCCCGGTTCTGACACAGAAAACCCGGACTGGCGGCCCTCAAATCGTCCATTCATCATGGACGATTCCAACCAGATACCAAACGCTTCCCTGCTTCTCGAATACGAGCCAGAGACTGGTCCAATCCATTCCGCTAACCTTTGGATCAAATCCGGAGAAGTGATACTCGACGGCGATTGAGCGAGGATAAATTGCCTGAATATTGTTCGGAGTGTTTCCACGACTCATCGACGAAGGGTTGTAAGCAACACTCTCAGCGCGCGTATAGTCGTGATCAAAGATGAACTGTCGATGATACTTCCGAAAGGTAAGTCTGATCGGATCGCCCGAGCCATCGTACCCGCCCCACTTGTATTTCGTCTTACTGCCCCACGTTCGCACCAGATGATTCCTCTTGACGACGCGGTCTTCGTCAAGCAGGACTGAAGCGTATGGAGAGAAGCGCACACCTTTCTGCGGGTGAACGAAGGTTGAAAACCTCGCGATATTGCCGGCTTTGAGCGATTCGAGCACGCCTTTCGCGCGAGCGGCAATGATCCGTTCTGACTGCTTAGGAGAAATCCTTTCCGGGTCACTCTCTTGCGTTGATGAAATGCGAGAGGCATGCGTACCGACAGCAATTGCCGTCGTCATCAGCAAAGCAATGCCGCAAGTTGTGAAAGCAATGCGAATTCTCGTAATCATCGGCGCGATGACGACTGTGAGGATGGAGATTTGCCTAAGCGACGAATCGCCAGCTCGACTCGCCGCTTTCAGCAGGCAATCAGATTGATGAACGAACCCAGCGCTAAGACTTAAAAATATCCGGGTTGTCCTTTTGAATCTTTTCAGACTGGGCTGCGAGATCGTCAGCCTCTTTGCTCAGCTCAGTCACTTTCTCATTAACTGAGTTCGCCTTTTTGATCCAACCTTCACGACTCTCGCTGTCGATCAAAGCTTGCGGTACGCCCTTGGCGGTCTGCACCAGTTCTGCGCGCTTGTTGTATTCCTTAACCTTGAGGCCCAGATATTCCTTGAATTTATCGTTCAGCTTCAGGCGGCTGGCTTCGTCATACTTCGCGGCTGCTTCCTTGCACTTCGCTTCAGCTTTCTCGTAAGCAGCAATCGTTTCCTTGGCGGTGCTTCGCGCATCATCAAGGCGCGCCACATCCGTCGCCAGCATCTTTTGTTTGAGCCGTTCAGCTTCGGTGATCTCTTTCTTGGCTTCCTGAACCGCAGAGTTGCCTTCGTCGACAAGTTTGTTCGCCTTCTCAGTTTCGTTGCCGCTGCTGCAAGCGAGCACGGCAGCAACCAGTAAAACGAAGGCCATGAACGTGCCGAGGGGATAGTTTTTCTTCGTCATTGTTTTGGAGTCTCCTTGTTTGTTTTGTGATCTTTCAGCTGCGATCGATGGATTTGCGTTGCCGGGTTTCATGGATCAAGCCAGCGGGACTGACTGTCCGGCCTGGACGTAAGCGTGTTCGTGCAGCAACAGGCCGGCAAGAACAAAGGGCACACTCGCGATTCCCAAAATTGCGGGCAGTTGCGGCGCCGGCTCGGCGAACGAGAACCAGCTCAGCAAAACGATCCACGGCAATAGGCCGCCCACTGCGCTCAACAACAACCCCGGCCAAAAGAATCCGCGATATCGTCCGCTGGTCATTTCCCAAACAGCGACGCGCGCATGCGACGTTGGATGAGTTAGCGAGATTTCGCCCCAAACCATCAGCACATGAATCAAGCTGGTGATCGCGATGGTCCAAAGCAACGGCGATACTCCTGAAACCAAACCGGGAATCCGAAAGTAGGCAGCGAACGGCAGCAGTACGGCAGCGCCAAGCAGAACCGACTGACATACAAGATGAGGCGGCAAAAGCGGATTCTGCCAAAGGTCGCGGGCCTTTGCCTGAGCAAACAGATAAGCAGTGTAAACTGCGGTCAGAACTGCCAACGGCACACCGGCAAGTGTCAACACTGATTGAAGTGAAGACATCATGAGCGTCGCCTGCGAGATATTCACACTCGTCGACGAACTGATGGCGATCATTATGCTGGCAAGGAAATGCAGCAGCAGCACAATCGTGTATCCGAAAATAATAAACGCGCCTTTAACCAACCAACTCTTCCATTGCCGCTTCGTGAATATCATGTAAAAGCGCTCAGGGTGTTCCAGGTCCCAGATCAAAAGCAGTCCTGTCAGACCCAGAAACGCGCCGGAAACGATCGGCGCGACCCAAAGCCACAGCGCGCCAAAGAAAGAGATCAAGCCAAAGAACTGCAGCAATGCCGCGACCAGATACACTCCCGAGGCGATGCCTTTCGTCCACGTATACAAACTCACGCGCCAGTCCCACGGTATCGAATGCGCGACGTCATAACTCAAGAGCGCCGCCGCTGAACTGTTGCTGTAAGTCGGATTGCCTGAGACAACATGCTCGGGAGATTCACGCTGCTCGCTCCACATGAAGAGCCCCGCTTCCGGCCGGCGGGCCGCCAAAGGATCGAGCGTCGCCTGGTGGGCGCCTTTGTAGAAAAGTTTGGGCAGCGTTTCTTTCTCAGGCCGGCGCACGTTCACAGCTTCGCGACTGACGATCTGCGCCACGTAAGAAGTCTGATCATTCATGTCGCCGATCAAAATCGCCTGGGTCGGACAGACGACCACACAGGCCGGCTCTAATCCGACATCGATTCGGTGCGCGCAGAAGTTGCACTTCTCCGCCGAATGATCTTCAGGATTGATAAAGATGGCGTCGTAAGGACAAGCCGCCATGCAGGCCTTGCAGCCAATGCAAATTGATTTATCGAAATCTACGATGCCGTCGGCGCGTTTGAACATTGCCGCCGTCGGGCAAGCGGTGACACAGGGGGCATGCGCGCATTGATTACAACGCGTCACCTGGTGCGCGCGCCGCGTTTGCGGAAAGACACCCACGTCAACATGCTTGACGTAAGTTCGCGTCACGCCGATTGGGACGACGTTCTCAGACTTACAGGCAGTCGTGCAGGCATGACACCCGATGCAGCGGGTATGGTCGATAACCTTGGCCCATTGCACGCGCTCTTCGCGGACTGGTTCCGTTGTGCTCATTGAATGCGCTTTAGAAATGAAGCCGAGAATATAACACGCAACGGCGAAACAATGCTGAAAAACCGGCGCCTAATCACAAGCGAAACTTCAGGACGCTTCCCAGCGCGTTGATATCGCCCGGATGTGAATAACCATCGTTCTGTCTCACGTAATAAAGTTCGAGTGAGAAATGGGGATTAATCTTCTTTGCCACGCCGACGTAGAAGCGATTCCGAAACCACGCTGAAACACTTGAGTCATAGAACACTTCGTCGGCGATGAACCCTTCGAATTCAACTTTGCCAATTCTCATTGGATGTTCGATCTGAGGTCGATTGCGATATTGGGTAAACTGTGACAACCGCGAATGAAAGTGAAACTCCACGCGGTTGCGATCGATAAACTTAAAACGACCCAGAGGGAATTTCGTCGTAGCCTCGAGCGTGATGCGTTCTTCCGTGCTGTGATTGAGGCTGGTTGGCTGCGCGGCGACATGCAGATAAAACGGGGATACGGTTAGGTACTTTCCGACTTTCGTGGAAATGCCTGCTCCGATCCGTTCATTCACCGGGCGGCTGACATTTCGCCCAAAGCGCAAGACACCGATTAAAACGAGATCAGTTTTGTCGTTGAAGGGCACGGCCAATTGGTATTCAGTCCAGACTTCGTTGTCATCCCGCGGCAGCCTAACCGTTTGAGAATGGGCCGCGGAATAGAAAACAAATACCAGGACAGCTATGGGAATTAACCGAAGCGCAGGCTGTCTAATCCACCAATTTGGTGTGAATGGCAAGAAATGCTCCTATTTTTGCCTGATTTGCGAATAGCGCAGTCGTCTATAGCATATTTGAATTGCGACGCGAAACGTCGAGCAGAAAGACCGTTGACGCGCGTTCTATCGACCCGCTATATTGAGTTTGGTCCCGGCGTTGCCCAACTGCCTTTGACCTCAGCAATTCAATCGGTTTCTTGCCCTTAACCCTCTCAAGCTTTCTAGAAACTGAAATGAGTTCCCGAGAGTATTTCCATGCCTATAAAAATAGACGACCTTCTGGTCACTGCCACCGCCCATTTTGCTTCGGATTTACATTTGAAAGTTGGTTCGTTCCCCGTGATGCGCATTGGCGGCGAGCTTCATCCGATCGCCGAGGCGCCCCGGCTGGCGCCGGAAGATACGCTCGACATGGCCTTTTCGATCATGTCGAATCGTCAGAAACAGAAGCTGAAAGAATTTTCGGAAGTTGACATTGCTTACAGCGTCAGCGGCCTGGGCCGATTTCGCGCCAACATCTTTCAGCAGCGCGGCTCAGTCAGTATTGTGCTGCGGGTCATTCCCGATCAGACCAAGAATGCGGCCCAACTGGGTTTGCCTTCGGTGCTCGATAAGATTTGCGAGGAGCGACGCGGCTTGATCCTGGTGACCGGGGCCACCGGATCGGGCAAATCGACCACGCTGGCCGCGATGATTGATCGGATTAACTCGATCCGTTCAGGCCACATCGTCACGATCGAAGATCCGATCGAGTTTCTCCATCGCGACAAGAAGGCTTTCGTCACCCAACGCGAAGTCGATGTTGATACCCGCTCGTTTGCCGAAGCCCTGCGCGGCGCGCTGCGCCAGGACCCTGACGTGATTCTGGTCGGCGAAATGCGCGACCTGGAAACCATCGAAACGGCCTTGACCGCCGCTGAAACCGGCCACCTGGTGCTGTCTACTCTGCACACGCTCGACGCAACTGAAACAATCACCCGCATCGTTTCTTCGTTTCCGTCTCATCAACAAAAATCCGTACGCATTCAGTTGGCCGGGATCATCAAGGCCGTCATCTCGATGCGCCTGGTGCGCGCGGCGAAAGGATCGGGCCGCGTGCCCGCGGTTGAAGTGATGGTTTCGACGGGCTTGATTCGCGACTACATCATCAACGAAGAGAAGACCTACCTGATTCGCGAAGCGATTGCGAACGGCGCCTCGCAATATCAAATGCAAACGTTCGATCAATCGCTCTTTGCGCTGCTCCAATCGCGTCGAATCACTTTGGAAGAAGCTGTTCACAATGCGACGAACCCCGACGAGTTCAAGATGCGAGTGTCGGGAATTTTGTCTACGGAGCAAGCCCTCGATGTGGAGGGCCGTGACAAGGCAGCCCAGTCTGAATCCAAGCGTGACGACCTCGAATCCGCCTTCGTAAAACACTAGCGAGAGAATCTCACCCAAATAAGGAGCTAACAATGAAATGCCCAAAATGCGGTTTGGTTAATTTCAAATCGGCAACGAACTGTAAACGTTGCAACCTGGTCTTTGAGTTTGGAGCCGATCCGGTCAACGGGGATGTCGAAGCCTGGCGCGACTCAAATCACCTGGTCTTGAAAAGCGACAGCTCTCTTCCTGACCGGTGTATGAAGTGCAACACCTCAACAGACATCACTCAAAAGGCTCACAAGCTGGCGTATCTTCCAAAACATAACTTCCTGTTGTTGCTGGTTGGTTTTATTCACTACAAGACGATGATGGTTCCGCTCGGCTTGTGTCCAGAACACGACTCCAACCGAAAAAAGAGCGTGGCTGCGATGGTGGTGATGATAATTCTGGGACTCTCGGGGTTCTTCGGTGACTACGCCGTAGATTCCATGTTCTTGATGTTCTCCGGCTTCGTAGTTTTTGCCGCCGGATTCATCGTCGGAACGATCCAGGGCAGCCCCGTCGCGATCGAGAAGCTTGATGGGCAATACATGTGGCTTAAAGGTCCAGGCAGGGAATATCTTGCCGGCTTACCGGCGTGGACCGGCAGGTGATTTCGAATTATAGATTCCGTTTCGCTTCCTGCCACAACTCTTCCAAATCGTCCAACGTCGTATCGTCGAAATTGCGATTCTGTTCACGCAGTCTCATTTCAATGAAGCCAAAGCGACGGCGGAATTTCTTATTGCTGAGCTTCAACGCCGCTTCCGGCTCGACGTGCAAACGCCGGGCGATGTTAGTGATCACAAACAGCAGGTCGCCGATTTCTTCACGAACGTGCGTGTGATCGGCTTCTTCGTTGGAATCCGCGTGAATTTTGATCGCCTCGCGTAGTTCGTCGACTTCCTCCTGCAATTTGTCGAAGATGTCTTTGATCTGCGTCCAGTCAAACCCGACCCGTGCAACCTTGGTCGAAATCTGATGGGCCTCCATCAACGCCGGCGCTTTGGTAGAGACTCCGTCGAGAATCGATCCGCCGGCATCCTGACCTGCAAGTTTTCCGGCGGCGCGTTTTTCTTCCGCTTTGATCGCTTCCCAGTTTAGCAACACTGCGGCCGAGTCGTTTGCCTCTGTGTCACCGAAAACATGTGGGTGGCGGCGCACCATCTTTTCGTGGACCTGCTCGATGACGTCATCGATGTTGAATTCACCTCGCTCCTTCGCTACTCGCGCAAAGAAGGTGATTTGAAAAAGTAAATCGCCAAGTTCTTCACGCAGATCGTCGGGGCGACCCAGGCGCGCCTCCTCGAGCGCGTCGAAAGCTTCATAAGCTTCTTCCAAAAGCATGGGCGCCAGCGTGGCATAAGTTTGTTCACGATCCCACGGACAGCCGTCCGGGGAACGCAGACGATCCATCAGTTCAACCAGATCAGCAAAAGTTTTCGACATGACAGCTAGTTTCAAGTTTCAGGTTTGAAGTTTCAAGTTGAGCGAGCCGTGTCAGAACCCGGAGCGAGAGCGACGGGATCATGAAGTTACTTAGGGCCCTCTTGATCCGGTCGCTATTGCTCCCGGTTCTGACACTTGTCTTTGCGATCATTTCGAACCCGGTGCTAAGATCAAACCGCCTTAAGAACAAAATCAACATAACAAAGCGTTCGGCCTGCGAGCCCCACGCGCATGCATACAAGATATGTCTGAAGAACAACCAGTATTCAAAGTCGTCGACCGTCGTCCTTTCAATCCTGACGGTACGCCGCGCGAGCTAACCGAGCAGGAAAAAGAAGAGGCGGAACGCGCCGCCAAGGCCGCCGCGGTTGAAAATGCCGCGGCCAAAGCAATGTCCGAGCAGTCCAAGCCCGCAACTCACGCTCAGCCGTCAGCGCGCCCGGCGGCGACGCCCCGCGCCGAGCAGCGGACGGCCCCCGCGGGTGACCCGCTTGATGATCCGACCAGCTTTCTCAGCTTGATCATGTCGCTGGCGTCGAACGCCGCTGCAAGTTTGGGAATGATGCCGCATCCAGTAACGGGCGAAACCGGCGTCGATCTAAAAACAGCGAAACACTGGATCGATATTCTGGGAATGTTGGAGCAGAAGACCCAGGGCAATCTGGATGAGCAGGAAGCACTCATGCTTGAGAACCTTCTGGCCGACCTGCGCATGCAATACGTTTCATTCACCAACGCGCCCACGCCGCCACCGTCGAAATTCAGCGCCAGCGACATCACCGGTGGGAAATGATTGTCAGTTGTCAGTAGTTCGTTGTCGGTTGTTTTGACAGCTGACTACTGACCATTGACGACTGACAAAGAATGAAACTGACTTTCTTAGGCACCGGCACTTCGACGGGCGTTCCTTCGATCGCCTGCGATTGCGAGACCTGCACCTCTGACGATCCACGCGACAAACGTCTGCGCGTTTCTGTGCTCATAGAACACGCCGGGCAAACAATCATCGTTGACACATCGAGTGATTTTCGCCAGCAAGCCTTGAGAATTGGCTTGCGGCATCTCGACGCCGTTCTGATTACTCACTGCCACGCCGATCACATTTTCGGCCTGGATGATATTCGCCCGCTGAATTTTCGTCACGGCGCTTTGGGCCTTTATGCGAACGAACGCGCCTGGAAAGACATCCGGCGAATATTTCAATACGTTTTCGAACCGACGCACTTTGGCGGCGGCTTGCCGCAGATCGTCCCGCACACCGTCGTGAATGGCGCGCCGTTTTGTCTCGGCCGTGATCTGGAAGTCACACCATTGGAAGTCATTCATGGGCGCTTGCCGGTAGTCGCTTATCGCTTCAATGATTTTGCTTACGCAACGGATTTGAGCGAGATGCCGCCGGCCACCATCGAAGGCCTGCGCGATTTGAAAGTGCTGGCGCTCGATTGCCTGCGCATTCGCCCACATCAGACGCACCTTTGGCTGGAACGCGCGCTGGAGTATGTCGAAGAGTTGAAACCGCAGCGCACCTACTTCACGCATATAACCCATGAAGTGAAACACGCACGCGACTCAAAGCTGCTGCCGGACAATGTTGAGTGGGCGTACGACGGCCTCGTAGTAAGTGATGAAGTTTAGAGTTCAACCTTTAGGTTGCTGCTCTCGATGATTCGACAAGCTAAAGCTTGAACTCTGAACATGCGACTCTTTCACGGCACCGAAAACGCAGAGATTTTACGACCGACTGTCCTGACGCTCGGAGTCTTCGACGGTCTGCATCTCGGTCATCAGCTGATTATGAAAACCGTCGTCGAACGTGCGCGCGCAATTGGCGCAGTGCCGACGGTAATTACGTTTGAGCCGCATCCACGCGCAGTCTTGCATCCTGAGTCCGCGCCGCCGCTGCTGCAAACGTTCGATCAGAAGATCGAAGCCCTGGGCGTCCTCGGTATCGAACAAACAATCGTCATCCATTTCGACGAAGCCTTTTCACAAATTCGCGCCGAAGATTTTCTGCGCAACGTGGTCGTGGACCGCCTGCAGGCTAAAGAGGTTTATCTCGGGCGCGGTTTTGCGTTTGGACATAATCGCGAAGGCAATATCGAACTATTAAGAAGAGTGAGCAGCAAGCTGGGTTTCATCGCGGATGAAGTTCCGGAAGTGGGCCTGCGCGGCCAACGCGTTAGCTCAAGTAAGATTCGCGAACTTTTGCTTAAAGGTCAGGTAAACCTTGCCCGGCGCATGCTGGGACGACCTTACGGAGTTGAAGGTCCCGTGGTTCACGGCGCCGAACGAGGCGCGCAGATAGGATTTCCGACGGCCAACATTCACCCGCACAATCGCGTGATTCCCCGCGGCGGAGTTTACGTCACGGCCACTTTGATCGACGGCCAGTGGCGGCGCAGCGTCACAAACATCGGGACCCGGCCCACCTTTGAAAGCGGCTCATCCAGTTCGGTTGAAACTTATGTGATGAATTGGTCAGGCGATCTCTATGGCGATGTCGTGCGCGTCAGGTTTCTGCATCGTTTGAGAGATGAAAAGAAGTTCGGATCGATCGATGAGCTCACGTCGCAGATTGAGAGTGATGTCGCAAGAGCAGAACGTTACTTCGCGCACAGCAGTGTCAAGAAAGAGTTATCGGTGATCTGAGAGTTGGAGTCACGTAAGCGCATTAAGAACCATGTCGCATGATTGCATTACGTCAGAGCTCAGCGCTGGCTGCACGGGTTGGAACATAACCTGCGAAGCAGGTGTCAGCGTAAAGCCTGGGGTGAAGCGAAGCGAAACCCCAGGATCGAAGACCACAAAAAAGAAAAAGCCCGCGAAGCGGGCGACAGCCCAAGGGACAAGGAGTTTCAGATTGCCTACTAATCGTCCTCTTCATTATCGCTGAACACGACCCTCGCTTTTTCGTTTACCATTTCCTTTAGGTTGAACGAACAATTGCGCACATCGTGAACTAGTGCGTTTCGTAACTCTGATAGTGAGCTGATGTACCGGCGGTTTTCGCTTCCCATTAAATCAAGCGCTTTTAGAAAACCTAATTTGCCTGTCGTCTTGTTGCTCAATTCTAAGCGAGCAAACAAATCCCAAAGGGCTTCCTCTTTGAAGTGGTAGGCCAATAGATCAGTAGCCGTTGCTTCGAATATCGCATGCAGCTTTACGACGAAGGACCAATCGTCCTCGCTCTGCAATCCCTCAAAGAAGCCTTCCGACACACCAATGCTTGTTTCGAGTTCGGCGAATCCTCGGAATATTGGGCGAGCTAGTTGCATGAAAGAAGTCGTTACCGAAAAGCAAATTGCCGCCAATCGCGCAGCATCTGTCGCCCGTTTTCACGGGCTCTGAATTGTTCGTGTTCCGCCTCCTGGGGCTTGCGCCCCAGGCTTTATGCTGCCGCCTGCTTCGCAGGCTTAAGACAACTGCGCCGAGTTAGTCTCGATCACTTCTTCTCGCCGTTGTTCGAGGGCAGCTTCATCTGCTCGCGAAACAAATTAAGCAACAGCAGAGTTCCGATTCCGCCACCGTCGCCGCTGCCACCTCCAGTCGCCAAAACGTCGGGAGTGATGCGAACGTTCTTGTCGCCGATAACTTTTAACGTCTCGACAACGGCGACCCCTTGTGCGCCAAGCGCGTTCACCTGTTCGCGATAGGCGACGCCCTGGGCTTCACCCATTAAGCGGACCTTCTCGGCCTCGGCTCTGCCGGTCTGTGAAATGTAAGACGCTTCACCTTCGGCTTCGGCTTTACGCTGTTCAGCGCGTTTGCCAGCGATCTCGACGCCGACGGTCGCAGCCATCAAGTCGCGTTGATTGTCGGCCTGCGATTTGGTCTTCTCGAGTTGAATGCGCTTCTCTTCGGCTTCACGTTGAGCATTGAACATGTTCTGTCGCTGTTCAGCCAGAATCTTTTCTGTCTGGGTTTTCATCAACTCTTCAGGTAGATGAATATGACAGATGAGCACGTTCACCACGTCAACGTGATACTTCAGCAGGTGCGCGCGGACGCGGGCTTCCGCGCGTTCCTGTTCCTCGTGCCGATTTTGCAGATAAGCCATCGCCGAAGACTCCGACGCCTGGTTACGAAAGATCGAGTCGATCAGCGGATGCATCACGTTTTGAATCAAGCGATCGATGCCGCCGATTTTCGCGACCATGAATGGCGCGTCTTCAGGCTTAACGCGAAAGACGACGCGCACTTCCAGTTGCATCGTGAAACCGTCTTTCGAAATCACTTCGAAAGGATTGAAGGTGTTGACGACTTCGCCAGACGTCCATTCAACGGTTTGATTGGTAGTCGGAATCACGATGGGCGTGATGGCCAAAGTGTTGACGTAATAGCGACCGGGTCCGACCACAGTCTCCTGAATGCCGCGATAACCTTCGGGCACGACGTAAGCTTCATGCGCGCCTTCATCGAGCCGTCTGTCTGCCGGGTCGCCGCTCATCAACTCATTCTTGATTTCTTCGGCGGCGGCTTTATCGAGATGAACTGCGGATTGCGCGGCCTGTTCCTGTTCTTCGCGCTCCATGCGCGTGCGCACCTTGGCGGCCATCTCGCGCCGCACTTCATCGGAAGGATCTTTACCCGTGTTCGACACGATGACGGCAACTTCACCAGGCTTCACTTCTTTCGCCGTTTCCGGAATCACTTTGAAGAGGAGCGGGTTGATGTAGTAGGTGCCGGGCAGCAGGATATCTTTCTGCGGACCGCGCTGGCCCGAGCTGTCGATGAACTCGTGTCCATCCTGAAAATTATCATGGCCTGGAATCGATTCGGCGACGTAATCGCCGGGATTCAAGGGCGCGCCGTCCAGTGCTTCAACCAGACCAATCTGGTTTTCGTCGATCACGGTGGCGTCGAAAAGGCGCACATAGAAAAGACCGGGTTTCGTTTCAGTGCCCCCGCTGAGCGGCATCGACTGCGTTAGGATGCGATACGTTCCCGGCGTGAGGATGTCCACTTGGGGACCACGCTGACCTCCCGAAGAAACAAACAGCTCGGCGTTCTGATAACTGAGATGATCCTTAATCGCTTTTCCGAGCAAACGGCCCGCGTCCAGCGGAGCGCCGTCGGCTGCGGTGACGATACCAACCTTGCCCTGTGGAATCACCGTGGCCTTCGCCACGGAAACGCGAAAGAGGTAAGGATGGATGGGCCACAATCCCGGCGGCAGAGTGCGCAGTTGAATTCCTTTGACGCCGCCCTGCTTGATGAAAGCGATTGGGTCCTGAAAATTGTTGTGAGCATTCTGGGCGCGGTCCGGCGCAAAGATTCGGCCCGGAAGATTTGGCTCGCCGTCGACTGCTTCGACGATACCCATCTCGTCGGCGCCGATTTCGATCAAAGGCACCGGCCGGCCGAAGAGTCTTTCAGTGAAGGGATTGAGAAAGTGCAGGCCGGGCTTGAGCACGTCAGCCTGAATTCCCACTTCGCCTTCAGTGGCCACCACGCGTCCCGGCGGCATGCGGCGTCCGAGATAGCGCCGTTCCTTGATCGCGATTTCGCGCGGTCCGACGTTCACAAAGATGCGTCGCAGGACCACGATCAGCACAATCAGCAGCACAAAGCCGACAATCACTATCGGTAGAATTGAAAAGACATCGATGTTCATAGTAAGCCTCTAGTTGTCAGGAGCACGCGCCTCGGGTTACGTCGATTGGACTCCACCTGAAGGCGGTACTCCGAATGCAAACAGGATTGGAAGAGAGTATTCATTGAGTTGCGCTCGCCGCCGCTTCCAATTCGCGGCGCGCGCTGTCGAGGGTGCGCTTCAACACAAACCCAGCGCCCGAACTCCTGGTGTGCGAAGAGAGTATCCAAAACTCTCCCTCAAATAAAGCCCGCAGTTCTATGGCTGAGACATCTGACAATTTTCCCTCCCGCCAGAATTGCAGCGCCTGTTCCACGGCGCCTCGATAAACTTCGGCATCGTCGCTCAGGGCGGCAAAATGCAATGCTTTGGAAGTACCGGTTCGATCGGGTGATTTTTGCCAGGATGCTACAGCTGCATTCGCTAATTCAGCATTCACCGGTAATTCGCTTTTAGCGACGTAAGACATGAGCGACAGCAATTTCGCGTCTGAGTCTGCAAGCTTCACCAATTCGCTGAGCACTCGATCGTACAACGCGGCGTCTTTGGTCTGATGAGCATCATCGAGCGCCGATCGCTCATCGTTTTGGGCGCGCGCGATCAGTGCAGACTTTTCGGCTTCCAGCGCCGCGAGTGTCATTTTCATTTCCTCTTCACTGTTTGACGAAGTGTCTGCAAACAAGCCCCGAGGGTCCGGCGGCGGCGGTAAGACACGCTCGGAATCAGCCGGCGTGGATTTCTGCCAAAAATAAAGTCCGATTCCAATTATGGAGACGATTACGAAGGCGATTAAAAGAAGGGTGACCATTTCGGTCCCGGCAGCCAAGCCTTGATCGGCGTTTGCGGCTGCCGGTTCAGTGAATTATACGCCTGATCGATTCGAAAGGTTCAAGGAGGCAGAATTAGCCGCGGATTTACGGGGATGAACACGGATAAGAATTAAGAGCGAGCGAAACAAAACGCCAGCTAACAGGGCTTAAGGGTTTTTGCGTTTTCACCTCTTAAATCAGCGTTTATCCGCGTTCATCTGCGGCCAGTTCTGATCGTTGGGTTATGGCGTTAAAGAAAAGCGGATAAGTCGCAAACGAGTGGTATGACTCGACACCCTAAATCCCATGCAGACGCAAACGAAACTCGTCGTTGAAGGCCACAATCTCCGGCAGGCGATTTGAAAATGAGCGCGCTTCGCGCAAGACCATCGGCAGGCCACCCGGCGCCAGTTGCACGCCATAACCAGGATTCGAAAAGATCGAAGCGATGCGCGGATTCAGACTCTCGTGCAGGCCGAACCTGATGGCTTTCAAAGCTGCCGGCGCAAAGCCGGTGCTCCGTCTCGGGTTCACGATCTCGATCGTGCGATCGAAAATATGCAGCCGAGTCGTCACATCGCGAACTACCAAATCACGATGGACCAGGGCATTGGCAATTGCTTCAGCAAAAACTGCGCGATGATAATTGGCACGGGCCGCGATCGGCGCATCGGCCGGCTGACCCGGAGATTGCGCCGGCCGCGAATCCCACAAATCACAGTAACGCCGCACAAATCGCACGCAGGATTCGTGAAGGGTCGCAAGGTTCCCCTGCAATTCCAGGCGCTCGATCACCGGCGCCTGGGCATTCTCGCCGCCAAAACGTGTGGCCACAACTGCCGCTCGCGGCAGAAATCGAGCAATCGAATCATCACGACCAAAGAGGAGCAGTCCGGCAACCGTGGGCACCATCTCATCGCGGCTCTTCGTCGCCAGCATCAAATATCGTTCGAGAATGTCGGCGGTCGGATAATCCCTGACCACAGACTCGTCGAAGGCGCCGCCTGCGAAAGCCCGCATGAAACTCCACAAGTGCGCTTCATCAATATCGTGAATTGTGGCCTCGGTAACCGGAATGTTTTCATAGAGCAGCGGCCGCGCATCGTCGAGCAACGCCGACAATTCCTCAGGTGAAGTCTCGCGTTTCTCAGCTCCGACTCGAACAAAGAATCTGCCGTCGCGTGTGCGATAGGGACGGCGCTTGCCCTGGACGTCGAGCGCGACAATCCGGCGGCCGTTGTCGAAGGCTATACGATCGATGAATGGAATCAGCGGCGGGATTATTTCTTCGCGACAGATGCGCACCAACTCTTCCTGAACCTCTTCCGGATGGTCGATGCCTTCGACGCGCATTTGATCGTTGACGCCGAAGACAATCGTGCCGCCGCCGGTGTTTGCCAGCGCGACAATTCCCTGCGCAATCCGCTCAGGATTGGAGAGCTTGACCTTGAGTTCGAGGTAAGTGTCTTCGCCACCGCGAACCAGACGCATTAGTTCAGTGCGCGTCGTCAGCGGCGCTGACGTCTGATAGAGATATTCCTGGAAAGAACGGTCGGTGACCGGTTCGTTGCGTTGGGTACTGCGGAATCGTTTGCGAGCCACTTGTGTATTGGCGGGGCCGGCGACCCGCCCGGACGCTAACGCGCGCCACTGGATTTCAAAGTTAATACTTCACGGGGTTCCAATGTCAGTGTAGCATAGCGCGACTGGGAGCGCTGGTGGCACAGACTTCAGTCTTGTTAGCGAAAGAATCACAGACTGAAGTCTGTGCCACTCAATCAAATGTTTTCGCATCGGAATCACAACGCCAAAGCCTACATCGGGTTGGGCTCTAATCTCGGCGACCGGGCAGGAAATCTTTTGCTGGCCGTACGGGGCATGATGGAAGCGGCGATCTGCGTCTGCCGCGTTTCGTCGATTTATGAAACTCAGCCAGTCGGCCAGGTCGACCAGCCGCCGTTCCTCAACATGGTAGCCGAGGTCGGAAATCCTCTGCCCGCGCCCGAGCAAATGATGGCGCGACTTTTGAGAATCGAATTTTTGCTGGGCCGCATACGGGACATAAAAGACGGGCCACGCACGATCGATCTCGACCTGTTGTTGTATGGCGATGTCGAGAGCCACACAGAATTTCTGATGCTGCCGCATCCTCGCTTGCACGAGCGTCGTTTTGTGCTGGCGCCTTTGATTGAGATCGCCCCACTACTGATGCACCCGACTTTGAAATGCACCGCGTCTGAATTGTTGGAGAGTTTGCAGGACGATTCCGCGGTGAAACGTTGGACGCCGTAGATTGGAGCGCACGCGTCCTGCGTGCGGTTCGCGGCCATCCTGGCCGCACAAACCCCGAAAGACAAATCGCAGGCAGGATGCCTGCGGACCACCCGCAGGGATGCGGGCGCTCCTGATAGGCGTTCCTGAAAGGCCTTCCTAACTCAACTTTGCCGTGGCCAAAAACTCCGGCGGCCGTCTCGCCTTGGTGGCCTGCTCAAAGGCATAGGCAAACTTGATCAAAGTTGGTTCACTCCAGGCGCGGCCAAAAAACGAAATACCTACCGGCAAACCAAACACGTAACCAGCGGGCACAGTGATGTGCGGATATCCGGCAACCGCTGAAGCGCTCGAGTACCCGCCCGTAAAATGGTCCCCATTCACCCAATCGGTCGGCCACGGCGGACCACCCGTCGGTGCGATTAGCGCATCGAGCTCGTTCTTGTCCATCACAAAATCGATGCCTTCCTTGCGCGATAGCCGTAGGTTCCTGGCAAGCGCATCGCGATAAGCTTTCTCAGTCAAAGGCCCTTTCCCCTGCGCCTTGATCAGAAGGTCCTGACCAAAGTAAGGCATCTCGCGATCGCGGTACTGCTCGTTGAAGTCGATAATCTCTTTCAGCGACTTGATCGGAGCACGTGGCCCAAGTGAAGCGAGATAGGCATTGAGATCAGCCTTGAATTCGTAAAGCAGAACCTCCAGCTCGGAATCGTCGAACTTGCCGTGGGTGGGAATATCCGCCGGATCAATTACTGTTGCGCCGCGAGTTTTGATGATGTCGATCGAGTCTTTCATCAACTTATCAACTGCGTCGCTGAAGCCAAACGACTTGCGATGAACACCGATGCGCGCGCCTTTCAACCCGTTGGCATCCAGCGACTTCGTGTAATCTGCGAAAGATCTTCCTCTGCCCGCAATGGTCGCACTGTCGCGCGAATCAACTCCGGCCAGCGCGCCCAGCAAAATCACGGCGTCGGTCACAGTGCGGCACATCGGCCCGGCCGTGTCCTGGCTGTGGGCAATCGGAACGATGCCGGCGCGACTGATTAAGCCGAGTGTTGGTTTGATTCCCACCAGCGAGTTCGCATTCGAGGGACAGACAACTGAGCCGTCTGTTTCAGTGCCGACGCCGATTGCTGCGAGATTGGCGGCGATGGCCGCGCCCGTGCCCGAGCTCGAGCCACAGGGATTGCGATCCAGCACGTAAGGATTCTTTGTTTGGCCGCCGCGACCGCTCCAGCCGCTGCTGGAATGGCTCGAACGAAAGTTGGCCCATTCACTCAAATTTGTTTTTCCGATAATTACTGCGCCCGCCTCGCGCAGTTTCCTGGCGACAGACGAATCCTGCAAAGGGATCGATCCCGCCAACGCCAGCGAGCCCGCCGTAGTCATCATCCGATCGTGCGTATCGATGTTGTCTTTAATCAGCACGGGAATTCCGTGCAGTCGGCTCCGGACGCGTCCGGCCTTTCGCTCCTTATCAAGCGCCGTGGCAATGGCCAACGCCTCGGGATTTGTTTCAAGGACCGAATTGATGCCGGGGCCGCTCTTATCATCAATGTCAGCTATGCGTTCGAGATACTTTTGTGCCAGCGTCTGCGCCGTGTATTTTCCCGACGCCATTCCCTTTTGCAGATCGTCAATTGTTACTTCGTCCAACTCGAATGATTGCGGCGCGCGAACGGCGCTCGCGCTATCGTCGGTGAGGGCGCGCACACTGGCGAGCGCCACGCCACTTATCAAACCATTGCGAACAAACTTTCGGCGATTCATCCTGAACCTCTGTTTGAAGAATGAACTATCGACGGCACTTCTATGACGAAGCAAGCGCAAAGTCAAATTAGAAGTATTTGTATGAGACTGGAGCGCAAGGGTCCCGGTTGCAGAATTCGCGTCACTGGGTAGCAAGCGAGGACGCTTGCGCTCCAGCCAGGTTAGATAAGAATTTCGTCGGGCTCTTCCATCGCCGGGCCAGGAAGACCCAACCAGCGGCGGAACGTTTTGAGGTTGAGGCTGACGGGAGTGCCGTTGCGAACGCTTTCAACCAAACGCTTGGCGTCGGGTAAAACGTTAATGGCCCGCAAGGCCTGTGGATCGCTTTCCAACATGATGCGTTGGCCGGAATCGGCCCCAAAGGCCGCTGTAATTACTTCCTGGCGCAGTCGCAGCTTAACGAAATCGATCTCGGCTTCGAGCTGCGCCGGCTGCAAGTGCTGGGCCTGCTCTTTGCGAACGTAGTTACGAAAAGCCTCGACAAGGCGATCGGAGATGGGGAAGTCCGTGGCCTTCGGATCGCGATCGTAAATGACTTTGTCGATGCGATACGACTCCATGCCCGCAACTTTTCCGGCAGCCAGCAGCCGCGTGAAATAGAAGACTGCTTCGACCAGACGGGTTCGTGCCGGCGTGGCTGTTAGCGGCCGGGCCTCGATGTCCGGCGTGATTCCGCCGCCGCCATAAAACACGCGGCCCGCGGCCGTCCGAAAAGCCGGAACGTTTGAACCGCGCGGCTGCGATGATTCATTCGGCGAGGGCTGGCCAGGCTGGGTCGGCTGCACCTCGTCCTTTTCATCGTGCCGCACATAGTAGTCATAGAGCGAACCGCTCGAATAATCGCGTTGCAGCGATCGGCCGTACGGCGTGTAGTAACGCGCGGTAGTCAACGTCAGTCCCGTGTTATACGGCAACTGAAAAACGTGTTGGACGAGTCCTTTTCCGAAACTGGTTTCACCGACCACAAGGCCGCGACCGTGATCCTGAATTGCTCCGGCGACTATTTCAGAAGCCGAAGCGGTGTTGCGATTAATCAGCACCACCAGCGGCACGTCTTCCGGTTCGCTGCCGTTACTCTTGTAAACTGCCGGCTCGTTATATTCGCTGCGGCCCCTAACCGAAACGATGACTTTGTCGCGCGGCAAAAATTCACTGGCTACATCAATGGCCTGATCCAGCAGGCCTCCCGGGTTACCTCGCAAATCCAGAATCATCTGGCGCATGCCGTCTTTTTTGAGCTCTGCGATCGACTGGTGCAATTCGTCATCAGTTGTATGCTGAAATCCTCCGACCAGTCCGACATAACCCGTCGTTCCGTTGATCATGAAGGCATTTCGAATTGACGGCAGCGGCACCGCGTCACGGATAATCTTGAAAGTGATCGGAACTTCCTCGCCGGCGCGCTCCACCTTCACCATCACTGGTTTGAGGCGATCTCCGCGGACATTCTTCGAGACCTCATCGCTGGACCAATCGCGGGCGTCTTTCCCATCGACGTCCACGATGCGGTCGCCGTAACGGAGGCCCGCGCGCGACGCCGGGGTCTTGTCCACGACCGACGTGATGTAAACGCCATCTTCATGACGCTGAATCTGGACGCCGATACCATAGAAGCTCGACGATTGATCTTCTTTCAGCTTCCTGAATTCAGTTGAGGGAAAGTACATCGAGTGGGGATCGAGCGTGAACAGCATTCCCTGGATCGCGGCCTGGGTGGCCTTTTCGTAATCGATCTCGCCTACATATCTGTCTTCGACGATGGAAATCGCTTCTCCATAATCCGTTTCAATCTTGTCGGCCTCGTATTTTTCAGCGGACGCGGCGCTGGAGTTAAGAGCCGCTGCGTGACGGCGTGAAGCGCGGGAGCGGACGCCGCCGGCCACAGTTGCAGCCACGATTACCAGTGCCGCAACGATTGTGAATTTTCTGGACATAGCGAATTTCCGAGGGCGTGTTGCGATTCAATATAGCACAAGCGACGCATCGCCTGAAGCGCGTTGTTGCGGCACACGCTGATTTCATTGTTCAGGCTTTAGCTTGTTTTCTGCTTTGCCGAAAAGTGGTCCTTAACTCAAAGGTCATTGTTTTTTCGAGAGACTGCTGAAGCCGGGTGTGAATGAGAACTCGACGTGCTTCTTTTACAAGGAATTTTGCTTCGTTGCCCTAAGGCCCAACTCCTCGAACTCAATCCGGCCTTGTGCGCGGTTCACGATTCATTGAGAATGGCAGAGATGCCGCCCAAGTTGTCGATCGTTGTCCCGGCTTTTAACGAAGCTGCGCGCCTGGAGCAATCTCTGCGAAAGATCGTCGATTACCTGCGCGAAAGACGCGAAGCCAGCGAGTTGCTGATAGTTGACGATGGGTCACAGGATGAGACAGCGGCAATCGGCGAAAGGGTGGCCGGCGAATCGGCGCCCGTCTCAATCCGCGTCATTCGGTATGAGGAAAATCGCGGTAAAGGTTATGCCGTTCGTCTCGGGCTGCTGGAAGCACAAGCCAACGTCGTGCTTTTTTCGGACGCGGATTTATCGACACCGATTACCGAGGCTCCCAAGCTGATCGATCCGATTCGAAACGGTCAATGCGATCTGACGTTCGGCTCGCGCGCGCTCGACCGAAAATTGATTGGCGTGCATCAACCCTGGCGACGGGAACAGGGCGGCCGGATTTTCAACTTGATTGTGCGCGTGGCGACGGGCCTTCCTTTCTGGGACACGCAATGCGGATTCAAAGCTTTTCGCATGAGTGTCTGCCGCCCTTTGATCGAAGCGGCGCAAATCGATCGGTTTGGTTTCGACGTTGAACTGATTTATCTGGCGCATCTGGCCCAGTTGCGTCTGCGCGAGATCCCGGTGCGCTGGGACCATACGGCCGGCGGGCCTCTGGACGATTCCGGCGCGTATAGCCGCGACAGTGTGCGGATGATTAATGAAGTTCGGCGCATTCGCGCCGCCGCGAACGCCGGCGAATACAGCGAAGCCATCAGCGCCGCTCGCACCGCCGTTATGGTCGAGGCGAAACATGGCCTGTCGGCGCGCTCGTATGCGTGAAAGATCTGAGATTTGAGATCTCAGATCTGAAATTTGAGATCTGATTTGGGAGTAATCGATGACTGCACGATTGAACGTCAACATTGATCACGTCGCCACCGTGCGACAGGCGCGGCGCGCGCCGGAACCAAGCGTCGTTACGGCGGCGATGATTTGTGAACAAGCCGGCGCCGACGGCATCACCATTCACCTGCGCGGCGATCGCCGGCACATACAGGATCGCGATCTTTATGTTCTGCGCCAGGCAGTGACTACTTATTTGAATGTCGAGATGGCCGCCACGGAAGAGATGATGAAGATCGCGATCGACGTTAAGCCCGACGCCGTCTCTCTGGTGCCCGAGAATCCCAACGAGATCACGACTGAAGGCGGTTTGAACGTGCCCGCAAACATCGCGATAGTGCGCGCTGCGGTAAACCGTCTGCGCGACGCAGGAATCATGGCCAGCTTGTTCATCGATCCCGATCCGCATCAGATCGAAGCCGCTCGTGAAGTGAACGCCCAGCAGGTCGAGCTGTGTACCGCCGCCTACGCCGAAGCAACCTTAGGCGCTAACGCCATTCACGGCGAAGGCGCCGTACGCGCCAATCAGGAATTGCGTCGTTTGCGCGAGGGCGCCGCGCTGGCCGCGCAGTACGGTTTGCACGTTGCGGCAGGGCACGGTCTAACAGTACGAAATGTCGGCGCAGTCGCACAGATCGCCGAGGTCGAAGAGTTGAACATCGGCCACAGCATTGTTTCACAGGCAGTGTTTTTAGGGTTGAATGGTTCCGTGCGCGCAATGATCGCAGCCGTCAGGGCCCAATAAACTCTCCGCGGCCTGCGCCTCCGGGCCGAACGCTACCGGCGGAGCGGGTTATTGAAAGGAGATGCGCGGTGCGACCCGATGCCGTCTGCTTATTCTCAAGAGTGACTACATCAGTTTGAATTAGCTTTGCGGCTTTCAGCGCCGCTCTGAAGACCGCATCTTGAGACGCGGGTAAGTCGCCAAAAGTTTCGTAGCCGGCTGCTGCCACCAGGTAATACTTTCCTGGCGGAAGCGAATAGATTGCAAACGAATCGCTCGCGCAAATGTCGGCGCGCTTGCTTCTCAATAACGAGTCACTGTCCACGCTGTCCACGAGCACCGCGTATACACCGAGGGTGGCGCAACCGTTCCGAACGCCCTCGGGGAACCGACCCTCGATTCCGGCTGCTCCGGTCGAAACGTACACCGCAATATCGGTTATCGAACTATCCCCAAGCAGAAGCGGACTCGAGGTTATTTCTCTATTGCCCGAGAGGGCATAAGCAAAGTATTGATTCTTATCCAGACGTGGCAGGTTCCACGAGAACGAACCGGTCCGATTGCTTCTCATCGAAAAGTTCCCGTCGGATCCTGATACAAAGTTGATGTTGTCGCCCCCGCCGATTGGTACGAGAGCGACATTCAGCGAGGGAAAGGGTTCCGGAACTTTGTTTCGTAGTAGATACGCGCGTCCCGCGACGATTGGGTATTCCAGGAGGCTTACCACCAGGTTCGTGGTTCGCTTTGCGCTCAGATCGATCTCTTTAACATAAGGGCGATATGAGCTCTGTCTGGGAGTTACGCTTATTCTGTACTTCCCTGGAACCAGGCCCTCGAAAGTAAAGCTACCAGCCGCATTAGTGAGCATCCGGTCAGAGATACTCAGATCTTCGCCCTGCAAAAATACGGTCGCCTGGGCGAGAGGCAGATTCCCCTTGCCCAGGACGTGACCGGTCATTGAACCAACTTCGCTAACACCGGCGGTCAACTGAATGTCGGGGAGTTGCAGTTCCTGAGAAAGACCAACGAATACGCCGCCACTCGACGAATCTGCACCACCGAGATACTTAAACGGAAGAATGTCCTTTCGCAGTGAAGAGTCCCGTTGCGCGTTTACCGCAATTGCATAAGTACCAGGGCGCAAACCATAGATACGAAAGATACCGCGGTCATCGGAAAGAGAGGTGACGTTTGACTCAGATCGCGCCGGCAAGTCATAACGTGCCGCGTTCATCGATTGGGTTGACAGCGCCGTGACCGGAATTCCGGTAAGGACCTCGTTGTCCGCATTCAACAGCCGTCCAGCTATGACACCTCCCTTCACCAAATTGCTTTGGAAGCTCCGGGTTTCGCCTTCGCCGAGCGAGAATTCGGATGCGGTCGCGTCGGCCTCAGACGCGAAGAAAGATAGCTTGGAGACGACAAACGAATAACTTCCGCTAGCGAGTTGCGTGAATTCACATTCGCCGGCCTCGTCTGTGTATTGCGGACTCTCACTGCGAGCAGCGCTGCCAAGTCGCGACAAAGATACCGTGGCCCCGGCCACTGGAGAGTTACCTGACAAGACCTTAACCCTTAGTCGGGCTGAGTCGTGACTTCCGGCGGCAGAACTCACGAACAACGAAGTCAGAAGTACCAGGGCGCAATTGAAAGAGAAGTAGATCATACGCGAGATCGTGACTCACTGTCGGGCTAGGTTTATAGCTACCGTCTTAATTTCGGTCCGCATATCGAGGGTCAGTTTGCCGAATATCTGCGGGTCACGGAAAACTCTGCCGTCGACCTTGGCATATTCATACTGAAGCGAAGGTTTGAGAGGAAGGATAACCAGGGTGTATACGGTCTTCTGCAGTCCGCTGATCACAAATGAACCCTGAGGGTCAAGCTTGACGCCAAAGGTAGGGCTGCCGGATCCAAGTAAGCCATCGCCTTCTTTCAAGGCAATCGCACAATCAAGTTCAGTAGCCGCTGCGTTCTGATCGATGGTGACTCGCCCGCTAATCGAAAGACCAGCCCCGCCGCAGCGAATAACGATGTCGTCAAGGTCTTGGTCGGCGATCTTAAAAGAAACCGGTGAACAATCTTTTAAGGGGGCTTCGCCATTTCGAACGGGAGATAGAATCTTATAGTCGCCGGAATCCAGATTTCTAATTTTGACGGAACCGGTGTCGTCGGTTTTTAGTGCAGTCCTGCTGAGCGCCGTCCCATCGACCAGCTTGATGAGGTCAAAATCCATCGCCGGCAGAGGCTCGCCGGAGTCCCGATCTTTGGAGCTGACCTCAGCAGAGAAACCGTGAAACGAGGTGACTACCTGGAATTTCTTGAGCTTGGATTCCTCTCCAGGCAAAACGTCAATTACCTCGGCGCGGTTCTTTTCGGTCAAGCCGGGGTAATAAGTCGTACGAAACGGTCCCGGTGGTTTGCCGAGAGCCTGGCGATCCTGTCGCCCGACACCGACTGTATATTTGCCAGGCGGCAGGCCGAAGATCCTAAATGCTCCCTGATCGTCCGTGCTTGCGTCCGCCTGTCCCGCCAGTAAGCAAGGTTTGGCAAACGCCCGGTCGGCGTTCTCGTAAAAGACCGGCTGTCCCGGCAAAGGTTCTCCATTGCCGTCGTTGACTGTTCCGCTAATGACCCCGCCCCTGGTTAAGCTAAAATCAATACTCAAACTCGCGCCACTCTTAACGTCTGTCAGTTTGCATCCGAAACCGCCGTCATCGACGACATATTGTGGATGAACCACGGTTAGGAGGTACGTTCCCGCGCCAATACTCATGGCATAAACGCCATTGGAGTCCGTGAATGAGGTCTTGCGCGTCGAACGCCCCGACACCGCAATCACCATTGCCCGGCTAACAGACTTCCCCTGGAAGCTGACTTTGCCAGTGATTCTTCCCGGCTCGGCAGTCATTCCCGCAGTCGCGCCAGCCCACGTAAAGATGGCTAACAGCAGGAGCCCCGGCAACACACTCAAGCGAAAGCGTTCAGTTGGATTGACACGATTGATGACTAACCGGAACGTCAAGGCTCAACCTCCTGCATTGCTCGTCGATTATTCGGCCCTGTCTGACAAGACGCTAACGAGCGTCTGGCAGAATCTGTAGGTATTTAGGAGAAACCAAGCCACAAATACCAAAATAAACCAGTGTAATGCGGCTGCCGTTCTTACTAATGCGCGGTTGTAAGTCTGCAAGACACTCGCCAGTGCTTCCGGAGACTTTATGCTTTCTGCTGATTTAGCGTAGTCAAGCGTTCCCAGTACCGGGGTAATTGGAATCGTAAGCCAGACCACCAGGAGAAAAGCGCCGATGGCCGCCAGATGCAGTGCATACAATCTAAATGCCTTTGTGAGAGGATTTTTTTCCCGGACGATTCTGATCCGGAAGGCAAAAAACATTATGCCAATAATCAAGATGGCCGGGCCACAGATATACAGTCCATTGATCTCAGGCAGCATTGTTGTTTATGGAGCTTTGACCACGCCGTCTTGAGTAAAGAAATTAGCCGGCCACGAGGCACTCAGGGTCCAGGTTTCGATTACCTCTGTTGAGATTACCTTACCGTCTGGGCCTTCCAGTTCAATTCTGTAGGGTAGCATCGCACCATTTACGTTCTTGTACTCACTGTATCTCGACACGGCCACGCCCTCGGCGTTCTTTCTAACCTGCTTGTCGCAAAGAAGACCGGTGCGGTTGAAGTAGTATTGGTTCGAGCTCGCCCCATCCGTCCAGGTGACCACGACATGAGACGGCGTGCTGGCCACTTTGAGTTTCGCCAGATCGTCCGGCGACGCAGAGCTCAAGAGTCTGAGAAACGAGATCAACGAGTGAGTGATTTGTTCCTTCAGCGCGCTTGAGTTGGGCTCCGCGAGCTTCGTTGCGGTTTGGCTTACCGAGATCTGAGACTTGTCTGGCATGGCGGTGATACGCCAACCACCTTCCGGATTAACCAGTTCGATAATTCTCACCTTTCCAACCGCAACCATCAGGTAGGCGGAGGAAGGCATGAGAATTCCGAGGGAACCCTTAATACAATCCTTCTGGATTCTGCCGGCCAGAAGATTGGCGCCAAGAGAAACGCAGGAGTCTTTTCTGTAAGAATCAAGCGTCCCCGGCAGAAGCGTAGTATTAATGTGGGCCTTCTTCACACTTTCCAGTGTTGGGCCCAAGCCAACTACATTCAGAGAAGCGGTTTCTACCCTGCTGGCCGCGAATCCGGCCAGAGGAGGTAAAAAACGAGAAGGGGAGGAATTCGTAGTTCGTAGCGAGACAGCGATAGCGGCTACCGCCATTAACAGGACTACCCGATAGACAGACATTCTCATCTTAAATTCCTCCCCTTCTCTTGAGACATCTCGACTGAGGTTATTTGCCTTCACCATCTAGCCGACGTCGGACCTTGGTGATTTCGCCGGGGCAATGTTCGAGACAATACACTTCGTAGCCAAGGCAAACTGCCGCACACGCTGGGCATGCCGATAAAATGGATATCGCGATGCATGCCAAAGTTACGGCCAGGCAGCCGTCCTGACAGTCACCGGTAACAACCTTGCCCTTGGGTAACTTGACGCCTTTGGAGGTCGCCAGAAACTTGACGCGGCTCGCAAACTTACGAGCCGCCGTGCGAACGGATTTCAAGTCCTTGTCGGCGTCACTGACCTTTGGTTGCGCGGGCATCGGGGAAACTAAATTTAACCCGAGTCCCACTCCAAACTCCGGCAATACCACGACTCGTTCGCTTACACGAGAAGATGACGGATCGTTGCCGCCTCTATTCGGAGCGACGGCGAATGTTAGTTGACTTGCAAATGCGAGGACTAACAAGGCAACTAAACCTGTTTTGACACGGATAGCGTGGGTTCCACTGTTCATCGAATTCTCCTTCCGATTGTTCCGAAGTCTTTCGTGGAGGGAGCGACGCGAGGTCGGCGCTGCCTGAAGGGCTAATGATTGGTGCTCTATCCCCGTGCAAACAACTGGTCGATTGGGTTCAGAGGTCTTGATGGGATCCTCTTCACTCAACAAACAATCAGCTTGCCCGAAACTTGTTGACTTGTACTCTTCGGAAAAGGCGGCGTATGTGCGCTAGCCCACATAGTCGCAAAAAGAGTTGCTAACTCGTGAAACCCATCGGAATTTAGGAGAAATCACTCGCGGTCGTGATAGGGCGTTAATTTTTTTCGAGCTGCAAGGAGTTCAATTGTGAAGCACCAAAGGTTGCGGGATTGAAACTGTACCTACGCGTGGGGCATGGACCTGGTTCTAAGACATCAAGTTTGCGCGCGTGTGTGTGAGACAAGTTGCAACCTTACGATTGACCGTTCGAGCTTCGCGCGGGCCTTCTCAAAGTCTTCTTCACTGCCACTCCACGAACTCAGTTGCTTTTCGGTGCGTTCGCGGGCGATGCGTGCTCGCGCGGCGTCAATCTCTTCCGATCGTTCGGCAACTTCCGCCAGGACTGTCACCTGGTCGTCGCTGACTTCGACGAAACCGCCGGATACATGCAACTGAAAATTGGAGCCGTCCTGGTTGTAAGTGAGCACGCCGGTTTGCAATTCCGAGATGAGTGCGGCGTGTCCGGGAAGGATCTGCATCTCGCCGCCGCGACCGGGCACGGTAACAGAATTCACCGATTCCGACGCCACGCGCCGTTCAGGTGTTACGACTTCAAGTTGGAGCTGATTAGCCATTTCCGTCTTTTGTAGCACAGACTTCAGTCTGTGATTTCATGCGGGCAACCCAGACTGAAGTCTGTGCCACTACTGACTCTACTCCTGGTATTGCTTGGCCGCCTCGAGGACTTCTTCAATCGTGCCGGTCATGTAGAAAGCCTGCTCGGGAATGTCGTCATGTTGTCCGGCGATGATTTCCTTGAAGCCCTTAACCGTGTCTTCCAGCTTCACGTACTTGCCTTCACGGCCGGTGAACTGCGACGCCACGAAAAACGGCTGAGAGAAGAATTTTTGAATCTTGCGCGCGCGCGAAACCACCAGCTTGTCTTCGTCGGACAATTCGTCGAGACCGAGGATCGCGATAATGTCCTGAAGATCCTTGTAGCGCTGCAGAATCTGTTTGACCGCTTGCGTCGTCGTGTAATGATCCTCGCCGACGATGCGCGGATCGAGAATGCGCGATGAAGACGCCAACGGATCAACCGCCGGATAAATTCCCAGCTCAACGATCTGTCTCGACAAAGCAGTGACCGCGTCAAGGTGGGCAAACGTAGTTGCCGGCGCGGGATCGGTGTAGTCGTCAGCCGGAACGTACACAGCTTGAATCGAAGTGATCGATCCGGTCTTGGTTGAAGTGATGCGTTCCTGCATCTCGCCCATCTCAGTAGCGAGGTTCGGCTGATAGCCCACGGCCGAAGGCATGCGACCCAGCAACGCCGAAACTTCCGAACCGGCCTGGGTAAATCGGAAAATGTTGTCGATGAAGAGCAGCACGTCCATGCCCTGATCGCGGAAATATTCGGCGACCGTCAGCCCTGACAAAGCCACGCGCAGGCGCGCGCCCGGCGGTTCCGTCATCTGGCCGTAAATCAAAGCCACTTTCGATTTCTCGATCGCTTTCATGTCGACTTTGGTCATGTCGAACGAGCCGGTGTCGTGCAGGTTCTTATTGAACTCTTCGCCAAATTGAATGACTTCGGACTCCACCATTTCGCGCAACAGGTCGTTGCCTTCGCGGGTGCGTTCGCCCACGCCGGCGAATACCGAGAAGCCGGAACGCGCTTTGGCGATGTTGTTGATCAGTTCCATCACGATGACGGTCTTGCCGACACCGGCGCCGCCGAACAAACCAATCTTGCCGCCGCGCACGAACGGTTGAATCAAGTCAATAACCTTGATCCCCGTTTCGAACATCTGGAGCTCAGTTGATTGCTCATCGAATGCCGGCGCGTGACGATGGATCGGATAGCGCTGCTGGTGCGGGATAGCTCCGAGGTTGTCGACGGGATCGCCGATCACGTTCATGACGCGACCCAGCGTGCCTTCGCCCACCGGCACCGTGATAGGTCCGCCGGTGTCGGTCGCGTTCATGCCGCGGACCATGCCGTCGGTCGGCAACATCGAGACTGCGCGCACGCGACCCTCGCCAAGATGCTGCTGGACTTCGCAGATTACATTGATCGGATCGGGCACATCGAAGCCGTCTGAGGTGATCCGCAGCGCCTGATAAATCGGCGGCAGATAATCCGCGCTGAATTCCACGTCAACCACCGGGCCAATAATCTGCACGACTTTACCGACGTGACCGTTCGAACCATTTCCGTTGGGCGTAGCCATATCTATTCAATCAACTCCTCAATAATTAGTGCGAAGCCTTACAGAGCGACAAAACTGGAAGGATTTTGAAAGTGGAAAAGATAGCATAGTGGTTTGGGCTTCACAAAACGAGGGCGGACGGCCGATGTCCAGGTCAGTATCCCCAGCGTCAGCAGGGGGGATCAGGAATAACCGGGAGCAGCTTTGCACAAGTGTACAGCAGGCTGCCAGCCTGCTGACGTTATCGCCCTGATTCTCAGCTCTTTCGCGGACTCGACAACAGGCTGGCAGCCTGTTGTACGCTTTAAGCCGCTCACCAAACTCCCGGAAACTTTACTTGTCCCATTGTCGTAGTACAATGGTGAAACTCCGATGTTCCAGGTAGACACACAACATCCAACCCCGCTTTATCACCAGCTCGAGCGTTCGATCCGGTTCGCCATCGCGACCGGCAGGTTGAACGTGGGCGACCAGTTGCCGACGGTGCGGCAATTGGCGGTCGATTTGCGCATCAATGCCAATACGGTCGCCAAGGTTTACACAGAATTAGAGCGCAGCGGCGTGGTGGAAACGCGCAGAGGCGTGGGCACTTTTGTCACGGCCCGGCCCAATGAAGCAGCCAGCCGTCGCGATCGCGAGCGCCGTCTGCGCGAGTTGGCCGATCACTTTGTGTCGGAGACGCACAGGCACGGATTTTCGCTCGAAGACGTAATCGAGCATCTGGAAAAGAGACGGCGCAAGTAACGCAAACTGTTAGTTTGCGAATTTTGAGATTGCCTCATGAGAAGGAATAACAAGTTGATAGCTTTCGCGACTGCGGTCGCAAGCAAAAGGAGTGAAGAAATGGCTAACATCCAAAACCTGGTTGACAGTCGCAGCAGTCTTCCGGCGCCTATCGCGCCGCGAATTAATTTCATCGCCGCGCTCGCTTTTCTCGCGCCGGTAGGACTGGGCGTGCTGGCGACGCTGATGACGCTGAGTCCGGTGGGCGCGATTCTCGGGGTGCTGCTTGGTTTATTGCTCGCGAAATCACCAAAGATCGCGCGTCAATGGGAGCGCGCGGTGGTGCTTCGTCTCGGGAAATTCGTCGGCTTGCGTGGGCCGGGTCTGTTCTGGATCGTCCCGTTCGTAGACAGCATCTCAACCTGGATCGATCAGCGCGTGATCACGACTGGCTTTGCGGCGGAAGAAACTCTCACCAGCGATACGGTGCCGGTGAATGTCGATGCCGTCCTGTTCTGGGTGGTTTACGATCCGGAAAAAGCCGCGCTCGAAGTTCAGAACTATCCGCAAGCTGTCAGTTGGGCGGCGCAGACCGCTCTGCGCGACATCATCGGCCGGACTTCTTTAAGTGATCTTTTGCGCGGGCGCGAACGGATCGAAGACGAACTGCAAAAGCTGATCGACGAGCGCTCGAATCCCTGGGGCGTCACGGTGCAATCGGTCGAGATGCGCGACGTGATTATCCCGGCGGCGTTGCAGGATGCGATGTCCCGCGAAGCGCAGGCTGCCCGCGAGAAAGCCGCACGCGTGATCCTCGCTCAGGCCGAAGTCGAAATTGCTCATCAGTT